>Ga0182004_10003531_pt1 | contig 12438 bp, 7 predicted proteins | sample Sormic07211540_1_FD_120479 | JGI IMG/M metagenome (GOLD analysis project Ga0182004, IMG submission 120479) | Endophyte microbial communities from Sorghum bicolor roots, Mead, Nebraska, USA - 072115-40_1 MetaG | ecosystem: Host-associated > Plants > Roots > Unclassified | place: USA: Nebraska... | reverse complement strand
GCCGAACCTGGATAAAAACCTTGTCTGTGTCTTGCGTCACCATCAAGTTCGTAGCTTGCGCACCTGTCTGCCGATAAACTACTACCGTGGGTATACCCCAAGGTAGACTGCCGACTAGCTTTCATCGACAAAGATGGACATTCGTTGTTGTGTCCTTGCCCTTCAAAGTATCCACCTCTTTATTGAGACTCTCCACCTCTTACTTCAGCTCATCATTCTCTTTTTCAATGAAGTCATCACATGTTTTCTGAAAATGAACCTTGTTGCAAGTGGTTAAATCACAAGAAGTGGATACACATCTACCTTAGGCATAACAAAGACACAAATTCATTTAAGTCCCTTATGCTTAGATTTAAGCTTCTCATGCTCCTTGTCCAACAAATTGAACATGTTAATCAATATCTCATAATGAGTAGAAAATGTTTCCTTGAGTTCCTCGATTGCTTTAAGAGGCTCAATTGCCTTTGCTATTCATGGGGGTAGTTTCAAACCCTTTGTACCTCGATGATTATCTATACCACTCCAAAGATCTTGTTTATTTGTACAAATAAACATGAATGAGCACACCATCATATATAAAAGGAAATATTGTTGATTTTGCAACCACATAAAATTTTATCTTAAACTTAGTCTGACTCTTCATGTCCTCTTCCATGAGACGTGTGTGCTACACATCAAGCCTCTTTGATTGAAGGTGTTCCTACATAAGCACTTTCTATGTAAAAACACTTTGTGATAAAATAGGAGCCATATCTATACCTATCGTGGCCCCTTTGTCAGATTCTTCGCGCGCTCACTAAGAAGTGAAGCCTAGCTAACAATTCTAAATAAGCCAATTTCATAAGTATGCCAATTGAACTAGCTTTGACCTCATTGAAACATGTGAGATCTAAATCTGATGCCACTTGCAAGGAAGCTAGGGTACCTTAGACCTATGATAGTCCAGAGGGGGAGGGGTGAATTGGGTATTCAAAAACTTACCCTAGGGCTTTACTTGATTTACATTGGATAAATAATAGATTAGTCTAGCCAAATGTGCAATTATGTTTTCTAGTGTCCTCTACATATATACCCAAACCCTAAGAGTTTACAACATAAACCCAAAATTTATCAACTACGTGAAGCAAATGTAGGAAAGGTAAAGGTCAAAAAACAAGTGTAATATGCAATTTTAAATGTGATAAGTAAACATATCAAGCAAGAAGGTTAGATTCTCAAAGACACTAGGATGTATATTATGGAATTAGTTGCCAAAATGCACTACCTTGTACATATTAAAGCTCCAACTTGGTACGTTCTCAGTCACCAAGTCTTATGCTAGTCATGGTGTTGAGCTAATCTATATATCCTATAAAGACAAACCCCACTAAGATAATTCTCTTGCACCTCTTTGCGCCATGTCATCATCCACTTCTCCTGCTGTTGCATGCAATTAAGTGCCCACTCATAAATGGTTGCAGTAGTGGATGCAGCTACTTACACATGACCATGCATACATACTGCTAGCAATTATTCTCTCACGTGATCTCCTCTCTTCCTCTTCTGAAACTGACTATTAAAACTATATATAGATGACTCAATAGACTACATTGAGGCCATATTTATATTCCCCTTTCATACCATTGGCAACACACGGGGAATCCTCCTAGTTAAATAGAAAGGCATTGCACAAAATAAGGCAAGTGTTGCAAGCCACTACGTCACTATCGAATTCTTTCAATCACACTGAGCCATCCATTATGAAGTTTATCCATTGAGAAAGGGATGTTCTCATACCTCAACCATCATCATGTCACCACCTCTCCACACCAAACTCAAATGTCAACATCACAAGAGTAGCACCAAGCCATCAAGTGTCACGACAGACCAAGATTATATTGGCACAAAGCCTAGCTCTACCTAGCACAAAAGCAAAATCCTAACCACTTGTGAATCTATCTCTAAGATAGATTATAAGCTTTGGATGTGCACATTAAGATTTCATATGGTAGATGAAGTGTTGCAATACATGCTCAAGCTTTTTGTTGCTCTATGGTTCAATATGCTTTTAATTGGTTTATATGTAGCGCCAAAGAAACTAGCTAGCATTGGGAACAAATCTGCAAAAGCAGTCACCACCAGATGATGTGATGGCTCCCAAGTCGGTGCAACTAATAGTCCAATGGGGCATCTAACAATTGACGGTTAGTGTCACTTGGTGAGGTCCACCAAAATTAGATGATCTATCAGTTGGTCACAATGCTCTACCATATCATGCACCAAGACATAGCCTATCTTCCTTCATTTGGTGGATGATTTAGTGGCAATGTGCATGTCATATTTACATTGTTATAGGTATGTATCATCACTGTATGATACATTGGCCTCCTTACTCCTCAGTAGATCATTTTGTGGGCCCTGATTTGATTGGTTTTATCTCTACTAGCCACCATATGATCTAGCTTCTCTAATCTGTTTGATTGAGTGCATATATACTCCAGTGATGAATCTTCTTTGTTTCTTCTAAGTCTCTACTCAAATCTTGATCAAACTCTTCTCTTGCATCCCTACAATCTAAATACCTTTGTCTAACATATCTCAATACACATGTTAGTTCTAGTAATTAAGTTGTCCTACGTTGGATTAGAGGGAGATTGTTATAATGATCCACTCTTGCAAGATTTGATGTCAAATCAGAAGGAGTCCAAGAAGAGATTCCAACCTCCAATCCTAATGAAGAGGAAGGTTACAGAAGATGAAGGAGCACTTTGGTAAGTTTCTACAAAAACATTGGAGAGTTTGGATGGATTGGTATGTTGGATTGAAGCTTCATTGATGCCTTCCCAAGTGCTTACCTCATGTTGTAGAAGGTGAAGATGAAGTTGATGAAGGAGTGGAGTAATAAGATAAAGATGCATGTTACCTAGTTTTGGTGACTTATTCATGGCTGATAAGTGGGCCCAAGATACCTTAGTGTCAGATACCTCACAACTTGCATGAGGATAGTTAATTGATTCCAATGATACAAGAGGTCTAATCCCCGCGTCCTTATAGTCAAAAGGACCGAGAGATTAGACCTGAAGCCCCTAACCTTGGTCAACAATAGGGATGATGTGGCTACCATTGCTGCATCAATCTTACCCTACCACAAAAAATATGTGTTGGATTTAGAATCTTAAGGGCATTTCCATTCATTAAAAAGAGGGAAAGTATGGTTTTTACTTTGACTAAGTTTCCGTTCGTTCAGGAATTCTTCACTTTGGTGCAATTATATTTTAAGATCATGGAAACATCTTTTCTTTTATTATTTAAGAATATATATTGTGTTGTCATATCCAAATAATAACAATTATAATATTTTTATGTTATAATAGCCCGAGTAGCATGTTTCATTCCATTTTTCTATCTTGCATGAAAGTGTATGTTTATTCTTTATAATATGTTCTTTTGTAGACATTGATGAGTGTGTGCTTCGAGATGCACGCCTTGATCTACGAGATACATATCCTTGCTCTGGGATCTGCAAGAATACAATAGGAGGCTACGATTGTCAATGTGAACTTGGAATGAGAGGTGATGCAAAGAATGGAACATGCAAAATTGTGTTTCCCCTAACAGCAATGGTGGTTACATTCGGTAAGATTATCCAACAAACAACATTGTATTCTAAAATCTATTTTTGGCCATTAAGCTATCTCTTGAGTCTAATTTTACAAAACCAAACAAATTTAGATGTAAGTCAGGTTTCAAAGGTAGTTTTATCTATATATAATTTTATGAATAATAACAAATATGATTAAACGTCTTCAAAGCTCTAAAAGTCATTTGAGGTGTAGATCATCTCCATATTTGTCCAAGTCTGCATCTGCATCCTATTGAACTGTATCATATACACACTTGGAGACATTATTAGTCCAAATGGTCATGTTGACCATCAAACACCAAAATCCAAATTGAATTGCCAATGTGGCCCGTTTTCTTTACGAAGGCATGGCAATATGTTGTGTGTACCCATATTGTGGTCGCTTGCAACTACTATAGCATGACCTACTTCAGCTTCTTAGTAGACACCTATTGTAGTGAATAAGGGTATATGTTTGGCTTGCTCTCTGACAGACAACTGGCCTCCTAGGTAGTGATCCTGGCTGCTAGGCGACAAAAAACCAACACCCTAGGATCCTTGACTGGTAGGCAAAGCTGCCTGGTTAGCCAACCAAACATCCTCTAAGTACTTCACCCCATGTGCTCACAAGATTAACAAATGTATAGGCATATGGTCCACTATGTTTTTATCTCCAAATCCATATATATCTTATGGAATGATATGTTAAAGGCCACGATGGTCAATACAATACAAAATTAAAGGTTTTAAATCCCTCCCAAACCATCAAAGCCAACTCCCAAACATATCAGAGAACTACTATGGGGTTGATAAAGGTTTAAAGCAACATGTATGCAAACATGCAAAGAAGAGGTGCTTAATTGAGATGAGACTTGCCTTGGACATTGGACCATGATACATACATGAGACGAAGCATGCGTGATAATACTTGGCTGGTCCAACATAGCATAATATCCGCCAAAAAGGAGGATAGCTTCTAGGTATACAAAACGTGAGCTACTTGGTAAGTTTGGCCTCATATAAGACTAATGAAGTGAACCATTAGTATATAGATGTGCATACATACTAGATTGTGGATAGTTTTCATAAAAAATAGGTGTATATTTGTACACCAATGTCCTTATGCTTTGTCTTCCCCTTCTGTGTAGGGTGAGGTCTAGCTCATTAGACCGTACTTGCTCTTCCTCCAAGGCATGGTTTGTCTCCTTTGTTGATCCTTGGTCATCTGGACTACAAGCACGCTCTCCGCCATGTGCAAGGACTCCATGTGACCTTCAAGGCATTCTTCTCTAGGAATGTCTATAGCTCTGTGTCACTGTGGTGTGAACCTCGACATCGTCCCAGGCCTACCCTAGTAGCTCACCCAACTTGACCACATGCAAGGGCACCCTCTCCCACCCCACCCTACTCCCAAGTGGCCAAGTACATATAATTGCCATTTTAGTGATGACATGTAGACTTGTCGAGCTCATGAGCATCACCAGGAGATGTGACCCTAGTGCCGCAACAACACTTGCAAGATCAAGCTCTCTTTTTGGTGCCAAGAGGCACACCCCCAATAGTATCCAAAGGGATGTTCTAACTAGCGGTAGTGTTTTCCCCATCGATAAAATCAATGACCACTCATGTGATCGAGATGTACGACACAAGTTTGGCAATGATGTTAACGATGATCCATTTTAGTCCCTATCTATTTGTTGGTTTCGTGACTGTTGTTCTAGCCTCATTTTTGTTTAGGGGTTTTCACAAGTTTTCCTTATGTGGTTGTAAGGTTTTTGGATCTGATTTCCCTTATATCTGGATCAACTCGATTCTTCTATACCAAACTATAGGGACACCTTGCACTTTTTGAAGGTTCTGAAAAAAAGAACTAAAGTTCCTATGCAATCTCCACTTGCCAACAATCCCAACTTAATTTATTAATTCCATAAACTAGTTTTATCCCTACTTTATTACTTAAATGAAGGGCAAATTCATCGATTAAAACATAATTATGTTAATTATGTTATTATGTACGCAGGTATAATCGGTGTTGCATCTGCATTGTCTATTTTAGTATTGTTCAAGCTTTTGCTGGAGGAGAAAAGGAAGACAAGAGAGTTTTTCAATAAAAATGGGGGTCCTACACTAGAAAAGGTTAACACCATCAAGATATTCAAAAAAGAGGAGCTTAAGCCAATCATACAATCTCAGAATGTTATTGGAAAAGGTGGTTTTGGGCAGGTTTACAAAGGCCTTCTTGATAATCAGGTGGTTGCAATTAAGAAATCAATTAATGTAGACAAGTCACAAGAGAAGCAATTTGCAAATGAAATCGTCATCCAATCACGAGTTATCCACAAGAATATTGTAAAGCTCATTGGTTGTTGCCTGGAGGTTGATGTCCCAATGCTGGTTTATGAGTTTGTTCCAAAGGGTAGCCTTGATGACATTTTGCACAGCAGTCCCAAGGTGAGCCTCCGTCTAGACATTCGTCTAAATATAGCGGCAGGAGCAGCAGAAGGTTTGGCATATATGCATTCAAAAACCTCTACTACTATTTTGCACGGTGACATCAAACCTGGCAACATACTTTTGGATGAAAACTTTGATCCAAAAATCTCTGATTTTGGAATCTCAAGGCTTATAGCAATAGACAAATCACATACTAAATATGTGATAGGTGACATGGGTTATGTTGACCCAATATATATCCAGTCAGGCTTGTTAACAAAGCAGAGTGATGTATACAGTTTCGGAATTGTGCTGTTAGAGCTCTTGGCCAGGAAAAAGGCAGCTTTGGGTGAAAACAGTAGTCTAATTAAAACTTTTCTTGACGCATATACACAAGAGAATGGGGCCATTGATTTATTTGATGCAGAAATTATAGCAGACAAAGATATGGAAATACTTCATAAGCTTTCCATGATTATCTCAGAATGCCTAAAGCTTGAAGTAGACAAGAGGCCAGAGATGACAGATGTAGAAGCACAACTTCAAAACCTGAAGAAAGCTTACAAAGCATAACACATGGCGCTTGCAACCGTAGCGATGTCAAAATGGCCTGTATCCGGCCTAAATATTGTGGTTCCTTTATTGTGTGTCGTTCATGTAGGCACTCACGAGGAACATTTCTGCTCTGGATCTTCGCTTTGGTTTGTTGCTCACAGCACAGCTGCGTATGTTATTATCCACGCTCCTTGTACTTAAATGCTGAATATTTGTTACTACCATAATACTGCCTTTGTTTAAAAATGGAGTATTCCAATTTCAAAAGTGCAACACATTATATTCATGTATATATAGTTTCATTTCTCTCCAGATACTTTCAAGCGTGTTTGTCTATTCCATCGAGATATGTGATATAGTTTTATTTGCCTGTGGATTATTTGCATAACTTGCAGTGCCTTTGAATGTACTAAAAAAATTAGCTGTCAAAATTGTTTTAATGAGATAAAAGCAACTATATGTATAGTCCATATACAAGGGACCCACATGAGTAGTCTATATACATGGTACAAAGATAGCTAGAATGACACTTCTTCGATAGTGAATCTTTTGTTGTTTAGGGCAGGCACATAAATCTAGACATTACCTTACTTTATTGTTTAGTTAAAATATAATTTCTTAGTACATGTTTTCCATATCCAGAATTGCATCGTATAAAACTTTCTAAAACAATTCTGGACCAAGGCAACTGGGGCATCAGCAATGCCAAAGGTGCTAAATTTGTACTTCTATTCGGTGGCTTCATATATGATGTACTGAAACTTCACTAACAAACTATTAACTGCATTCCAAGCATGTTTTGAACATAATGCATTCTGATTCTCCTATGCCTAATTTGGTCTTACGACAGCTCCGGCTTCTTGAAAATCCTCTAAAGTATAGCAAGGAACTGTATTTCTCTCCCTCCAAAATAAACTCAAAGCCAGTAAACAATAGAAACTAGTTTCACCTGCACTGGCTTATCTAAGTACTATAGCAAAAGAGTCGGATGGGACAAGCCTTCCAAACCGGCACAAGCTTCTCACAAACTATGTGGGCTGGTCCAAGATCCAAACAGGACCCACAATGATTATTTACAAGTGCCATTTAACGCTTGCCTTAGTGCTCGGGGATCTCACATAATTCGGTCCCATCTTATTGACTAGCAGTAACGTACTCCTACCATTAGGTGATCCCAAATCTAGCATGCGTTTAAATCAGATCTTTTCCTTATAATAAATTCACCAGTTCAAGGTCGATACCCCAGCAGCAGCGCAGCACCAAATACTTGCTGCATTAACGCCCTTGCCAAATGCCATCAGGCTAGGGATTCAGATATATCTACAGTGCTGCAGTCAGTGTTTAGAGCAGCCTATCCGATCCACATTTCTGACAGGGTTTTTCAATCATTTTTCACAAGAACCTCTGCTCTAGTTGCATGTTGGTGTTAACATTAGTTTTCTTGTCTCCTCTCTTGTGTCATAGAGTATTCAGCAGTAAGAGATATTCAACGTTCAGCTGTCGTACTTACCAAACTCGATCGTGTTTTTGACTCCTTGTTTTACTCATTTTCATTTATGATAGAAGTCATACGAACCTGCATGCCGTCAGAACCCTCACCTGCCTGGTTGCCTTGCTTTGCGGAACATCCGGCCCGGGATAAAGCCGTGTTCTATGGATATTCTGCAGAGCTGTACTGTCACCGGTGTTACCAGAGTTTATCGCTGTTGTTTTTTCCTTTACTTCCTTTTTCATCTGCAAAATTTATCCCAAGTCCATGCAACCTTTCGTAATTTTCTCAGGCCAACAATGAGTCTGAAGATTCTCGATCGAACGCGCAGGGAGAGCTCAGATGTTGTCCATCCAACAGCGGAGTAACTAGGGTGCAGTACGAGGCGTCGTACTCCGAGTTCATGAGCGCACAGTGCTGGCACATGGATGCATGTTCGCATGCGCCCCTGGACCCTGGTATCTTGGTGGCTGTTATTTATTCAGAGTTGCAAGTACAGTCCCTTCAGTTTTTTTTTACATTTAGTGTACGTGTTCCAGTAGTAATTGGATTTTGTCCTAGGATTCACATCAAATCAATGATTAGGATCTTGTAACATAATCTAAAGTCAATTTTAGTGTAGGTTTCATGGTATTAAACATCGCTAACATGACACGGTATAAACACAGAAAGAGATGATGAAAATTTAACGAGATGGAAGTTTATATATCTAAGTGAATAGCAAATAAGGCTTTGTATATAATTTGGAATAGAGAGCAGAAAACTAACATTCTTCGTTTGGCACTCTCAAAGTCAAAGTTATTTTGTGAGATGAGGTTACACTTGAAGTTGGATAATTCCTCCATCGCATGCAAAAGGCAAACTCCCTATCATGGGTCCAGAGAGGCCCCCTGATTATATTCCCCCGACCCCCATCATACAATTACTTGTGAACAGCATTTGTCTACCTAGGTAGTCCACTGACAATAATCAGACGCCAAATCAGAGCTTTTTTAAGAAGAAGACCGGAGACATTGACCGGACGGCGACCAACCAACGTACAGATGAGCTGTAGTCGAGGATGTAAGCGCTGCCATGCATGCATGCATATACAAGTCAGTATCTGGTCCAGCCGGCCCAAAGAGCTATGAATGAATCTCGCAGGCACGCAGGCATGACCACGCACAAGAACGGAACGCTAGCCCTGTAGCCCCATGATGAGCTAGAGCTACGGATTGGCCGGCCGGCGGCGACGACGACGCAAGCGCAACAAGCCTCGGCCGGTGACGTCGAGGTCCGAGGCGGCCTGAACCATCCAGAGCAGCCGTCGTGATCGGCGGGGGCACGGACTCCGAGGGGGGGAAGGGGAATGATGGCACGTCGTGCTCGCATCAGGCAGGCATGCATGCATGGTCCAGACCTGCAGGGGGTCCAGGGCAGGGCGCGCCCCCGTCCTCTGCGTTTACATGCGTGGCATGGCATGGCATGGCCCTTTCTTTCGGAGGGCCGGCCATCAGATTCAGAGACGACGACGTCAGGTGGTGCCACATGCATGACGATGCATGATGAGCGGCCGGAGTCTCTGCCGGCCGGGCGCCTGAAAACCATGTCAGGTGGAGGTGGGCTGGTGTCAGGGAATGATGCTTTGAGGGTTTAGTTCCGAAAAGATTTCGGATTTCGGTACGGTGGATTTTCGTTTTTATTTGACAAATATTATCTAATTATGGACTAATTAGGTTCAAAAGATTCATCTCGTGATTTATAGGCAAACTGTGCAATTAGTTTTTGTTTTCGTCTATATCTAATGTTTCATGCATGTGACTCAAAATTTAATGTGACAGAGAATCTTGAAATTTTTTTAAATTTTTGGGTAAACTAAACAAGGCCTGTATGGCCAACGGCTACAGAGCGCGCTGTACAAGTGTACAGACATATAGATGGAGTAGATGCTGTGGTAACAAGATCAAGTTGCTGACACCTGCTTGAAATTCAGCAAAAGGAAGGAACAGGCGAGTCCGTGCTGAGAACACTCGTCGGACAGCAGACCTGGGCCTTGTTTAGTTCCCAAAAGTAAAAACTTTTCGGTACTGTAACACTTTCGTTTGTTTGTGACAAATATTATCCAATCATGGACTAATTAGGATTAAAAGATTCGTCTCGTGATTTCCAGCTAAACTGTGTAATTAGTTTTTATTTTCGTCTATATTTAATGTTTCATGCATGTGCCATAAGATTCGATGTGACGGAGATTCTTGAAAACTTTTTGGTTTTCAGGTGAACTAAACAAGGCCCTGATGAATCGGTCGAAATTCTTCTTGCCGATCATTTATTCGTGCTGCAGTTGTGCGCGGCGTTGGATGCGGCGGCGAGCCAGAAACAGCTTCAATGACCGACAACTTACCACCAAACCACAGGCTATGTGTGCACTGTTCTCTACTTCCTCTCATATAACAGTTTACAGTAGTGTTTACTAGTCCCGTTGTATGTAGAATGTACTGTACCTCCTCGAGCTCCAATATGATGATGACCGTGCATAACAAACACTAGAAAATAAAAAATGAACTGAAACGATTAGCATCGTCTGGCTCTTCCTCGGATGCCTCTGCAGTGTTGCCCTGTTTTCGGCTCTTCATACATCTTTTCGGAGGACTCATCGAATTAAACCGGAGCTTCGCATCGCATTCAGCAGCCACAGTAGTAGCACCCTGGAAAGCCGTTATTTATCTACAGACAGGTTACCTGTATGACACAGGTCACCAATTAGCGCTAGCTGCTGCTCGTTTGGCAGAGCTCCCAGCTCCATCTTTTATTGTTTAAACATTGTTGATAGGAGCTCTTTTTTTCTTCAATCTTCTCTCACAGAAGTCAGTGAAGCTAAAAAAACTAGCTCCATTGGCTCTGTAAAGAGAAGGAGAGAGAAAAAAGTTCCTAGAAACAGTGCATGAACCGTGTATGCATGAGAAAAGCTTAGGCCTTGTTTAGTTCCGAAAACTGAAAAGTTTTCGGAACTGTAGCACTTTCGTTTTTATTTGACAAACATTATCCAATCATGAAATAACTAGGTTTAAAAGATTCATCTCGTGATTTACAGATAAACTGTGTAATTAGTTTTTATTTTCGTCTACATTTAATACTCTATGCATGTGCCGTAAAATTCGATGTGACGGGGAATCTTGAAAAGATTTTGGTTTTTGGGTGAAATAAACAAGGCCTTAATCGATGGAAGCTCTATCAAACGGAGGCACGGAGCCTAAAGGTGCAGGCAAATGGATCAGACGTGGACTGCACTTTCTCCTTCTTAAATTAAATTATAAGACGTCACGTCTTAGTTTTCTAGATATATTGTTTTACCTCTATATTTAGACATAGTGTATATCTGCAGCAAAATTTATTTATCTAAAAAACTAAAATATCTTGTCATTTGGAAGGAAATGAGTACGGTGTGTGTTCGCTGATGCTGCAAAAGAGATACATCTAGTGAACAATGGAAATGCATATCTATTTCTAAAGTGGATGTTAGTATTCGTATCTATTTCTAACGTGGGTACTAAATGGACATACATTTTCTAGTGTTTTTCTTTATCTAATTCTACATCCATATTCAATATAGAATATCCGACATTAATCTGTATCCGCAGAGAACAATGCATATGAATCTATTTAAAAGTTTTCTCTCCATGACTAGTGACTAATTATTTGATTTTAATATTGCTAACGATGCATTAAAACTATTTAATAGTATACTATAATTTAATGACACATAAATATTAAACTAATTGTAGTATTTTTCTAGTTTAGTTACAATCTAATATATTTTCTATTGTAAGTTATTTTAATACCTTATTTTTATTTATTTGATGATGTAATTTCGTTATGAATATTATATAAATATTCATTAATTCATATATTTAATTATTCAATATTTGTTTATAACTATATTGTTTTTATGATCTATCATTAACTATGTTATATAGCCACATATTTTAATCTTTGTTTGTGCCATAATTTTGTAATTATAAAAACATTTATAAAATAAAATGGCTACTTGTTGCCAACCATTCTAATTTGAACTTTTTACTTGACCTATCATTTTATTAAATATTGTCCATTATAATTTAGTTCACTTTGATATTGAAAATTATTAGAAGTGTACTTTTATTTTATTTGAACTTTGTACTAAATTCTACTTGTATATGTTGAATAGAATAATATGCATAGTTGATTTGAGTAAATATATGAATATGAGACACACTACTACAAAAAAATTTTAGGAGACATTTTGTTTTGGGCCACCGAGGCGGCCGGCTGGCGGCCCGCCTCGGTTAACCTGGGCTGGGCTGCCAGCCGGGCGACCGTTACGGATAATTGTTTAACCGTGGCG
>Ga0182004_10003530_pt1 | contig 12444 bp, 14 predicted proteins | sample Sormic07211540_1_FD_120479 | JGI IMG/M metagenome (GOLD analysis project Ga0182004, IMG submission 120479) | Endophyte microbial communities from Sorghum bicolor roots, Mead, Nebraska, USA - 072115-40_1 MetaG | ecosystem: Host-associated > Plants > Roots > Unclassified | place: USA: Nebraska... | reverse complement strand
ATATATATATATATATATATATATATATATATATATATATATATATATATATTACTATTCATCCGTTTCGACATGTGTAATCTATATATATATTACACGCATGGATGGTTGCAGAGCAACCAGCCTCCGGCGTACGATGCGGGAGATGCCACGGAAGCACAAGAAGAAAGGGCCGTGCCGTGCGACGAACCCGATCGACAAGTGCTGGCGCTGCAAGAACGACTGGGCGACGGACCGTTTCCGTCTGGCCCGGTGCGCCAGGGGTTTCGGGCAGGCGACCACCGGCGGCCTCGGCGGTCCGATCTACATCGTGACGGATCCCAGCGACGGCGACGTGGTGAACCCTCGGCCGGGGACGCTCCGGTGGGGCGTGATCCAGCCAGGCCCGCTGTGGATCATCTTCGCCAAGTCGATGATCATCCAGCTCTCGCAGGAGCTGCTGGTGAGCAGCGACAAGACCATCGACGGGCGCGGCGCGCAGGTGCACATCGCCAACGGCGCCGGCATCACGGTGCAGCTGGCCCGGAACGTGATCATCCACAACCTGCACGTCCACGACGTGCTGCACTCCATGGGGGGCCTGATGCGCGACTCGCCGACGCACGTCGGGTCCCGGACCAAGGCCGACGGCGACGGCATCTCGCTGTTCCAGGCCACCAACGTGTGGATCGACCACATCTCCATGTCCAACTGCGAGGACGGGCTCATCGACGTGGTGCAGAGCTCCACGGGGATCACCATCTCCAACTGCCACTTCACCAACCACAACGACGTGATGCTGTTCGGCGCCAGCGACTCGTACCCGCAGGACCAGATGATGCAGATCACCGTCGCCTTCAACCACTTCGGCAGGGGGCTCGTGCAGAGGATGCCCAGGTGCCGATGGGGATTCTTCCACGTCGTCAACAACGACTACACGCACTGGCTCATGTACGCCATTGGCGGCGGCAAAGCTCCCACCATCATCAGCCAGGGAAACCGATACATTGCACCACCAAACATCGCCGCCAAAGTGGTACGTGCCTGGCGTGGCGTGGCGTGGCGTGCAGGGTTGCAAAGCACCGACGATGGATACTTTTTTTTCTTTGCAGATCACCAAGCACTACGCGGAAGAGGGGGAGTGGAAGAACTGGGTGTGGCACACGGAGGACGACCTGTTCATGAACGGAGCCATCTTCGAGCCGTCGGGAGGGGCGGTGCAGAGGCAGATCAACAGCAACGAGTGGGTGAAGCCCAAGCCAGGGACGTACGTGACAAGGCTCACGCGCTTCTCGGGCACATTGTCCTGCTGCATGAGCAAGCCGTGCTGATAGCTCGGCGTCGTCAGGCTCATAGCTTGAGGCGCAAGCAGCTGCCGCCATGGCCGACAATGCCGCGCCGGTCTGTGTTTCTTGCAACCAAAAAGGGTATAAACCCTCAATGGGAGGAAGCAAAGGACATCCACCTAGGATGGAGGGTAGCCAGCAGGTCGTCGTTTTGCTAATCTATGTTTGCCTTGCAAGTTTTTGTTTCGTGGAATTGTTACAGTTTACAGTTTGGTCATTTCCCAGAGGAACTAGGGATTCCGTTTATCCCACAGCTGTATTATCTGTATACATATACAGGTTGTATAACAGGAACCACCTCTGTCTGCGATTGGTTGAAAAAGACATAATAATATTAATATAATATTGTATTGTTTTGCAAGAGTTCTGCTTCAGGGTTTCTATTCACATTTCATTCGTTTATAATTTGATCTCATGAGTGAAGTTGTGATTTGAGTACCGACAAAACTAAACGAACCCCTCATGAATTTGCGAGATGGACGGTACAGTGACATCACACGAAGAGCAGACCAAAAGGATTCATACTTTTCATAGTGAAATTATCCAAAGACCTGATCCAAAAGTCTTCATTGCTCAACTCTGGCTCCACGTTTTTCTCTAGAAGAAGCCTTCCTTCAATGCATACACTCTGCTTCGGAAAGATGGTGGCAATCTGTTTATTGCTGCATCAATGTCCTGCAAGTAAACGGTGCAAATAATTTAGGTGGTTTAGCTGCAAAAAATGCAGAACAAATATAAGAAAATATCTCAGAGGAAGCAAACAAACTGACATGTTGTGATTGATTGTAGGAGAGTAGAAAAGAGATCGACATATTGTGCTTCATTATAAGTACAACAACTTCAAGAGTAGAAAAGAGATGCTTGTGTTGTGAACATGTGAAGTTATTTCAACTAAAAAATAGAACTGGTGGAAACTAAGCAACATAAATATGAGTTTTGTCAACTAAAAGTATTGAAAATGGGCTCGAATGTAACAATAAAGATTCTTTGTCCCAAACAAACTAGGGTAGATGATATAACCTTTTTGAGAAAGGAAAATAATATCTGCAATAGTAGTAATAGTAATAATTAACATGAAAACATTACTGAACTGCATATAGCATTTCGGCAGAGATAATTAAAGCAATGGTTATATATTAACTCACCTCAGCAGTATATCGAAGTGAAAAGTGATTCAGTAGAATAGCTTTGTTTTTAAGCTTGTCAGACAGACTCACTATCTGCATGCATTGTCAACATAAAGTTTAAGGTAAATATGAAGGGAGAATTTTAATAACTGAATGAACAGAGTTTGAAATAACCTCAGACAAGTGAATGTGCCCTCTTTCTCTTGCATCCTCAATTGATTTGGAGTCATCAATAAAAGTACTCTGAAATTGACAGAGGACATTGTAAATTAAACATAGGAACAGGTCAGAACCCAAAACAGGTAAAAAAACTGATAGAAGATGTAACATTCAGCACAGGACATATTACAAACTCTGACAAAGTAACCTCCCCTTTCTCAAGCTGAAGAGCAACAACAGGCCAACAACAAATTAATCACGAAGTGATAACCGATAAGAAGGCATACCTCGACCACAAGAATCTTTGCCTTCAACACATCTGCATTATCAGGATCAAGGATGAAATCTGACATTGTATCTCCAGAGAAAGCAATCTCAGGTGTTGACTCTACATTCGTAATCTGTGTGCCATGAATTGCTTGATAAGTGCATACCACATCAATAATTTTATACCACTAGATTGTACTCAAGTTTGATTTCAATATCCAACAGGCAACAGTGCAGACAGACCTCAACTCCAGACTTTTTGAGATTACTGAGCTCTTTCCCAGGGAGGCCAGCATACTCTTCCTTGAGCTTCTGCTTCACCTTGTATATCACATACCCCTACACTCACATCACACGGTTCAGTTCAAATTCCATGAAAGCATCATAAGGAGTTTGAAATCCCATTCGCATTCGCCCTCGCCTGGCTGGGTACGACGTGGTAGGTCCTGAACGGCCTGACGCTGAGGTCCTTGGTGAGCTGGTACTCCTCGCCGACCTCGAGCGGCACGAGCTTGTGGTCGAGGTCGGACTGGTCCATGGCGCGGTGCACGTCGAAGAGCCTCCGCACGAGGTCCGCGAGGCAGGCGGGGACGAAGACGGTGGGCGGGCGCATCCGCCTGCGGCCCCGCGTGGCGACGTACACTGGGAGGCCCCCGATGTGGTCCATGTGCGCGTGGGAGACGAAGAGGAAGTCCTGCGAGACGGCGAGCGGCGGGCACCGGCCGATGTCGAAGGCGAGGTTGAGGGAAGGGAACATGACGCAGGTCTCGTGCCCGGCGATGGAGATGCCCTCCACGTGGTAGCCCTCGATCTCCAGCCGCTGCTGCGTCGCCCTCGGCCGCCGCCCCGGGGCGGGTGTGGGAGCGGAGGTTGAAGTCGCCGCCGCTGACTCGTCCTCAGGCCCCGAAGAGGACGCAGACTGACCGCCCTTCGTCATGCCGCCGCCGCGGCCGCCGGCGAGGGGAGGGGGAGAGGTTTTGGTCGGAGGTGGCACTGTTTGGAGAAGCCCGAGGCGCGAATCTTCGGCTCCAACCGGTCGGAGCCGAGTCGTCCACCGACCACCCAACTCACGCGATGGCGGCATACTGAGCGCGGGATGGCCCAGGCCGAGGCCCACGAGCGTGCGATCCGTGCCGTTGCCGCCCGCGTGAGTTGCTCCTTTTTCTTTCAGCTGACGCCGAGCAAGACCTTGTTTAGTTGCAAAAAAAATTTGTAAAATGTGAACAGTAGTAATTTTGTTTGTATTTAGCAAATATTGTCCAATGATAGACTAACTAAGCTCAAAAAATTCGTCACGCAAATTACATACAAACCGTGTAATTAGTTATCTTTTATACTTATATTTAATACTCCATGCACGTGCCGTAAAATTTGATGTGACGGGAAATCTGAAAAATTTTGCAAATTTTTTTGGGAACTAAACAAGGCCCAACTTATTTTAGATGGTATATATAGATGTGACATTTTATAATATATTTTATGATGTTTTGTAATTTATTTTGTCATACTTATATAAGTATATATCTGATTTTTATGATATACTTTGTGATATTCACGCAATTTATATGTGATGTTCTATAATATATTTTGTGATATTCATGTAGTATGTATAGGATATTCTATGATATATGTATATATGTGATGCTCTATGATGTATTTTAGGATATTCAAGTAGTATAAATAGAATTTTTTTCATGATTATCTTGGGATGCTTATGAGATATGTTCTATGGTGCATTTAGATTATTTGTAAATAGTATCCATGTGATATTTGTTTAAAACTTTTCTATATTGCGTTGTTTTTCTTTTTTCCTTATGATTTTTTTATCTTTTACTTTTTTCTCTATTCATGTTATTCTTTAGTTTTATTTTGGAATGTTTATGTAATAATAAAATGTGATATTCCATAATTATGCGTGCGGTGTTTATAATATATGCGATGTTCTCTGATGTATTTTTGTGATGTTCACATTTTATGAATGAGATATTCTATGATTATCTTTGAATATTCACATAATAATATTGAGATGTTCTATGGTATATTTTACGTTGTTCTAGTAGTAGTCCTATGTCTCTTTTATTATGCTCTTTTTAGGTGATTTTCTGTATTATATTCTTCTTCTACTTATTTACTTTTGATCATTATTTACTTTTTTTTTCATATTTCCATTTTATTTCACTTCTATTGGTACATGATTCTTTTCTTTGTCTTCTCCTTTTTTTGATTTATTTTCTCGTTACTTAACCTTTTTTTTCTACATTTCATGAAATGTCATGTGGTGTATTTTAGTGTAGTGGACTTTAGATGGTCCGATGTATTTAATAAAAAAACTATTTCCCAACTATCACAAACAATTATATGTTGTAGTGGTGGAGAGTAACATCTTTGAATCAATAGCACTTGTGTTGAAATCTTGTCATGGACTATTTTTCTATATTTATCATTTGTTATTTATGATTTTATATGTTTGTATTTTTCGGTTAAGACATTATTAAATCATCATAAAATCTGATGGCGTGGGTTCTTTTTTCTTTTAATTTTTATCCTGATTGACCTCGTAACTGTATTAGGTTTCGACTCTCTGATTTAATCTAGGTTGTTAGATCATTATAAAATTTAATGATGAAGACTCTTTTATCTTTTTTCAATTATAATCTTATTACGGTCGAATTAGGCATCAATTATTTGGTTTAATCTAAGCCATTAGAGCACTATAAAATCTAGCTGCGTAGTTTTCCCCCCAAAATATCATAAAACTGATTGGATTCCCACGGGATGTAATACTATACTATTTGTTATGTTTTAAGAAAACAGTTGAGATTATTTTCAAAATAAAAGATGCTAAACTATTAGAGATTCAACAATTTATGAGGTTGATGATAGGGGACTTTTTGTTTGTTTCTTTCTTTGTGTTCAAACAGATCACAACGCTCAACGATGGACTCATATAAGAGGTTGCATGATTGATGGTGTGGAGTTTTCCCCTTTTCTACCGATTACCATAAATAATTTTCATAGCAAATTTAACTATCTATTTGAATTGGTATAGATTCTTTATTTAGAGGTGTTTTATTAATTACTTTGCTATTTAATTATATGAAAATCAAACTACAAAGTTTTCATGAATCTAGTTTTAAATTTAGTTATGCGCTATAGTATATTTGATGGACTTTTTGGATTAATGTAGACCGTTAGATTATCACATCAAATAATGCATTTTTTATTAATATTGTAACTTCTAGTCTGTTTTGGTAAATGTGGTGGCCTTTCTTGAATAATATGGTATCTATACCTTATTTAATCTATACCTATTAATAAAGAGATAAAATTTTAAACTCTTTTTTGGTCCATCTTTCTTTTTGTCTGTTTTCCCCTATCTATATACTGTTGATAAGGAAACCAGGACAAAGTTGTTTATTTGATAGATAGTTCAAATAGAAGATCGTCGCTGCATGCCAGAGTCCATATAAAAAAGAAAATACAGAGGCAAGCAGGAAACCAAGACAGAGTTGTTATCCGATAAGAAGTCCAAATAGAAGATCGTCGCTACATGCCAGAGTCCATATAAAAAAAGGATATACGAAGGCAAGCAACTTAGCGTCAAGTGCAGGACGGCAGGGGCGGAGGCTCATGGAGGCAAAACTGAGCCTCCGCCCCCTTCCTTTATGACATCATTACTTTAGGTAGTGTATAATCCTAGTTTTGGTAGCCTATAAAACATTTGTAGCTTTTGCAGTTCGCTAATACAACATTAGTTCTTGCAACCAGCCCCTCATTGCTTTTGATCCACCCTCCGCCACTGCAGGACGACTTCGTATTGAACCCTTAAATTTTCTTTAATTATTAATAAATAAATATTTTGACCACAAAATATTAATATAGTTTTGATAAGAAATAAAATTTATTTTTATGAATCCATATAAAAAGGAAATACAGAGTCAAGCAACTTAGCATCAAGCTTCATAGGGATTGAACTCTTAACTTTTCTTTAATTAATAATAAATAAATATTTTGACCACTAAGTGTTAATATATTTTTGATAAGGAATAAGATTTATTTTTATTAGAATATGATCCAACTAATCAATCCGTAAACTAAAATTTTAAGTAGTTCCAATTTAACCAAAATAAATCTATCTCTAAGCCATATGTATATAATAATGTGATTTTCGATGTGGGCTACTAGAAGAAAATTGAGAGAGATCTCTATTAAAGTCATGAATGAACATACCAATCCTCGCTACAAAACCCATTACCAACTTTGATAAGATAATAGAATTACATATTTTTATAGGTCTTCAATAAAAATCACGTACGTAGAGATGTAAGTCTACCAACACAATGATAGTACAAAAATTAAAATTATAATATATTTATGACTAAATAGTTTTATGCCTTACAACGAAAGAAAAAATATCTATCAAAATTATATTTTTGATTTAAAACAGATTTAACAGGATACTATCATATTATTGCTAATATTAATTTATAACGTACTCCGTAGACGTCATGATTATTATTCTAAATTTTAATGGGAAGGGTACAAACAAATAAGTATAAGTATATAACATTCTCATTTTCCTTTAAGGTTTAATAGGTCTTTTTTCTCCTGTTGTAACGCAGAGGCATATTTAATAGTTTAATAATAAAGAGATAAAATTTCAACCAATTTTTTGGTTCCTCCTATTTCTTAGCCATACGATTTAGCCAAATGGATGGTTCTCATTCTTTCCAAGCGCCATAAAATTCCTGAAACAAAACCAGGAGAGACAACCAACGAGACAAAACAAAAACTCAAGCACACATTCCTTCAGGGTCTACACAATCAGATTGGTTCTTCGACTCCAATATACAATACATCAACAGAAACGGTAAGCCTAGCGTCCGGACGTCCGGCCCCAGGCTTGTGTCCGGATGCGGCTCCCGCTCGTAAACCCGTCGTAATTGAATCAAAATAGAATAGAGTCCGTTACACCCTACACACACAGGAGACCGCGCACCCACGCGCCTACGCCCCCTGCTCCCAACCGTGACTACGCAACGCCCTTGGTCCAGCGTCGATCCTAGTCCGGAGGCAGCATCTGTCTGTACGGAGCTCCCTCGCTTGTGCCCAATGCACACAACTCCCTCGTCCTGCGCCAATGGCCCAATGCTCGTTCGTATGGATGCCCTGCCGGCTCTTGGAGAGATGATGGAGCAGAAGGTGGGAGGAGGAGACATGCAACACTCGACCTATTTTTAAAACATTCAAATACAACGATTGCAACATATGTCTGAAGGTAGTTGAAACACTTGAAACATGCTTTTAGAACACTTGAAAAACACCCCTAAAATACACTTGAGAACCAACATCGAGATAAACACAACTGCAACATGCGTCCCAAAGCACAGATGAAACATACATCTGAAACATTTGAAACAAATCAAAACATACTATTGCAACATGTGCGGACATCCCAGATCTACTTTTGCAACATCCATATGATTCAACTGTAACATACCTCTGAAACGTCTAAAACAATTGAAAGATACAATTGCAACATAAAAAGAGGAGAGAAAAGAGACTGGTGTGGGGACGCCATGGCCGCCAGATCTGAGGCGCTGGGAGCCGCCGGTGTGTGGGGGAAGGAGCCGCATGGTGGGGAGGAGGATGTTGTGGTGGAAAAGGCTCGCGACCACCATACAGTAGGGGGAGAGGACGCCATGGAGGCCGCTAGACTTGAGGAAAGACACATGTGGAGGAAGGGGTGGCTAGATCCATGGAGGGGAGGGGGGAGGACGATGTTTTGGTGGGAAAGGCTCGCGACCGCCATACAGTAGGGGGAGAGGACGCCATGGAGGCCGCCAGACTTGAGGGAAGGCACATCCGGAGAAGGGGTGGCTAGATCCATGGAGGGAAGGGGGGAGGAGGCTTGCTTGAGCTACCATAGAGTTGGGGAGTGGCTGCCATGGAGTGGGAAGAGAGGAGGGCGACTGCAGCGGAAGGGGTTGCAAGAGTGAGCGGTGAAGGAAGGATAAGGTGGAGTATGGGAGGTGGCGTTCGGCACGGATGAGGTGGGTCGGGGTCGAGCAGATCGGATCCGTCCATCCGTCCGGACGTTTGATGTGTATCATTACCGCAACAGAAAACACATCAAGGAGAAGCATCATCTTCTAGCTAGATTCCTATAACTATGTTCTTTGTCAAGCATCAACTAAAGAAACATTTGAGCACTTGTTTCTTGGCTGTCAGTTTGCGAAAAATTGCTAGAATCTGATTGATATTGCATTTCGGACAGACCAAAACATTATTGTGGCAGTTGATCAGATCATAGTCCAATCACACCCTGATTTTTTCACGGTGGCCACAATAATATTGACGTGCTGGGAAATTTGGACCGATCGAAATTATTTTATCTTTAAGGGAGTACAGCCAAACATTTCTACGGCTAAAGCTATGTTTGCAAAGGAAATGAAGATCCTCTCTGTAAGGGCAAGGACCAGGTTTTCTCATACATTTGATTATGGATGCAGAATCTGTTGTAATTGCTCTTTTTTCCCTTATCTTTTTTCCTTTATTTCTTTGTTTCTTTGCTTTTCTGTTCTTTCCCTGTTACTTGTACCTTCGGTTTGTTTAATAAATCGACTGTGTAGGGCCTTTTTGCTCCTCCAATTTCTTCCAAAAAAAAAAATCGGCTCCAAATGTCTGTGGTTTAGGATCTGTCGAGTCGGTAGGAACTCATGAATATCTTGCCCTTGAACTTTCAGCTTCCAGGATCTTCTTCCAGGCATGTTCACCTGAAGCACTCGCCGCATTCACGTCGTTTCCTCTGATTCTCGCTGTGTCGAGTATTCTGTAGGCCGACCTAATGGAGTAAATTCCATGCTTCTCATGCTCCCAAGCTCACACATCTTCATACTGTTGCTTGATAACGTCCTCATTCCACTACCCACTCGCCGATAACACATCAGAGATCGTCGTCACATCATGCCCATGCCCATGCCCATCAGTATTAATTTCGTTGCTTTTTGATACCGCACTTAGATGCTAATACTAAATTATATGATAGCACGTTATGTAGAGTCAAAGAGTCCTTTAATTTTGAGGAAGAAATTTGTATAGGCGGGAAATCAGATGATGCACCAATTGTGTTTCCAGGCACGGGCATGCAAGCACGCATTGCGTGACGATCCCCACACCATTCATGGAGATTGCTGGAACCACCAGCTGGGCACTAACTGACTTGCTTTTGCTTACAGTTGTATCTATCTTGCTGATCCATGTATAAATTGCTCAAGGGCCAGAGCCTATTTCAATGTACTCAACTGTTCATCGATATATATATCGCCATATCTCGGACGAGAGTTTAATTAATTTGTAGAATCGTCGTCGTCGATATGAATGCCAGCAAGATGACTCCGATTCTGTTCGCCATACTCTTGGCATGCCTCGCCTTCTCTGCAAACTGTACGGTTGCCGAGTGCAGACACGTACATTACATTTATATCCTCAGTCTTTCTCTATCATCTTTTACCTCTGATTATTGGAAACCCTAGCTTCCGGTGCAGGCGAACGTGGTGACGAGGAGAGACCAGCGGCAACAGCTGGTCACCGGCGGTGGCAGCCAAACGGCGACACGACGATGATGGGGAGGAGCAGCAGCACGACGATGGACATGGTGGCGGGCAGGTGCGAGAGGAGTGTATGCGAGGGCAGCCCCTGTTACTGCTGCCCATCGCAGGCCACTAGGCCTTGCTTCTTGGAGCTGGATGCTTGCTTGAGAGTCTGCACCTAAAACCTTGTGACTATTGACAAGACGAGATCAGAACACATGAACAAGTATCACGCCGTGAAGTTTCTCCATCTATAAACAGATTAAAAAAATTCCATATCTGTAAGCACATCATGCTAATGCATCTATATACCTACAAAAATTTGTGCAATAGATCGATTAATGTGTTTACATATAATGGATGTAACTACACTAGAAGGCGAGATAATGCTTGTCTCTTACACGTAATACTAATCGATTCATGCTATTCACTTGAATTAGGACCAGCCTCTTTATAGATAAATGAATTAAAATCAGCTACAAACTTCATTATTGCAATTTAAACGTGGTAAAATTAACACTAACCATAAGTTAGGCCAGTTTAGTGGAGGTTTCATGTTCTAATTTTCAATTCTCCAGTGTTAAAAATAGTATAGATAAGTTTCATCTCCATAAAACTTATTTCATTCCATAAAACTTTTATTATCTGTCTTTTCTTCTATACTATATGGGCGTGTTTGGGGTTGCTCCATGAACTCTACTCCATAAATTCTACCTTGAAGTAGCTCCATAAAATACCTAGAGTTTGTGGAGCACCTCTTTAGATGTACTCACAAGTCCACCTTTTTTTGAGCAAAGTACGTAGTGCTAAATATGTTTGGCTAAAGAAACATGAAGTAGAGCCGAAAAACATGGAGTAAACTAGTCTCAAACACCCCATCTCAATTTATTTAATATCCATGAAACTTCTGCTAAGACTAGCTAGACTTATAAAACAGTAATGCCAACTCTTTTTTTGAGACAAAACCTTAATGTGTTTGAACAACCATGCACTACCTACTGTTTACTTTTATAATATCCAAAAATACTAACACAAAGAACTATGATCATCGTAGGACAGTTTTTTTTTAAAAAAAATTGACGAATCCTTCTCCAAAATGTTATGTATATATTCTAGGAAGAGAGTATATTGTGATGGCAAACTAGTGATGCTATAATATACAGGAAACATGGCGATGCATGCCTTATAACAGAACATATAACTTGTGTTGTTTATTTATTATGTCTAGAAATTGGGCTCTGTAGAGTCGCTGCTGGACGTACGCGATGATAACTTTTATGAGCGTGGATCGTGAGTTTTGGTCACACACAGATAATAATAATTAAACTAGGAAAGAAATTCTTATCTCTAATTCATCGCTACTTTTAGTAAAATCAGTCAGGACTCTTATATGATCGGGAGAGTGAAGGGGGAGAGACTGACTTTACTAAACTATTCAGTATTTCATGAATAGTCTAAACTATTATATTGAACATAATTCAGTATCTTTCAGTAGCCGTATTTTAGTACTATTCAGTATTTCATGGTCCTAGGTGTAGCATTGAGTGATACTGAATATTATTCTACACCACAAGCCAAAATTGACTTGAAAAAAATACCGAGTACTACTGAACTGTATTCAGTATCACTCAATGCTACACCTAGGACCATAAAATACTGAATAGTACTGAAATACAACTACTGAAAAGATACTGAATTATGTTCAGTATAATAGTTTAGTATAGAATAGTATTATAGGGAGAGTATATTCAGTAGCTAGCTACAAAATAAGTTATTCTATAGCCACCTCTATTTACGATAATTTTATATACTAATTTACGATAATATGTATATATATTTACGATAGTTTGGTTAACACATGGAGATATTTACCATAATGCTATAGTAAACCACTTAGTAAGGAGTTACTATAATCTTGTAAATTAATATAGTAATTATCATAACTCAAAGTGGCTACAAAATAAGTTATTTTGT
>Ga0182004_10003529_pt1 | contig 12444 bp, 15 predicted proteins | sample Sormic07211540_1_FD_120479 | JGI IMG/M metagenome (GOLD analysis project Ga0182004, IMG submission 120479) | Endophyte microbial communities from Sorghum bicolor roots, Mead, Nebraska, USA - 072115-40_1 MetaG | ecosystem: Host-associated > Plants > Roots > Unclassified | place: USA: Nebraska... | reverse complement strand
TGTGAGCATTAAGGACCGTCAACAAGCTCCCCCAAGCTTAACCTTTGCTCGTCCCTGAGCAAAGATGAACTCAAGAGTTTCTGCAGTTGTTTCATGCCTTAAAGGTACACATGCGTTCAAACAAGATCTGGGCACAGCCCGCCTAGGCATGGCACTACACGACACTACACGGCTGGGCACAGCCCGCCTAGGCACGACACGGCAGGCACTTTAGATGAAGCGTGCCGTGCTATGCCGTGTCACCGTGCCGAAAAGCAGGCACTAGCACAGCCCTAAAATCCCATGACCGTGCCAAACGTGTCGTGCCAGCACGCTGGGTCGGTGTGCCCCGTGCTGGCACTGGTACTAAAACTTCACAAGTTATATATATATATATATTCATTCAACTCAAAAGTTCACAATGCAAATTTATAACACATGTAAACCACCATGAAAGAATAGAAAATAGCACAGAAAAGCAAAGAATACATGAAAAAATAGAATGGCTTCCTCATTAAAAACCTGTTAGGTAAAACTTACCCTTGTGAAAAACCCTAAGAAAAGAGTACAACCAGCTTCTAATAGTTTATAAGTTCATTATATCCATCCAGCCACCAAATTATTTTCCCAGCTCTTAAGCTATTACAGAACCATTACAAAAATAGAGAACTTAATCAACATCAAGATAAAGTGCTTCAAAGGCCTCTTCCACCTCCTTGTCCTCCACCATTTGCTGCAGTCTTGATTCAGCTTTTTCCCAGTTCTTGATGTAGATCAGTGCCTCAACAGTCTCAGGGTTCAGCCGCCGGCGATGCTCCTCGATGATCCTGCCAATAGTGCTAAAGGTAGATTCTAAAGAGATGGTTGACACAGGAACAATAAATATATCTTTTGCAAGAATAGAAAGCACAGGATAAGTAAGCTTGTGCTCATGCCACCATTGCATAAGATCAAAATCATCATCTAACTGGCTCACTGTATCTCAGTCCAGGTAGGTGGCAAGCTCACTAGAGTTAGTAGCACAAGTTGCATGTAGCAAAGAAGTGGGAGACACATTCCTGGACCGATCAAGATTAGGAGGGAGGGAAGCACTGCCAGCTCCAATGTCAAGCTCATCATCATCGTAAATGTCAGCTCAAGCTGTTCTTTTCTTACCAGAATGGGATGTAGGAACAACCCTTCTAAGCCTAACAGAGCCATGCATTGCATCATACTTGTTGTATATTTTGAAATAAGAAGAGCTCTTATGTCGAGCAACTTGTTAGTGTAGTCAACATTAAAAAGAGAGTTTAACTTTCTCAGCACTTTGGTAAAGCCCTTGATCTTAGCTCTAGGATCAAGTATGAATGCAATGGAGTAAAGATCAGGAATGTTCTTCCAGTATTTATTATATTTGTCAATCATAGACTGGACAACAGCTCTTAGGTGTTCATCATGTTGATATTAAATGCAGGTGAATAGCAATCTTAACAATATGATGAATCATCAGTGGAGAAGTAGGGTAGTACACACCAGACAAATCAACAGTGGACTCATAAAACAGTTCAAGAAATTTTAACATCTTCTCAGCCATTTCCCAATGATCATCAGTCAATAGGAAAGGAGAACCAGTTGGTCTAGGATAATTAGCCTCAATAAAAGTACTAAAAGTACTCCTGTGAGGTAACAATGTTTTCAACATAAGGTAGGTGGAGTTCCACCTCGCATCCATGTCTAGTGAGAACTTCCTAGGTCTAACAGATGAAGCAATGCAATAACTCTTGTATGTAGCAATTCTTTGATTAGATGAGTTCAAAAAAGAGATTACAGTTCTAAAGTTATCAATGAGAGGAGTTACAACAATTAGTGCTTCCTTAACAATCAAGTTAATGATATGACAAACACATCTTTGATGCAAAAACAGATCAGCACCTAAATACTCTTTTAGTATAGGTTTTAGTTTATCCATTGCATTTTTATTGGCAGATGCATTATCCAAAGTCATAGAGAAAACCTTATTGAGTATACCATACTTAGCAAGGACAGATTTAATACGCTTAGCAATATTATCAGCATTATGTGAGACATCAATCAACCTCAAACCAAGCACTCTCTTCTTTAATTGCCAATCAGCATTAATGAAATGAGCCACAACAGACAGGTAGTCTTCTTTGGCCTTTCCAGACCAAATGTCAGAGGTAACAGCAATAGACGGCACAACATTATCTTGTAAACAAGCAATCAACTTCTCACATTGTTGATTAAAGCACTTAAACAGATCTCTACCAGTGGTTTGTTTAGACACAGGACTAAAAGCAGGATTATGAGCCTTTTAATGTACTCCTTAAAAGCATCTGTTTCACCAATCATCAAGGGCAAATCTAGCCTAGCAAGCATACGAACAAGTTCAACACAAGCAAGATCAGCATTGTATGTCCAACTTCTAACAGAACCATCAGGGTTAAAACCAATATGAGTTTGAGACATGCGACATTTCTCACAACGCTGAACACAACCTTAAGATGTCGAGTAAGATGCCCAGTACCATTAGCAAAATAAGCAGAGTATTTCTTCTTACAGTGTTTGCAGACAGCACCATACCTGACTGGGTTCTTCTTACCTGGAACCTTCTTGCACAACTTGTCAAAATCCTCCCAGACATCAGAGGTAGAAGGCTGATTGGAGCCTGCTACCTCGCTATTGCCACCGTCGCCTTCGGGATCGGCTACAACCACATCCACCGGGATGCCATCATCATCACGGGGATGGGGATCAGCAGCAGACCGCCCAAAGGCCGCAACAACGTCGTCTTGGACATTGTCGTCCTCATCATCCCCGGTCATCCCGCACATCCGCAGGTCATCGTTTTGTGAGTGATCAAACTCGCATTCATCATCGCCTAGGGCCATCCTTGCCGTCTCCGGTACCTCGATGGCTGCATCAATGAACAAGGGAACAGAGCAAGTAGTTAGGATTAGGGATTAGGGTTAGGATTAGGAATTAGGGTTAGGAATTAGGGTTAGGGTTAGGGATTACCTCTGCAGCTGGAGCACCAGAAACGACGGGAAGGACCGTGAGCACACCCCCGATACCTCAACGGAGACCAGAGTCCCAGAGGGTGCGCTAGCCGGCGATGAGAACGATAGACAAAATACGGGGAGCACTCGGGGAGGAATCAACTTTCAGGGATCAAAAACAGGGGAACAGATGCAGATTGAGGGTGGGAACCACCAAATCTGATAGAGAAGAGGGAGATTAAGGGCAGAGAGGAGGGGGGAGCGTTGAGACAGAGGATGAAACCCACCAGATGTGACCTCTTACCCGCCGCCATGGATACGGCGAAGCAGGGGACGGCGACGAGCGAGAGAGCGAGAGGGCGACGAGCGATCTGCGAGCGGGTTGCACCGCTGCGGGCAAGGAGCGACCAACGAGATGCGAACGGATGAGGACGCGAGGAGCGGCGTGAGGGAGAAGACTAAGAGGAGCTAGAGTTTGGAGAGAGAGCGACTGCAGCGGCCGGCTTATATATGGCCAGCCCTGCCTTGCCCTAAATCCAACGGCCCTCCTCCCTCCTCCCTCATCCAACGGCTAAGCCATGCCGTTGCCGTGCCGCTCGTTGGAGCGGGCCGTGCCCGGGCTGGCACTACTGGCCGACTTCGCGGCCCAGGCACGGGCACGGGCACGGCTGGGCCGGCTAGGGCTGGGTTATGGCCGGGTTTTTTCGCACCGGACTCGGGCCAGCCCGTTTTTTGCGGCCCGTTTGGCAATCTTTAACCTATGTCCCCACCTCTGGGCCGGCCATGATCATGGTGGCACTGACTTTAGCTTCTCTCCCTCTCGTCTGCTCCTTCCGCTGGCTATCGAGGACTTTAGCTTCTCTCCCTCTCGTCTGCTCCTTCCGCTGGTGCTGCTCCTCTGGATAGCTGGCATGCCTCGCCGCTGCTGTGGCGACGCTTCGTCACGGAGGCGACCCTGCAGACGGCCGGCGCCGTCGTCGAACCGCACGTCGACGTCGACGGACACGTCGAGGACCCGGCCGAGGCGCCACGGCCCCGACGTGACGATGTCGCCGTCGCCCTCGACGAGCTCCGTCACGCCCCGCAGCCGGGACTGTGTATGGCACGTCCCTGGCGACCACCACAAACCTTGTCCGAGCCGGAGCCGGAGCCGGAGCCGGAGTTGGAGTCTGAGACCAGGTCGACCACCGCGTCCACGGCCGTGACGACCCCGGCCAGGCGGACGCGACCATCTGGTCCGGGTGGAAGATCGAAGGCCCTGTCCACGACGGTGAGGTCGTCGCGCTCCGCGTTCACCATGGCGCCGCCGACGCACAGCACGGCGAGCTTGCCCTCCGGCGTGTCCGGCCGTTCCACCACCATCCCTCGCTCCCCGGATAGTGCTTGGGAGTTGAAAGTCACGTGATCCCCAATGTCAGGTGTGGATTTCTTCGCCGTGCCGTCGTCCGCTGTTGTTTATGACGTCTTGTTACGAGAAATCCGCTTATGACGCCTTGTTACCATCCAAAAAAACTTTTCAAGATTTTCATCATATAAAATCTTATGGCACATAAAAAAACATTAAATATAAATAAAAAAATAACTAATTATACAGTTTACAATAATAATTATAAAATTCAAATAAAAATACTACAATACCAAAACAAACTTTTCATCCAGAAACTAAACAAGGCTTCAATATAGTATAGCTAATCTAATTCAAATTCAAATCTATCTCTAATATATATCTATCCCTAATATATAATTATGAAAATTTCAGTCTGCCCTGTCCGCCAATCGTTCTAATATATAACTGTAAAAATTTCAGTCTGCCTTGTCTGCCAATCGTCGCCCAGAATCAAAATCAAGCTATCCGCTTCAACGCTGGTGGAAGAGGAAAAAGAATAAAATCTTTTCTAAGTTCCCAATGCAAAATCTCTGCCCTGTCCACCAATCGGGCCGTCCGCTTCAACGCCGGTGGAAGAGGAAAAAGAGAATAGAATCTTAGAATCCAAATGCAAAATCTCCTGACACATTAACAGTTATTGGGAATAAGAAAAGCATAGGGGTCTAGGTGCAAAATGTTTGTCCTATTAGTTTATTTTTCTTTTATTCTTTAATTTGGCTAAAAAATTGATAAATACGTAGTAATTCATAGAAAAAACTAAAAATTACAAAAAAAAAATTGTTCAGCTCCACGTATGTAGATCCATGCAGTAAACAAAAAAAATCACAAATTTTAGTATATTTTTTTGCTACAGATGCTTGACTATGCTTTTTAGTGTAAAACTAAAACTGTAGTTATCTTGCTCCAATTATTATGAAAATTTTATGGTAGCCTATTTAATGTGATGCTTGATTTGTGGTAAAAGTTTTAGCACATTCCTGTATATCTCACAGATTTATCTAGATTTATGCTTGCTAAATAGTTTACAATCAATTTAAGTATGTAAAAATATATAAAAAAAGATGCTTCCACTATCTTTGCACGATGTGTTGTTATGTCATATGAACACTTCATAAGCCCATGTGTTCATAATCTATATATATTTAACTGATATATCATATTGCATAGGAATCCTGATGTAAATAAAAAATAAAGCTAGCAACAAACTTCTCATGTTTTAATATAATACTAAGGTATATTAAGAGATAATATTAGAGTAAGATAAGGTTTGCCTAATTTTTATTTTTATTATTAAATAAATATGTCTCCAAACTATATATTATTGTAAATATTAACTATCTAATACCACAGATGTCATAATTATCAATAAAATAAATTATGGACTTTAAATTTTATAAAATAGAAAATATAAATAGATGTGTAACATTATGTCATCATTTTCTATGGTCATTTGATGTTTTTCTCCCGTTGCAACGCAGGAGCATATTTGCTAGTCTAATCTAAGAAAAAAAAACAAGCAACGTTGACAACGCATTATTGTTTTGTTTATATAGTGCATCATGGATGGATCTTGTAGTAGTCAATCGGGTCTCAGAAGTTGGAGTTTGTAAAATTTCCGTGTCCAAACAGGGCCTTGATTAGTTGCAAAATATTTTACAAAATAGACATTATAGCATTTTCAATTGTATTTGACAAATATTGTTTAATTATGGACTAACTAGGCCCAAAGATTCATCTCGTAAATTACGTACAATTAGTAGTTTTAAATATATATTTAATGCTCCATGAATGTACCGCAAGATTTGATATGATAGGAAATCTTGAAAAACTATAAAAACTATAAAATTTTTGGGAAGTAAACAAGGCGTGTGTCCTACCATGAAGGGTGTGTTTGGTATATTTTTTTTTTTGCTTGTAGTTTTACAAATTCCAGTTTCTCTTACCAAACGGGTTATAATGAAGTTATTTTTTAAGCTTCCCTTAGAGAATCTCCAGCAGTCCTACAGTACCACCCCCCATTTCATAAAACTATTATATTGAAAGAGATATGCTATTTTTTTTCTCCAGCAGTCCCTTAATACTTCTCTTTTTTTGGTGACCACCAATATTTTCCTCATCTTCGCTCAAAGAAAGGGGAGATACAACCTCCCCCAATATCATGGGGACCATCCCAACTATCACTTTTCATTCATATTTTTTACAGTCCTGTGGGACCTACCTTTTATATGGGTATTAGGGGAGATATGTTAGAGTTTTGATGCAGCATCTTCCCTAATAAATCTAGAAATTGATATTGGACTACCCCAATACTATCTTATTGAGAGAGTTATATTGGTAGACTGTTAGAGATGCTCTTAGGTGAACTGAAAATACTAGTTTTTTTTTGTCTTTTCTATGCTATCTTCCCTAAGAACCTATTTTGTACTATTTAATAAAAATAACTTTAGCTTCACTAGTGAAGCTATTTTATGGAACAAAGAAAAAAAAGATCACTAATGAAGCTGATGTACGGAGGTGAAAACGGGTCAGCACGGAGAAGTAAAGGAGCCAATCATGATTTGGTAGTAGTATAGCAATCATTTTTCCACCATGCAATAGCATGTATTTTTTTCATTACAATGAGCAATTACAGTACATATTAGCAAGCTCAAAGCTTACCAAAACACTGCACAAAAAAACACTAAAAAAGGAGACAACACCCGACTGGAGAGGAGATGACAAACACTTTGTCAGGTTAGGACTTTCGTTTTAACATAATTCCACCAGGAATCAATCCAGGTGATTAAGGCCTTGTTTAGATCCAAAAACTTTTTAGATTTTGACAATGTAGTACTTTCGTTTTTATTTGACAAACATTATCCAATCATGGAACAACTAGGCTTAAAAGATCCATCTCGTAATTTACAGATAAACTGTGCAATTAGTTATCTTTTTTATCTATATTTAATGTTTCATGCATGTGCCGGAAGATTCGATGTGATGGGGAATCCTGTAAAATTTTGGGTTTTTGGATATATCTAAACAAGGCCTAAAGATTATACATTACATTCATAATTGGAACAGTTCCAGACCTCCATTCCCTGTGAAACGAACGGGCCCTTAGTCAGATGGGCTCGGCCCAGTGGAGAAAAGGAGTTTCGCCCGGTTTAGGAGAGACAACAGAGGAGAAATAAAATGAGTTGGGCTCAGCCAGAATAGATTTGAGTTCCATACATGTTTGTTTTTGTTAAAAAAAAAAATGACTCCATCGAAACCTACCGAAATTGGAATTAGAATTTTGCACTGTAAAACACTAATAATGTTATTATTAGTTGAACATGAACGACAAACGAAATTGTGTAGCCGATACCAGACATTTGTTTCGGAAAAAAAATATTTTCTATAACTAAATGGTTAGCTATTAACTGCATGTTGGAAACTTTTAGAAATATGAGAAAATCTAGTCCCAGAAAACATGCAATTTTATAAGTGTTATGGTAAAGTAGATTAAGTTTAACTAATTTTTTATAAAAAAAATAATATTTATCGTACTAAATATGTACTAGTATTAGATTTGTCATAAAACACAGTTTTATATAAAATACTTATTTGGCGTTATTTATTATTAATATTCTTATCTATATATTTGGTCACAGTTCAGATTGAGAATGAATCTAGAATTGTAGGAGAGTTTCTTCTTTTCTTTTCTTTCTTTTGGAACGACGGTACGTAGTACTTATTTGATTCATTCGTGCACGACATTCTGTATACAAAATACGTATGTACGCCGGTGATTAGTACGTACAACTCTACTGTCTCTACATTACATGGTTTCAATCGAGCACGGTTACACATGCATACACACTGCCGTCATTCCGTGCAGCTCTCCTCTCTCTCTCTCACCGTCGTCGAGCTGCAGTCGTCCCCGTGGAGACGACGTGCACGGCCTCCGATGCGTGCACCGAGGCAGGGAAGAGCCGCCGTGCCACCGCGGTGGGCGTGGACGACGTCGAGCGGCTTTTGGGAGATGGCGATGACATTGGCGGTGCGGCAGCTGGTGAGCGCTCCCTGCCAAACCTCCCGGCAGACGCGGAGCCAAAGGCCCTCCTCGCCGTCGGCTGCTGGTGTTGGTGCTCCGGCGTGGTCGGCTCCGACGATACCCCGGGCCTCCTCGATGGCGGCCTGCGCATGCTTCTGTCCGGTGTCTGCGTCACGGCCAGCCAAAACAGAGTCTCAACTCACAGTACTATGTCTATATGGGGTTGAATGAATTAGCAGCATTCATCAGAAACAGTCAAAAACCTCTAGTTTTGAAGAGACTCCTTTCAGGACGGCCAGCTTTCTCTCAAATGAGTTGCCAACCATCTGCATAGAAACCAGACTCGTCATCCGGTGAGTTTGTTTATGCATTGATCGATGAACTGGACAGATGTAGATTATGAGGTCGTGAATTGTCCGCCATTTCTGTGCTCTGAACTTACAGATGATTGCTTTGAACTGTCCCAGTTGTGGAAGAAGTTGGTGAAAAATCCAGGCTCGTCCCCTTCTGTGACAGCATACACCGTCGTTTCGATCGATCTTCCATCGCGAAGAACGCTATCATGAAGGAACATCTGCAGGAATGTAGAAACAAACAGAGAACTCAGGTTTCAAGGGGCATAGTTCCTGAATCAATAATAACAAATCATAGTTCTGAATTATTAGTGACCTTGCCAATATTGAGGGCTTGTTCCTTGGATGTAATATCGGAGTGCAGCCCAACCCAAATGTAGATTTCTTCATTGCAGTCCAGAATCAATGTCTCTTCAGTTGCCAGGTCATCCTGACAGTAGCTGAATACCTCCTTGACCTTAAATATATGAACCAAAACAGGGTTTATTTGCCATTTGCTTCAGATCCTGCAAGTTAATAGTTAGCCGATCATTGGAAGGAGTAAGGTACCACTCACCTTGAGCAAACCTGCAAAGAGATAATCATTTAGGGTTAGGGACACATTCTATGCAACGATATTATCTGAAGTTAAGTGTAAAATATATCTGCATACCTTGTTCAAATCTACAAGCATACAGATGTGGATCTGCAGGCCAACCTTTCACATGCTTTTCTTTCGAGTACTCCGATTGTCCTCCCAAAGCTTTCCAGAAGTGATCTGGTTCAGAGCCTTCTCTGACTACCAAGGACTGTTTCATCGGCTGCAAAAATAGTGCTACAATAGCTCAGAAGAGAACATACATACTACAAGATTCGATATTCATCACTGAGAAGAAAAGAAGGATTTGCATGCCGTATTCTCCTTACACACAACTTGCTCATCATCATGTCAAGTATATTATGATCGCTTGGCGAAGAGAGGCCTCCTAACCAGGTAAGGAACAAACCGTTGTCTTGCAAAATATAACAGTGTGAGGAATTAAGTGAACTTGCAACCTGCATTTAGTTAAGTAACCCATGCACAGGAAAAGATTTTAGAGCAGCATCAAAGTAATGTACGTATGATTCAGCCTATGAAGCAGACTGTGTGTATGGTTCTTATTTTTACTAAACTCACCAGATCAACTTGAATGGCTTGCACACAATCATGTTTAAGGCCTTGAACACGGAAAAGGGCGACTCCTTCCTTCTGATGATATCCATTTCTAGGACTTTTCTGTAGAACAGAACTCTTATATGCAGCACACCTTCCGCCCTGGAAAGAAAATAAGACAGCAGATTCAAGTATATCCAACAAAGTTTTGCGCTGACTCAAAGTATTATTTTCCATGTTATGCATTCAGTCCACTCCTATTCTTCTAATTAATATTCAAGTCCATTGACTGCAGGAAAAAAACACATTTGAACGTGCATTGCATACCTTGAATATGATTAGTGACTTGAACACCGAGAAAAACAATTCTGGTTCTCTGCCCTCGAAAACTTGTGCCTGAGATACAGTTCACAAATGAAGTGATAACACAACAAGTGAACATATATGTGGACTTTTTTTAGGGGTGAAAGGCTGAATTAGCTGACCACAACAGGATGCCCTTTGACTGAATCAGCCATGCTAGACATTAACGATATTGCCACTAGGCTATCATCCTGCAGGTAAGATTTTTTTTAAACAGCCTTTTCTTTGATATATCAAATTGTTTCATTTACAGAATTACAAAGAACGTACCTTTACACTATTCTTACCAGACCAGGCAAAGAACAAATGGTAATCTTTACCATCTTCAACATAGCTGTACCGTATGATATAACAGTCTCCAGTGTACAATTGCTCCTGCTCCTCAACGCTAAGGAGGTTCGTACAACCACGGTCCACCAACCAAACCTGCAAGGAGTTTTATTCGTTTTTAAAAATCCTACATACATATCAACACCTAGGAAGGGAATATTACCTTCAGACTGCCATTAGAACTGATGAGCTGCTGAGGTTTATCCTCTGGAATTTCTGTGACATCATAGCCCTGATGCTTGAAAATAGCTGTACCATGATTTGGCATCAGACCCTATCACGACTTTTACAATGTTCTAGATGAAAACAATTGATGGATAAAATCACCATGGTCCTCACACCTGCCACTTTCTCTCGGCCAGCTTCATATAACTTTAGCTCAACATTCCTGGGCCAATGCTGAAAGTGCAGCTTAAAGTCAACAGTTTCATGACCTTCTGTCATTATAAATGTGCGAACATTGAATGACCTGCCCTGGGAGTGCACATAGTTGTAGAAAAATGAAAAGATATTTGTTTCAAACACCGAACGCCTGTAATAATAGAAGAAAGGAATATAATGAGGTTTCAACTGCTTACTTCTAAGGCAGTAACAGATGACTTCCTCTCCGAAACAAGTGTTGTCATCCCCATCCATAAGAATATTTCAGTGCTGCAGTCAAGCATGTAACTTCTGTCTGAGTTCAGCATCTCTCTATCCAACAAATGTGCCTCCAATGGAACAAGGTTTCTCTTATTGATCCTGCAGGCAGGAAAGCATACCAAACATCTCGTGATGTGCAACTTCATTCCAGTTAAGTCTGAACTAAGCAGGGGAGTAGTTACCAAAAAAGTTTCTTGGATGGTGCAGTCAGTGGCTCTTCCTTGACCGTGTCAGGTAAATCACGAGGAATAGGCGCATAGCCTCCAAACAGGTTCCAGAACTCACCAGCATCAGAATCACCGACAAGTTTTCCATCCTCTACAATCAATGACAATGTAAATAAAATTGGAGCTAGCATCTTTCCAGCCTTTTGCAAGATGTACTGTCTATAGCTGTACCTATTGCCGCGATCTCACATCTGCCCAAGTGCCGGTTCTCCTTCAGATGCTTAACAACATCCAATGCTTTAGCCCTTGTTTGCAAACTAGAATTACAGCCACTGAAAAGGAAAATCTTTGATGGCGTGTCCACTATAAAGACCGATTTATGATCTAGAGAGGACCGCGTAAATGGAACCTGAGACAGGATTCAAAACACAGCAGGTTTGTCTTGCATCAGCATTTCAGCAAACTAATGAAAATCTTGAGATAGTGGCCCTCTTACTTGCGTGACGCGAGCGAAGTGCTCTCCTTCGCACCTAAACATCGTGGTTGCGTTGGATCTATCACCAGATCCTTTCAGGTGCGAAAAGAAGCAGCCTTGTACTGGGATGACACACGGTTTGAAGTATGACAAGAACTTGTCAGATTCTTCACCCTGTGTTTCCCTGTACTGGACCGTGCTGGAGCCCAGTGCTGCGTCCAACTCAACAGCCTTGTCTGAGGCCATGAGGCAATCGTCCTAGGTGAGTCCATAACCACAACGCAGTGCAGAGGACACAAAAAAAGTCATCCATAAGCAAAATGAGGCACAGCAAACCAAAAGCTTTGACTCCATTGTTGATGCATGAAGAGCACACACCTCTTTGGCCTCCTCCCCAACCCAGTAATGCACATTGTGTCGACGAACCCCGGATTTCAGCTCGGTTGTCTGAGAAAATGCACAACATGTCAACTCAAGCGGCGAAAATTGGCAACGAGCTACACGATTTCACACCGGGAGAGGCCCGATTTGGCGCAGAGATAGGAGTACATACATTCAGTATGATGTAGGTGCTGCCGGTGTAGAACTTGCCGTGCTGGGGT
>Ga0182004_10003528_pt1 | contig 12446 bp, 11 predicted proteins | sample Sormic07211540_1_FD_120479 | JGI IMG/M metagenome (GOLD analysis project Ga0182004, IMG submission 120479) | Endophyte microbial communities from Sorghum bicolor roots, Mead, Nebraska, USA - 072115-40_1 MetaG | ecosystem: Host-associated > Plants > Roots > Unclassified | place: USA: Nebraska... | reverse complement strand
CCGTTCCTGCTTTGCGCGTCGATGAGTAGCTTGCTTTCGCTTTTGCTTTGGTTGCTCCGTACAATTGCATGCAGTCGTGCCTGCGGCTGCTGCGATCTGAGCAGCGCTACAGCAGCGTGTTTGCTTTGGTTGTTTCGGCTAGACGAGACGAGACGAGTCTCGCCGGAGACGCTTCCTCGGTTTTGCTGAGACTTGAGGCAGGGAACGACGGCGCACTGCTCTGTTTAACAACTTCCCAAAGCAATGCAGCGATTTCGTTGGTTCGGTGGACCGATCTTGTGATGCTCCTGCTCTCGCGTGCACTCCCATATATATTGATTCCGTTGGATTTGGAGCTGTCTTTACTTGCTTTGACCTCTGTTTTTGTCCTGGTGCTATGTTAGGCTGTTTTTGTTGTCGGGCCAGGGAAACGGGAGCTGCTTGATTTACAGCCAGCGGGAAATGCAATGCGGGTGGGTTAATCTGCTGGGCAAGCTCTAGAATTAGGATTTCAAAAAATGAAGCCTTTTTTTAAAATTAGGAGAAGGGAAATGCTGCTTTCCTTTTTGGCACTCGCTCAAGGCAATTCTTTTGGGGATGCCATGCAGCATGCTTTCTTCCCGCTAGTGCTTTTGTTGTTCCTTCCTAGTATGACCAAAAGAAAAATCTAATACCTCATCTGAAGATTTTTGTCAGCTATCACATTTCTCTTGGTCCCTGAGGGAAGGAGGGTGGTTCAGTTTAGATTGGGATTCAATTCGGTAAAAATGCGTGCTACATTTCACGTCCAGGCTCTGATGCTGAAAAAAAGCAGTTATCAGAAAAGCACAAAGCATAGTTCAACATGTTTTTTTTTGCCATGTGCACATGTAGCCAGCCACTGCTCTCAGAAACCAAAAGCAATAGTTTTTCACTTTGCTTTTGAGGATTGTGCCAAAGGACTTTGGTAACGTGAGACTTTCAAATTTGGGTTCCATACCGTGGGTTGGTTCATTGGTTGCCTTTGTTCTATGCAGTATGCAACTCTTGTGTTTACTCATTATTTTGTAATCAATGCCGCCCGAGGTGTACTTTGCTGTAGTAGTGTAGTAAGTACATTAGCTTCAGCTGTAACCTACTTTGAAGTTGGTTTTACATGCTTTTCTGTTACTTCTGTCAATTGATTGCAGTCAATTGAACAATTTGAGGAGTTTTATTTGATTTATCACATATAGAGGAAAGTAAATGTATCTGTAAGTTGGCATCTGAGAAATTTGAACTGCAGAGCATTCCAATTGATTAATCCAAATCTTCTGTATAATTTTTGAACTTCCTTGGGTGTAGCATTTCGTTTACAAAAAGGTGAACAGGAAAGTAACTGATTTCATTGGCAGTTATTGTGGTTCATTAAACTTGGCATTGCTTTCTGTTCAGTGCCTGCACTAGTTTTCTGCTTTACAACAATTCTCAGTGTGCTTAATGTTTTTTTGGATAGCAAAAATTGCATAGTTGATTGTAAGTAATGAATTTCTTCTTGATTCAGGGATGTAAACCTCTGGCAACAGAACGGCCTGATCCAATTGGAAGGTCGGCATCACCAAGCCCTTGCTCTTCATATCAACCCAGTCCACGAGCTTCATACAATCCAAGCCCTGCATCCTCTTCGTTTCCAAGCTCTGGATCCTCCTCTCACATTACTCTTGGTGGGAACAACTTCATGGGTGGTGTCGAGGGCAACTCTCTTATCCCATGGCTAAAGAACCTTTCCTCGAGTTCCTCATTTGCCTCCTCCTCCAAGTTCCCACAGCTTCACCATCTCTACTTCAACGGTGGTTCCATCAGTGCACCGGTAACACCTCCATCCAGCTCTCCAACTCGCACACCTCGCATCAAGACTGACTGGGAGAATCCAAGTGTTCAGCCACCATGGGCTGGGGCAAATTATGCTTCTCTTCCCAACTCCCAACCGCCGAGCCCTGGGCATCACCAGGTTGCTCCAGACCCAGCATGGCTAGCTGGGTTTCAGATATCATCTGCTGGTCCTTCATCTCCAACATACAGCCTTGTGGCACCGAATCCTTTTGGCATTTTCAAGGAGACCATCGCCAGCACCTCAAGAATGTGTACCCCTGGACAGAGTGGAACATGTTCTCCTGTAATGGGTGGTGTGCCAATCCATCACGATGTCCAGATGGTTGATGGTGCCCCAGATGATTTCGCCTTTGGGAGCAGCAGCAACGGCAACAACGAATCACCTGGTCTTGTGAAGGCATGGGAGGGGGAACGGATACACGAGGAGTGCGCCTCGGACGAGCATGAGCTGGAGCTCACCCTTGGGAGCTCGAAGACTCGTGCAGATCCCTCCTGATCATGCTACAAGAGTCAAGTCTTCACCTGGGTTTTTACTTTCATCTTTATTCGGACGGCACTCTTCTATTTTATGAGTTCAGTGTTTGTAGAAAGAGAGAAGGGATTCAGAGATCTTATCACAGTCCTCTGGAGATGATATCCATCCTCTTTCAAGGATCTGAACTTATTCTAGCCTAAGCAAATTGTTAACTTATTTATTTCATTTTTTCTTCATTTCTTTTTTGTCTCCCTCAAGAAATGAAAAGGAAAAAAAATGCAAGGGAAAAGAGTGCTTGCAGGGGACCTTAGACAGGTCGGAGAACTGGTCATCCGTCAGCAGTAGCTGAGATCCCTGTGGCATTCATGTGCCCTTGTAAATTAGCTCCAGTTGTCCTTGATATGACTATTATCGTTGTACTTGTGTCGAAAGTGTGTACATTGTATGGATCATTCATTGGTTCTGTCGTGCCTTTGCTGATTAAACTGTTTAGTTCAGGTGGTTCCAATTTGTAGGGGATAAGGGTTTTGCTACCATATTCTACCATGCTTTTCTTGTCATATCAAAATTCCAGGGAAGATACGCCGCATGTAGTCTAAACCTGTGTAATTGCTTCTGTGGTAGGTTGGATTCACATTTTGATGCAGATTAACTGAATCACTCATGATACTTCACCTGGACTTTCTTGCAGAAGTGTTGTTGCAGTTGCAGCAGTGACCTCAATTAACGCAGCCATCTTTTATATACAATAATAGAAGGGACATGACAATTCTTGTCAAAGAGAAAAGCAAGAAATTCTAAAAAGTAAAAAAGATATTGAGTCATTATCTTAGTTTTTTTCCTATGATTTATTACATTTCTATTTTTCTACAAGGTATATTGTCTCCTTATGCTCATATAAACTCGCAGCACATGTTGCCGCGCATATTCCTTACCAAAGCAGTGTTGCATCAGGCAGGCTGCTTAGTGCCTGCTTGATTGTATGCAAGTATTATTTTTTATTTTTTTAAAAGAAACATGCCAGGCACAAAAAAAAAAGACTGTCTAGAACAATGGTTATCCTCGTATGAATTTATTTCACATTGCCCAGTTGCCCCTGATCAATTTTTTTCCTGACAAAAATTCCCTCTCTCTCTTTCTGCTGTCAATTGGTGTATTTTTTTTCCTTGTTGACAGTCTTTTTTTAGATCAAAGGTCTTAGACCCTGCCTATATTGAAAGCAACAGAGTAGTTACTGGGGTTACCAGTTTACAACACTGCCTAGTGTGCTCTCAGAGTCTCAGGAACCATCAATTTAACAAACAGAAAACTAAACAAAGCACGCCCAAGTGCAGACTTCATCCGATTCAAAAAAAAAGGTGCAGACTTCATCACCCTCCCTTCCGTGCTTCAAGTGCATTTCATCAACTTGAGAGCCTCCGCCTTCATCATCTTCAGAAGTGTTGGAATATAAGTGAAATGCTGACCTCTCCCCATCAGCTGAAGCTTTTGGTTGAACTGATTGGTGCATGCAACTTAATATGGTATCAAAGCCAAAGGTCTCGAGTTCGAATCCTAATTAGCGGAATTAAATAAAATAATTGCTGCTCGCTCATATTCCACGTCTGAGGCCTGAGGGAGCCTCCACGTGAGGGAGAGTGTTGGAATATAAGTGAATTGCCCACCTCTCCCCATCAGCTTAAGCTTTAGGTTGAACTGGTTGGTGCATGTAACTCAATAAGAAGTAACACCTCCGCTACGCTCTTGTCCTCCTCCTTTGTAACTACCTGCCACTGGTTCAAAAAACCATATGCTTTATAAGCTAGGTGGTTTCTGGATTATTTTAGAGAACACAAGTTCATCTCTTTTTTCCATAAAGCCCAACTTATGGCTGCTAAAATCAATCATCTAGTTGTGAGGTGGTTAGCTGTTTCCTCCTTTCCACAGAATTTGCAGAATGTCAAACCATACCAATTTCTTTTGCAGAGTTGATCTGTCTGTATTCTATCATTGCAGGCCATCCATAGAAAAAATTGTACCTTGAGTGGTATCTTTACTGTCCACATCTCCATCATCCTTGCATCCAGGACTCCACCAAAGTAATTAATCTGTAGATGCTTCTAATTGTGAATTTACCTGTCTTCTCTAATTTTCAAGTCACCTGGTCGTCCCCCTCAGTAAAGTTATTCTCCTGAAGTCTCACAACATATTTCTCCATTCCTTGTTGTCTTTCCCTAAAATTCCTTCTATATGATAAGTTCCACTCTCTATTTGCAGCCACCTCCACTGTGTTTTTCTGATCTAGACAGATTCTATATAAATGTGGGAACACTCACCCAAATGTCATTCCAAAATCTTGTTTGTTTCCCACATTTTACTAAGTTAACCTTGCCTCTTTCATACTAATCCTTAACTGCATGAAGGACTTACCAAAACTGGGAACCCCCTCTACTATTGCTTTGGCTGAAACCTTTACCTCTTGAGTAGTACTGTATTTCTTTCTAAACAGGCCATGCACATATTCTCTTCTCAACTCTCCAACTTGTATGTTAAAAAAAAACTCTCTCCAATTTGTAGATTCACTTGCATAATAAGGCTGTATTCATATCCATTGTATCACATTTATTCAGTGATGAAGGGCTTGCTTTCAGCATGCCAAATCAGGATCTGAATTGCACGGTATCAATGAAGAAAAAGCAGCGTTCTTGCAGGCTGTCCAACACGAATTCACGATGGGTTATTGGCGTGCAGATGAACTTGCAAGAATGGCTGTCATGTGCAATGTACACAAAAAATAAAGTTTTGCTACGGCCATAAAATCGCGTGTCACTAGACATTAATGCCATTGTCATGCAGGAAAGATTCATGCTCTTGTACGTTACTGCCAGATTCAATCAAGCTTTCAGATCCTTGCTACATCCATCTTGTTCCCCATCCCCTCTCTGCAGACGGACACTTCGGGCACAAAGTACTTCGAGGAAGATTTATGCATTAGCAACATCTCATCTCCAGAAATGGGGATGGTACAACTGGATTCGGAGTTACTCCATCCATCCCAAATTATAAATCATTCTTAGAATCTTGAAAAGTCGAAATATTTCAAGTTTGACTAAAATTATAAAAATAAGTACAAAGATTTATGACACTAAATAGATAAAGAACCTAATGATACTTAGTTGTTATCATAAATGTTATTGTCTTATGATATAAATTTGATCAAACTTGAGGTGGTTTGACTATCCAAGGTTCTTGAAATGACTTATAATTTGGGATGGAGGGAGTAAATTTGATAACACTTGAACAAATGGATTTCTTTTCATTTCTCACGAGAATTGTAACCATATTTACAGCATTTACAGAGTGGTTTGCGGTTCCAAATACATCTGTTTGATGTAAAACAATGGATGGTCAGGTGACACTTGCATCATCACCAATAAAGAAGGCAAATCAATCACCCAGAAATAATTCAATTCACCAGGCTATACTGCATGTCAGAAACTAAAGAGAGGACTCAGGAGGTTCACTTGTTGATCTTATCAAATAATACAGATAAAGCTTTGTATAGAGTTGCGGCAGCAGGCGGTTTTGGCAGCGAGCCAAGAAGGATTTCTGAGGCCTTGATTGGACCACCATAAAACCGGGCATTTACCGAGTCTCGAGTGGATACCACACTTCCATTGAGTGCACAGCCCACAAAGGCACCTGCCAGAGAAACAAAGAAACTGATAGTGACAAAAAAGCAAAGCTATTGAAACATCAATGTCAGATCACTAATAGACTTAAAAGCAGATCCTGACATCAACAGTACATATTTAGCAATCAAAACAAAAGCTGAAAAGACATGTGTTGAGCTCAACTATAATATAATTAATTAATGAAACTGTATGAACTAATGCTGCAAGAACGAAGATGCCAAATGATGCTGAGTTTTGATCCACTGTAGCACTCACTATATACGCCTTGGACTGATGTGTGGTTCAACTGACTGACAGAAGCAAATGCTGATTTTTTTTGAGATTATCTGAATGTACTACCTTGAAGCAGCTAGCTGCGATACCAAACCATCATGTTTCATTTTATTCAACTGACTGGAAATTGAAGCTCTGTATAATCTCTTATTAGCCGCCATAAGCAACAGAAACCACATGGCTACACTACAAACGTTGGAAATATTTGTTTAAGAGCATTCACAAACTACTTCCTAGTACAACGGCTGAAGTCTAATTATAATATTCAAATTCTGTGAGTACACAGGATTTGACCTTGTAGTGTTTGATTGTTGGTGAAAACTGGTCCAAAGCAGTTCTCTCCCAGAAACATGTTGCTTGGACAAAAACTCACCACTAAACAGATAGTGCTGGTAAGAAGATAAATGAAATTAGCACAACGTGCAACTCTTTTAACATTGTTTTTTTACTGGAAGTGTTTGATTGTTTGATGACAAGAGATTCACTCTCAGAAACGTGCTGCTTGGGACAAAACTCACCAGTAAACAGACAGAGCTCATTGGAAAATAACAAAAAAAGTTTGAGAGCGGAAAATAACAAAATTAGTGCAACCAGTAACTCTTAAAATTAATTTTTACTGCATATTTTTTGTTCACCATTGTGAAGTAACTACAAATATGCACAGATTAATGTGTCAACCAAGGACCTTGAAACTTTTCACTAATGACCAAACTAATTGGTATTCAATATCCTGTCAGGATTTCTTTTAATTACTGACTGGTGAACAGTTTGAGGAACAATAGAAGAGTACTTTCCATAGAGCAATGTGGCAAAATCTGAAAAAAGGTGGAAAATTCATTAAACCATACCTTTGCTACAACTGTATGTGTAACAGGCAGCATAACCACCATCACCAGCACGGAAATCAGCCTCTGCTGCTCGTCCAAAATGACCAGCAGAAGCACTAATACCAGCCCCAATTGACATGTGTGCATTTCCACTGAAAGTTTTAATGGCATCTGTGTTCCTAAGAACAATGATGTAGTCAGCCAACTCACCTCCAGCCTGAAAGGTACAAAATACAGACATATTCCAAGTGTTAGGAGGTCTTAGTTATAACAAAAACACAAGCTTGATGAGAAGGTTACCTGAACTCCATATCCAAGACCACAAGTAGAGATGGCAGAAGGAGGGGACCAAGAACCATCACCTCTCCGAGCAACCACCAATCCAGTACCGATTTTGTATGTAAGCATCATGCCAACCTTTACCTCAGTGATGATTGCAAGCCCTTTTGCTTGTCTGAGAATTGAATCAGGGATCGACTTCTCAGGTTTCAGCTCTCCCACCTGAATATCGCAAGCATAGAACATTTTGTGATTACGTCCTTATTAACAGCAAAGGACTGACTGAACAAGAAGCATGTGGCTGAAAAAAAGAAGAGGAAATAATTGAAAGAGTAAACTTTATTGTGGTCCTCAGATTTTGAAAAGCATATGACTAGCTTCTAAATAGAACCACAAATTGTAAAGGCAATGCTGATCTAAGCTACGCAGTACTGCAAGTGTATTATAAATGGGAAATTGGATTTTAAATGGCCTAATCATGGTATTGACAAATGCAGAAAAATAACCAGTTCATTTCCAAGGCAGTTTGCACGATATGTTACACATGTCAGATCACTTTTTGTGTCCTAAAGTCGAGCAACAATTTTCTGCGTAAAAGACAATTGATGAACAATAATGTTTAACATTTGGAACAACTTCTCACATATATACAAGGTGCCTTGGTAAGCTAGGAACTGTGCTACAAGTTTGTAGAGAAAAATGATGTCAAATATACTTGGCAAGCATGAAGGCCACAATCTAATTATACTTTTTGAGAAACATGAATGGCACAAGTTACCCAATTGATATAAGTATTTAAATGGATTAACTTGGATACAATTCAACATAATTCATGCAGCATCACAATTTTAGTTTGGATCTGGTAGAGTAGTAGATTACTTCAAGAGTTTAAGCAGGGCTGGAGATTTATAGAACTGCAATAAGATTAACATCTAGTCTAGCTAATTAATGCTCGTAGCATCAGATAACCATTAGTTGAGCAGAAAATGTGTTTTTAGGAAGAACCAAGGCACAGGAACAAACGCTTTCTAGGAAAAACAGTGAAATGATTAACAACAGTAGGAATTAAAAGTGTTGGGTATGAATACCTTACAATAGCCATGTATGGAATTTGCAGCTTTGTAGATCTCATACTCCATTCTGACTGCCCATGGGATGTTTATCCATGACCTCAAGGTGCTTAGGTCTGTCAAGTCTTGAGTTGGAAGTTGACAAGCACGACTGAATCGATTCATCAAATAAGGCTGAATACACTCAAGACGCACTCCACAAACATCACAGACCCTTTGAGGATCTGAGGTCATGAACTTTGGGGGCATCAAGCTTCTACCCTTTGAACAACCACCACAAAATATGCCACCACAAAATCGGCAATGATGGCGAGTGCAAATTATTGGATGGAAACGTGCTCCGCAAAGCATACAAGAAGGGGAAGCACTATCAGGCAACCACTTTGCTGGTTCTGTCTCAAGGAGAGCATGTTCAGAACCAGCACTGACATCTTCAAGTGTTTGGGCCTTATCCTTCAAAGCCTCTTCAAGGAAAAAATCCGAGATCATGGACATGCCATATGTCCCTAAATCAAATGATGCAATGGATAATACTTTATCCTTCCCTGCAACAACCATCTCAGAGAGCACATCCCACATTGTCATCTCCAAATTTTCTTCGTCAATATCCCACTTATCTTCTTCCTCTAGGAAGCCCGCACTATTGTAACCAAAGCCCTTTTGCCACTCATCGTGATCATGTTTTGTCATTGGTGGAACAGAAGGAGGCACCCATATGATGCCTGTTTGTTCACAAGAAGGAAAACCATCATAGTCGTTTTCTCCAGATTCCTTCACAGTGGTCATCTCACCGCTGAACTCATCAGAATTGACAACACCAAGCCTTTCTTCCTTGAAAGCTTCAGGAGGAGGATCCCTAGCACCCTCCTCAAATATATGGGAGCCCTGATTTTCGCAATAAACCATAACCTTAAATAATTTGGGTGATGACACGTACATACATATAGCTGTTTGGACGCGTAACTAAATTACATAATCTAAGCTAACTGAACAGTCACTTTATTTTATCATATTTGACAATTTATATGTTCTACTACGAAAAAGTGCAAGATGACAAAATCCTACTACTTAAGTTGTCAATTGCTAGGTCATCAAATATTTTGGTTCAGTAGACCAACCATTCTGATAATAATAAATGAAAAAACAGAGCTGTAGTTTTATAACATTACAAGCTAAATGAGGTAGGGGGGCACATTTGGAAGATATAGGTATTTCTAAAGTTCACTTTTCGATGCTAAAACATCAATCAAATAAGAAAGTGCAGAGGTTGTCCAGATGGGATAAGAAAGTGCAGAGGTAGTCCAGACACCGATCATGGGTCAGGACATTGGAATGCACTGCTTGGCAAACTTGCATCTTTTGTATCAAGGGAATGGAGAATTAAATAAAACGGCTATATTCTCTTGCTTCCATACCATAAACCTGCGTGACTGCACATTAACCAGCAACCTAGCTGCTCAAACTTAACAAGCAGAAACCCAAAAGCTCCCACCTTTTCCACCACATGCTCCGCCCCCCTGAACCCTAAGCGCGCTTCACCAGTGTACTAGGAAGAAACCATCACGCGGATATATATTCCAATCTACCGGGGAGGGAGGGAAACTCAGTATCAGATGAATCGAGAAGGGAGTGCTTCGATTACCGCTTCCGGGGATGGGGATGGAGACGCGTCGGGTTCGTCGTCCCACATCACCGGCGCGTCGCAAACCCCGGCCTCCTCCTCGCCGGCGGCGGCTGGGACCTGCGGGGGCTCCAGGTCGTACGGCTCGATCGGAGGGTAGAGGCGATCCGTTCCCGCCATGTCGGCAGTACACGGCGGCTCCAATCCAGGTCGCTCGAATCCCGGGGGGAGTTGGGGAGGATCAGCAATCGGGAACTGCTTCAATACTGTTTCGTGAAGAAAGGGGACGATGGAAGGTCTAAACTGGCGACGAGATAGGAAGAGGAACAGGAGAGGAGAGGAAGACGGGAGGAACAAGTTAAAATTTCGTGGTATACATACAGGCAGACTTGGGCATCTTATCTTAGTATATACTAGTATAGCATAAAAAATTTGTATATAATATATAAATAAGAGGAGCCTTGACTAATACTAATACAACTAATAATATATAAGTATATAGTATAAGATTTCGAGTTGCTGTTGATGCACAAATACACCCTCGACACGCACACGCTTACTTGCTTATGGCGCAAAAGAAAAAAAAACATTTTTTATTTTGGAAAAATTCATTGAAAATACTAATACAACTCGAGGTAGCTATGGCCTGCTTGAGACCGCGAGCGAGGTAATCATGGCGCTTGAATATAGATCTACTCATCAGGAGAGAAACAACTTGTTATTCTTTCACTGCTTCATCTTTCAGAATTAGCATAAAAAATTATCATGCGCATACACACTCTGATTCATAGGACAATATGTCACCGATTGGCATATTAAGTATCCAGGTAAAGATGCAAGATTTACCAAGACAAAGACAACAGTCATGATCTCAGAAATATTCAAAGTTACAAGGATAAATTATGTCTGTATCTTTAGCAATCTGCTTCTCATAGGAACGTAGCACTCCATGTTATCACTCAATATATCAAAGTGTGCCATTTCATTGCAAAGAAAAAAACATTTTTTTATCTCGGAAAAAACATTGAAATACTAATACAACTCGAGGTAGCTATGAATCTAAATAAATCTATAACTAAGTTATTTAGTGCTTATGCTTGTTAAATCTAAATAAATCTGTAACTAAATTACAAATTATCTAATGAGTATGAAATTTTTACTACAGTGCAAGCATACAATAATTAGGCCCCACAAAAAAGTTATCACAATTGGACTATAGAAATTGCAGTTATGAATTATTCTAATTAATTACAGAAAAAATATATTAAAATCTACAGCAAAGTTTTTATACTAAAGCATACCATATTGTATATTTGCTGTGTAGATCTACTCATATGGAGTCCAACAAATTAGATGTTCCATTTTATGATTTTTTTTATAAATTACTATGATTTTCAAATATTCAGCCGAAAGAAACAAAAAAGAAAAAAAACAAAATCATCTTCAAAACCGTCTATAACTTGGGCCAAGGAAGTAAAACGCACAGTTTCAAAAGTGCATGATTTTGAAGTTCAGAGAGAAAAAGTGAACTTTTGCAAAAAATTAAAGAAGAAAAAGTAGATTTTTTCATATTGGAAATAGAAGTAGTAGTCCGTAGCCCAAATTCTCAATTGTTGGGTACCCAAAAATAGTAGTATACCGCAGCTCAAAACTGGTAGACCGCAGCCCACCACTATTCCCCTCGCCGGAAGCCGACCACTAATTTTTTTTGTGGCCTACACTTTGCTCCCGCGCATGGGCTGATGATTTTTTCTCTCCCGCGTGTGGGCCGGCCTGCTCCGCAGCTCGCGCGCACTTGCTCGTGATTCGTGAAGTCGTAATCCGCCTGGCTTGTGCTCGCTAGGCATGATCCACATACGGCACGGACGCCGCTCCGCTCTCTACTCGTGAGATGTTTGGGAGACATATGAGTAGGGATGAAAACGGATCGGATACGGACGAATATCACTGATATCATATTTGTTTTTATATTTTTGTTCAGATTCGGATTCGAATACAGATAATGTCAACCATGTCGGATAAGATATGATTGGATGTCGACATCACAAATATACGATTTAAGTATTCGGATACGGATACGGTATCAGATGTTGAATATTCGAACTCGGATACGGACAGATCTGAACCCCTCTAAACGAATTCGGTCTCGAATATGGTCGGAAAATATCCGTACCGTTTTCATCCCTACATATGAGTCAGGGGCGGATTACCATGGGGTACAACATCTAGTATATATCCTTTAGTAACATGTATATGTATAATATATTGTTATATACAATTGTTAGTCTGCTCAGCCCACAAAGAAGACAGTGAATGCACACAAAGAAGACGGTGAATGCACACAAAGAAGAAAAAATATATTAGAGTAATAAGGTCTTTTTTAGATCCATTTTTTTT
>Ga0182004_10003527_pt1 | contig 12449 bp, 13 predicted proteins | sample Sormic07211540_1_FD_120479 | JGI IMG/M metagenome (GOLD analysis project Ga0182004, IMG submission 120479) | Endophyte microbial communities from Sorghum bicolor roots, Mead, Nebraska, USA - 072115-40_1 MetaG | ecosystem: Host-associated > Plants > Roots > Unclassified | place: USA: Nebraska... | reverse complement strand
TCGCTGGGGGATTCTTCCTCAGGCTCCCCCCTCTGCCTAGATTTAGCCCGACGCGCCTCTAATGCTTGGCGGTCGAGGTTCTTCTTTTTCTCCCCTTTCTTTGCAGAGTCCTTAGCGGACTTCTGCTTCTCGGTGGACTGGCGCCATCTGTCGCGGTCGACCTCATCCTCCTTCACAGGGGGCCTCGAAGACCGGACATCAATGCGTCCCTGCCAAAACAAAGGTTGGCTTAAAAAAGGATCGAGGGAAATCCAGATTCCGAGCTATGTGCAAGAGAAGAACATACCAGGTCGATCGAGCCCTCGTCGGGCCTGATGGCGACGTGCTGTGGTCGTGGTCGGGATCGTACCTCCCACCTCGGCGTGGTCGACAGCGCCGAGACTCGGCCTCGTCCCTGTCATGCCGTCTGGCCTCAAGGTTGGCCCGGGCGTCCGTGTTGGCCCCGACGCGCTCGCGGATAGATGGGACCCTATTGCCCCCTTGCGGGTTAGGGGGCGGCGGACCCTGCACCGTTGGTTCCCTGTTAGGAGGGGGTCAGTCCCCTTGGCGTCTCGTGCCGTGGGACTGTGATGCAGAACTCTCTGCGTTCTACACCACAGCTTGCTCCAGGAGGCCACGTAGCCCCTGGCGCAACCGTTCTCCCCTCAGGAGTCGATGGCTCGGGCCTCGCTCTGAGGAGGAGTGCGGCAGCCATCACATTCTGGCTGGCCGTGCTAAAGACTGGGGGGTTGTCATCCCCTTCGTCCTTGATGATATGGCGATTGACGTCCCGGGCGTGGCGTCTAGCCTCGTCCCCGTCCCCGCGGGCGGACTGGTCTTGGACCAGGGTCTCGTGAAGGTTGCGGAGGCGTACGTGCTCTTCCTCGAGTCTGGCCTCCAGCACGTTGAGCTACTCGAGGTTGGGGCGTTGTCCTCCTGTGGGGGCTGATGTTGCCCCGCGGGCTCCAGGATGGGTCCCGGGCGTTGCGTTGGGAGGCGGAGTGTCGTTCACCTGCCTAGAGGGTCCTGCACCCCCTTGGGCGTTGGGGGGCACTCCTCCGACCTCGAGGTTGAAGCACTCTCGTGACGGAACATAGCCGTCGTCGTCGGAGTCGGAGTAGCCGAGGCAGTAGGTGCTGGCCTCTAGAAAGCGCATGAAAGTTTCCAGGTCACCACAACCGGAAAAGTCAGCGCCAGCCCACTCATCGTCGCCTGAGGTGGGATCCTCAGGGTACGATGAGACGGGTGGGGCAGCGATAAGGTCTAGGGTAGACCTCAGATGGTGCCCTAGAAGATCCGTGTACGCACTTAATGAAGTGCTCACGGAAGTGGCGTAAGTGGCGGCTGTGCTCTTGAGTCCCAGAGGGAGCTCGGGAGGTGCCGGTGCCTTTCCTCTATCTGTGGATGGAGGGTGATGAGAAGTCGAGGCCCCTTGGTCCCTCTTCTGAGGAGGGGGCGGGAGCCGCGCTTTGCCCTTTGACCGGGGCGGAAAGGAGTTCGTGATGATCCCCTATTGGTCCGTGGAGCGGAGCTCGACGTTCCGCGGGCCCTTTCTCTGGTGCCTGTCGAGCCAGAAGAGTGGGCGATCCAGTGAGGAATATGCGGGGGGAGGGCCGTACGGACCCTCGCCTCAGTGTTAGGGTTAGAGATCCTAGACCTCTGACGCCCCCGTCGGGCACCCCCCGCATGGTGCCCCGAGCGCCTCCCACGTACCGGCTGCGGTGGGATCGGCTTAGGGCAGGGCTCGGCGTCACCACGTGGCGGGAGGAGGACCATGTCATAGCCGGAGCCAAGCGACATGAACTCTAAACTCCCAAACATCATGATGGTGCCGAGGCTGAGTGGGTGGGATCCGTCTGCCATCTAGGCTTTCCCTAGTAGGGAAAGATGAATGCCACGCAAAAGGCCCCTACCTGGCGTGCCAACTGTCGGCGTCTTGACTCGTGGTCTAGACACAAACGAGTATATGTATGCGTGACTATCTAAGCTTGGATGGTGATTCAAGTGGAACACAGAGAATTTATACTGGTTCGAGCTAAGGGTGCCCTACGTCCAGTGTGAGATCGGGGGTCTGTATTGCCTTGCACCCAAAGGTACTTGTAGTAGGGGTGTACAAGCAGGTTGCGAGAGAGGGCTAAGTCCCAAGTCTCGACTTGTGCGTGGTGGACAGAGCGTTGGTTGCTACTCTGTGAGTAAACTCGCTTAGAGCTGTGGTGTTTGTGTGTTGTGTGGATGGCCGTCTCTTGGTCGTGAGCCCTGGCTCCCCTCTTATAGTCTTAAGGGGGCACATGTTTTTACATGTGTGATTGGAGAATTTCTCTGCTGAGTGGTGAAGCCACAGTCCCGACACTGTAGAAGCTTGTCCATCCCATCCTTGAGGCATGGCTGACAGCATGGCTGCTCCTGTGGAGGGTTACCGAGCCCTGTTGGAGTCGTGGGGGTCGGATCGGTGATACTGCAGCTTGTCCTGTAATCGTAGGAAAAGATAGCTAACAGTGACACTGGTTAATCTCTGCCATTCCTCTTTTACTGTGAGGCGGTACACCATAGTGAAAGAGGTGAGGTTACACAGTGAAAGAGGTAAGGCTGCAGTGACCAGGGTGGTTGGAATAGTTGCCACCATGCCGGGCTGCAATATGGGAGTCACTGCGCCTATCACGTCGTGGGTATGGGCGTCGTGCATCGGAAGCCTTGCACTGTGATGGGGGATCGGGCGAAGCGGTGTCGGCGCCCAAGCCCTAGAGGGGTCGGGCGAGACGGAACTCGTGTCTCAGGCCCAGAGGGGTCGGGCGAGACGGAACTCGCGCCCGAGGCCAAAAGGGATTGGGCAAGCCGTGGTTTGGGCCCGAGGCCGAGGAGTCAGACGAGCCAGGGCCCGCGCCCTGGTGATTGCGGATGGTTTGCTTTGTCTTTTGTGATTTTTATTATTCTGATTTGGGTATCCCTTTTTATGGTACCCAACACTAACCGGCCTCAATCGCTTTCCCTCGTTCAGGTTAAAGAGGCTGCTAGAGCAGCCCCAACCCGCGACCGCCAAGAGGCTCAAGGTGGGGGCGAGCTCCAAGGCACCGGGTAAGTGACTGGCTTCTTTCTTGTGGTTTAGGGCTGGTTTTGCTCAATGCAGAGACTCCTCATGACGGACGTGTGGTTTGGGGCGTATGCAGGCTCTCCTGACTCACGACCGCCCGCTGGTGGTGACGAGACCCCGCCTCAACCGTCGGAGGGGGGTGATGGCTTAAAAAGCGTCTCACCACCCCCTAGCTAGGGCGAAACGCCTCGCCCCCAAGGTCAGGAGGGAGCCCCCGAGTCGCCTAATTTGGGGGGAGAGGGCGACCCAATCACTATTAGTGATGAATCTGGGGTCAAGAGGGTCAAGACCCCTCAGGTCGAGGGGCGGACGCTGTTGCCCACTGGGCTCCATGTCATCGAGGAGGAGAAAAAGAAGAAGGATGAGGAGGAATAGAGGAGGAAGAAAGAGGAAGAGGAGAGGAAGGAGGAGGAGGAACGTCGTCTGCTGGAACAGCTACGGCAACAAGAGCCGCAGGAGCAGCAGCGGTAGCAACAACAGCTAGAGGAGCAGCTAGAGCAGCACCGACTGCAAGAGCTGTAGGATCCGCAACTACAACAATAGCAGTGGCAATAGCAGTTAGAGGAGCAGCTCGAGCAACAACAGCCACAGAAGCTGCATGAGCAGCAGTTGCAGTAGCAGCAGTAGCTCGAGGAAGGGCAGAGGCTCGAGATGGGGGAGGAGGAGCTGCCCGTTTACGGCCCCACCCCTCCCCCATGGCTTCGTCCTAGGGGGTCCACTACCATCCCAGCCGAGCCACTGTGGGAGGACGGTGTCGTAGCGCTGGTGCTTGCCATGTGCACGCCCATGGATCCGAGTTCAGAGATTAAGGGGGCCCTCTATGTCATTGAGGGGATTGCCCCAGGCTATATTGAGGGTCGGCAGCCATGGTAGGACGTGGCCGGAACTTCTGGTGCTGGCAGGGAAGATGAGGCCGGGACCTCTGGTGGTGGCGAGGCGGACGAGACCGGGACCTGGGGCTCTGTTGATGATGATGGGCGATTCCCCTACCTCATTGACCTGTTTCTGCGCCATGGTGGCTCGCTCGAGATGGTGCAGGAGCTCATCCGGGGCGTCAAGGAGCACACGAAGGAAGAGCTCGAGCACTGGGGTCCAGGGAGGATCCGCCTTTGATGCTCTACGTCCCCAAACGAGCCCAACATCATGATGGACGATTGGAAAGAGGCCGAGAAGTGGGAGCATCTTGAAGATATTCGCCTTTAGATGAAGCACGTCGTGGGTCTCATGTCCGACATCATCAACAACAGTCTGGGCTAGGCCTTCTTTGTAAGGACATCTCAACTTTCATTATTTTGGATCTTACGCCTTGCTGATGTGCTTACAGCCTTGCATTCTGTTGCAGGATCTAAAAGAGACCTCTCGACTGAAATCGGGCTTCATTCATGCGCCAAGGGGTGGCTAGGAGCAGATTCCTCTTCTCAAGGATCAGCTCCTCGAGTCGCAAGAAAAGCTTCTTAAGGCGTACAAGGAGCTCACTGTGGCTCAGGAGCAGAAACAAAAGAAGGAGGCCGCTCTGATGGAAGCTTGGAAGACCTTGGCCGGTCTTAATGGGAAGATCTATCGGGCGGAGGTCAATGTCCTCTTGTGATTTTTGAGAGCTTCCTCAACCTCGACGGTCCATGCAAAGCACTCGACTTTCTTCAAGAGTCGATACATTGACAACACTTTTTCCCCCAGCCTTGAGATGAAGCAGCTGAGTGCTGCCAGATAGCCTGTTACCTTCTGCACGCCCTTGACATCTCTAATCAGCCCCATTTTGGTGATGGCCGAGACTTTCTCGGGGTTGGCCTCGATGCTGTGCTGGGAGACTATGTATCCTAGGAGCATGCCTCGAGGCACGCTAAAGACACATTTTTTAGGGTTCAGCTTGATATTGTTAGTACGCATGCAGCCAAATGCGATCTCGAGTTCCTGAATCAGGTCACCTTGCCTTTTTAATTTGACGGCGATGTCATCGACATATGCCTCGACGGTCGACCTTATGTGTTCTTCGAAAACGTGGAGCATGCACCGCTGGTACGTTGCTCTAGTGTTTCGAAGTCCAAAGGGCATGGTCACATAACAGTACATCCCAAAAGGTGTGATGAAGGAGGTTGCGAGCTAGTCAGACTCTTTAATTTTTATTTGATGGTAGCCGGAATAAGCATCAAGGAATGAAAGGGTTTCATATCCCGTGGTGGAATCGACAATTTGATTAAAACATGGTAAAGGAAATGGAACTTTTGGACATGCTTTATTTAAACTGGTATAATCTACACGCATCCTCATTTTCCCATTCTTCTTCTTAACAAATACAGGGTTTGCTAACCAGTCGAGATGAGGAACCTCCTTGATGAATCCTGCCATTAAAAACTTGTGGACCTCCTCACCAATGGTCTTGCGCTTCTCCTCGTCGAAGTGGCGCAGGCGTTGCTTCACTAGCTTGGAACTGGCTTGGATTTCCAAGGAGTGCTCAACAACTTCCCTCGGTATGCTCGGCAAGTTTGAGGGACTCCATGCACACATGTCAGCATTTGCATGGAGAAAGTCGACGAGCACGGCCTCCTATTTGGTGCGGAGGTCAGCGCTGATTGTGAACACCTTGCTGTCGGAGTTGACGGGATCGAGCGGGACCTTCTTCGTGCCTTCCGCTGGCTTGATGCTGCCCGCATGGCGCTTTGGCTCTGGAGCCTCAGCGGCAAGGGCCTCGAGCCTCGAGGCAAGCTCGGTGGTGTTCTCGACTGCCTCCCCATACTCAACGCACTCAACATCGCATTTATACACGTGCTCGTAAGAGGAGCTAAAAGTGATAACCCCCATGGGCCCAGTCAACTTCAGCTTGAGGGAGGTGTAATTGGGGATCACCATGAACTTGGCATATCCTGGGCGTCCGATGATGGCATGGTAGGTACCTCAAAAACCCACTACTTCAAAAGTGAGGGTGTCCTTCCTGAAGTTGGCCGCCATGCCGAAATAGATTGGTAGGTCGATTCAACCTACTGGCAGTGCCTTCTTTCCTGGCACGACGCCGTGGAAGCCGCCAGCACTGGGTTGGCGCTGTGCTCTCTTGATACCTAGGAGGTCGAGGGTCATGAGGTAGATGGTGCTGAGGCTGCTGCCGCCATCCATCAATACCTTTGAGAGTCGAGTGTTGACGATGATGGGGTCGACGACTAGCAGATAGACGCTGGGGGCGACGACCCTGTCGGGGTGGTCATCGCAATCGAAGGTGATGGCGGTGCTCGACCAGATGAGGTACTGCGGCACCACCATCCTTGCCATGAAAACCTCCCGGCACTCCCTCTTGCGCTGTCATGAGGTGAGCTGCATTGAGGGTCCACCATAGATCATGTAGCAATCGTGGACGACGGGGAACCCCTCATCGTCATTGCTTTTATCTTTTCTTTGGTCATCCTTCTTTAGCCCTAGGCTATCGAAGTACTTCTTCACCATGCGGCAATCCTTGAGCTTGTGGTTAGCCCCTCCCTTGTGGTAAGGGCAGGGCTCCTTGAGCATCTTGTCGAAGATGGCTCCCTCTGGGGCCCTCTAGGCTTCTTGCACTTGACCGTGGTGACGAAATCGTCGTCGAGGGCCTCACGCTTGTTCTGCCGTGCTTTATTCTTCTTCTTGTTCTTTTTGGGCTGCCTGCTAGGGCCTTCATCGTCATTGGCTGGCGCCTTCCCCTTGTTGTTCTCATGGCTAAAGAAAGCGCCGACCGCCTCCTCGCCGGCGGCTTAGTTGGTCACTACGTCCATCAACTCATCGACGGCTTGTGGACGATTCCGACAAATTCTCGCATGAAATACTTACAGGTGGCACCTGAGATGAATGCCAGGATGACGTCATGGTCGAGGATGTACGGGAGCTCTGTGCATTGCTTGGAGAAGCATCGAGCGTACTCTCAGAGAGATTCTCTAGATTTCTGCCTGCACTTGCTGAGGTCCCATGAATTGCCTGGGCGGATGTAAGTCCCCTTGAAATTTCCTTTGAACACCCAGACCAGGTCGGTCTAGTTGTGGAATTGGTTGGCCGGGAGCTCCTCGAGCCACCTACGAGCTTTGTCGGAGAGGAACAGCGGAAGCTGTTAGATTATGGCCCGATCATCCCCTCAAGCGACTCCTAGCTAGCATGCTAGCCATAAATCCGCCAACCATAGCTCTAGCTTGGTTTCACCGTTGTATTTGGCGATGCTAGTTGGGGGTCAGAACGGGCTTGGCAGCGGCTTGCTACGGATCGCCCTATTGAAGACTCGAGGGCCTGGCGGCTCTAGAGCCATCCGGTCCTCGTCGCTATCGTAGCATCCGCCGCAGTGGGCACTGTAGCCCCGCTCCTCAGCATCTCCGTGTTTGCAGCGTTGATGCTCATCGATGTCGCATCGAGCATCACGAGGCACTCCTATATCAGCACCGTCTTCTTGCCTCGAGGTGGTGGTTCCTAATGAACCAATACTTCCCTCTCGTTTTGGGCTAGCTCAGGGCGCTTTTCTACAGCTGTCCCTCGACGTCGAGAGGCTGAGCTCTCAGCTTGCTGGGCTGCCGCCATGTGGAGCAGATCTTGCACCTCGTCTCAAATGCGTCGCGCCTGGGAGTTCGAGGGCTCAGGCATGTTGCGTAGCAACATGGTCGCTGCCATGATGTTCTGACCAGCTCGAGGAAAATGGCTAATGAGCGGTTCAGGCTCCTCGTCCCTAACGATTTGTCGGTACACGTCTCAGGCGTGTCCGTGCGCACCCCTGCCGTGCGGGTGCGGTTGGTCTCGCTCGAGGGCCCGCTTAAGCTGGCTGAGGCGCTCTCGGTCCTCGTCGAGCTTGGCTTTCAGCTCTCGTAGCTCCACAAGTTGTGTGGCCTTGTCGTCCTGAGGTGGTGGGTCAGCTTGCCCGTCGTTCCCAAGTGTCCTGGGATCTTCCCGTGCTGTGGGAGCTCGAGCACTGGCGGTGGCGTCCGTGTCGTCCGTGGTAGCCATGGCCCCATTGACGTTGAAGCACTCCCTTGTAGGGTCATAGCTGTCGGATTCAGAGTTGGGATCTGGCTCGGCGGTGTAGAAACATCTGCATCCCTCCTCCGCCAACTGCTGTCTGAGCGTGGTAAGGGTGTATCGCCCAGGTCCCAGGCGGCGAGGCCTACCTATCTGTGGAAAGCCTAGATGCTCAGCCACTTGCTGAGCTTGCCGCCGCGTCTCTATGTCGCGCGGGAGGGCCAATGGCCGCTCGACGCACGTGCTAGCACCGGGACATATTTTCCTGGCGAGTGATGTTGCGGCGTTGTCTAGGCTGAATGGGAGCATCCGCCTAGCGGCGAACAGTCCGTGTGGTAACACGGTAGATTATGATGACGGTGCCCGGGGTACGTTGTCCCTCGGTGCCGTCGCGTGGCCGCTCTGCTGACTGACCATTGTGACCGCTGTCTTGGTGCGCGAGGCTGCCAGCCCCTCCTCCATTGCCTGTCCCGCACAATGAGACGGTCGTGCAGCAGCGGTGCGGTGGTGGCAATGCTGATCACGCCTCCTCTTGGGCGGGGAAGCGTGGTGGTGAGGCCATCGTGGGGCCTTTGATCGCGTGGGCATGACACGCGCCCCTCCTGGTCCTCTGACTCAGAGCAGGATCATGTCATAGCTGAAGCCGGTGGACATGAACTCGAGGCTCCCAAACCAGAACACCATGGAGCGCAGGATCGGTGAGACGTTAGTGGCCATCCGGAAAGAGATGGAAATTCAGTAGTAACATGCAGGACCCCAACCTGGCGCACCAACTATTGGTGTTTTGCCCCCGGGGGGTCACACCAACGAGTGAATTTGTGTGTATTCCCTTTTCTAGATGGTTATGCAAGAGTGACACAAAGATTTATCCTGGTTCAGGCAAGAGAGGGCCCTACGTCCAGTGGGGGGAGTGTGTATTATCTTGCACCTAAGTGCTTATACAGGGGCAAATACAAGTGACTGAAGATGAGGGCTCTAAGTCCTCAACCAATTATGGTGGTGTGAGAATCGTGTTCTATGAGTCTCTCTTGGGTGTGTCTTCCCTAGCATCTTCTTTAATAGTTCCAAGGGGAGGCCTAGGTTACAGGATGTAGGTGTTTGAGTAGGCCTCGATAGGGGTATGGCGCTGACCTACTCGAGGCCTCCGTACTGGCGTGGCCTCGAGCTATCTTGTTACAGGGTACTTTGGTGATGATGGTGCGTGCATTCTCTAAACTCATCTCTTGTACATCGTCTGGTATTGGCTAGGGCGTGGGCACGCTCGTACGTCGTGACAGTTGCCATGTCCGGAGTGGTTGAAGCACTGACTTCTATGGCTCGATCCTTCCTTGGGAAGGAGTGTGCCTGCTTGAGGGTCTGGCAACACGGGCAGCTTTGTTATGCGGGAGCGCTGACTTTGAACGTCTCGAGGGGTGTCATGATGGGATATTACGCCTGTTGCACTGTACTGAGTTGTACTTTTCTTCAATCTTGAGGATAAATCTGGGAAAAGTGGAGATTTGACGGGTGCTTGTTCTCCTATCATGCTTCTCGTGACTGTCGGGTTAGGTGAGAACATGGCAATTGCATAAAATGCTCTGGCTCCCGTACCCGCGATAGGCGGTGGGGGACGCTTTTTGCAATCGAGGCTCGCCGATTCGCTCGACGCTCTTTCCGTAATCGACGGTTGCTGGCTGTCGAGCCCTTAGCCATTCGCTCGACCGTATTTCCATATTCGAGGCTATGGTCGACATTGTGTCCTGATTTGAACCGTGGCTTTGGTGATCCTGTATTTATGCTGGATCATCGAGCTTAAGCCTCGATTTATTTGTGGATCTTCTCATTCTTAGTGTTGGCTGGGGTACCCCCTATTGATATCCTCGACAAGTCTTTTCGTTTCATGGATCGGATAGTGTTTATGCAAAAGTGGATCTACAAACATAAAGGGCTAATACCCGATCCGATATCCAAAGCGTGCCAGTCGATTTGACCTGTTAATCGACAAGGATGATAACTCAAGTACTTCGGTCCCGACAACAGCGATACGCCTAGAACTTGCGGCCAGGACGTACTCACATGGAACTCAAGGATCATTAAAGGTCGCACTGAAGCAATGTAGCTCGTCAAATCGATGAGAACTCGTAAAAAGAAAATATGCAAATTGATGAAGTCGCCAAAAAAGTGCAAATAGGAGTAAATTTGGTTTGATTTTGATTGATACATTTTTTACATTGTCCCTTGGTATATATTTATACCCTAATCCAAAGAAACATAACCATATATGACTAGAACAACGAGTCCATATCTAAGGAAAAACATGACTATTACATGAATCATACTCTAACAAATACAAAAATGGAAAACGACATCTATCTACATCATTGTCCATCTTAATTACGATGAAACTTCCATCGGCTTCCGCTCCATCGGCACAAGCTTCATCGGCAGTAGTATTTAGATTGACATCGGCAATAACATCACTGATCTTGTCAGCAACACCTATGAGTCTAAGTCAAACGACAACCTTTCCATCGGTCACCACCACTCATCGGTAGCAATCTTTATCGGCTCATCGGCATCAATCTTTGTCGACTGATCTCCATCGGCATCCTTTAACCAGCGTTAATAAAATAAAATTCCCTCTGCCGATTAGCCTACTCTAATCATTTTGACACATGCCAAAAATAGTGTCAATAGATAGACAAAAATGTCCCTGTCCAGATTGAAGACTACTACGTCCCCATTGACTTCTTTGTCACTAACATGGGAGAAGATCAAATTGATCCACCCATCATTCTAGGAAGACCATTCCTCAACACTACCAAGGCCATCATATACATCGGAACTGGGGAGGTCCATTTCCAATTCCCCTAAGAGAAGGTATGTCTGCATTTCAATACCAATTATATAATTGAGGAAGATCCCAAGAAGAATAGGTCAAGAAGAAGGCGACGCACCCGCCACCAGAAGAAGAAGAATGTTGTAGACAGATAGGCTAACTATGAAGGAGGTTTCAAGATTCAAAGATTGATACCCTGACAAAAACACCGTCAAGGACGAGGTTACAACAGAAGAAGAGATAATGATTCCAGACACTCTCACCTCCAAGTCACCATCACTTACAAGGCAGGTATGGAAGCCTAAGGTAAATTTAGAATTAAATCTTGCACAGCACACATCACCTGTGGCGCCATCTGATGCGCCTCTCAATCAGTGAGCGAACAAGAAGGTCTTGTTCGGAAGACATAAAATCACTGAACCCCACGCCAAGAGGTAACTCCGTATTTATCTGCATTTTCCTTATTGCAAATTTACTTCTCTTAATTGCATTATGAGTTGCATCTTTATTTTCATTGCTGCATTATAAAAGAAAATAAATATGTTTTGCATTGCATCTAGAAAATTGCTAAGCCCCATGTATTTAATGTGTGATTACAACTCACACACTTTTTCTACTGTGGAGGCACAAAAATAAGTTTTAGCATGTTTATTTCCCTGTCTGCATACCATAAATATGAAAAGCATAAAAATATTTTGATCCTACTATATGATAAATGTGTATAAGAAAGTTCTAGAACTTCAAAGCTTAGAGGATTATTACTAACGCTTAATCAGTTCCACAAGCTTTGTTATCTATTTGAGCTTCACAGGCTTCAAAGGGTCAAGAAGAATTAACAGGCAGAAGGATGTCGTCTCCCCTGTCAAAGTACTATCCATATCAGGCAAGAGTTCTTTTTGACAGCAAGTACCCATGACGCTTCAGGAAGATCAATACGCCTTCACTGCCTATCAGCAACTTCAACAGACTATGTCAACATCTAGCTTGGGAGAGAGCAACCCCTGTATACTGAGCTAAGTATCCCTTACTGTCGAGGGTATCAGTAAGGGGTACCCTCAGCGATGCGCATTATGAGATAGCCCGTACGCAGGTTGAGACCCTCAATTCGACGCTCTAATCTTACGTATGCGCCGCCATCGACGGCCGCAACCTCGAAGACGGAAATAGCGTCGAGCGAATCGATCACGCGTCGAGCGCCGGTTACCGTCGAATACGGAACAGGCTCACGCGAACCGGGGGGCGTCGAGCGCAAGGACGCCGTCCGCCGCCTAACGCGCGCACGTGGGCCGGAGCATTAAATGCGCCTGATGCTTGCCCACCTAACACACATGTCACGGGAGGCGTGATAGGGAATAGGCTTCCGTCCCATCAATCTTTTTGCAGCTTTCCCGCCGAACGACCCAGGGCATGGCAGGGCGCGGGAAATAAGGATGGGACATCTAATCGGGACCCCCTCGAGACGTCTAAAGTCAGCGCTCCAGATATCAGCACAATGTACGGGGTCTGACCCTCGACCAGACAGAGATCCTTCCAGGGGACGAGTTGGGCGTCGACTGACTACATCCCAACCACTCCGCCGGATTTGCCGCCGGATCGTACAAGCGTGCACCC
>Ga0182004_10003526_pt1 | contig 12452 bp, 12 predicted proteins | sample Sormic07211540_1_FD_120479 | JGI IMG/M metagenome (GOLD analysis project Ga0182004, IMG submission 120479) | Endophyte microbial communities from Sorghum bicolor roots, Mead, Nebraska, USA - 072115-40_1 MetaG | ecosystem: Host-associated > Plants > Roots > Unclassified | place: USA: Nebraska... | reverse complement strand
TAGCTAAAGTTCCAAACACATTGACTAAAAGGAGCTAAAATAGTTTAGTTCCATTAGTCATCCAAGAGTAGCTAAAATAATTTTAGCTAGCTAAAATTTAGCAAGGGGAACCAAACAGGCCCTTAGTAGGTAAACTTTCATTTTAGTAGCTAAACTTTCAAATACACTGACTAAAAATAAACTAAAATAGTTTAGTCCTACTGATCATTCAAGAGTAGCTAAAATAATTTTAGTTAATGAAAATTTAGTAAGGGAAACCAAACAAGCCTATAATTTCTTGGTTTTCCAAATGATTTTTAGTCATATTGCCCATTTGGACTAAGAGATTGTAATGCTGAGTGGTTGAGCAGGGCCTTTCTTTCTATCGTGGGCTTATCCGTTATTTGTAACTGCACTATGCACACCAACACAGACAAAGATTGAATCGGCAGAAATTCTGGTAAACAGGCCACCCTGTCGACAAAGCTACCCAATGATGCCCAGTGAAAGTGCTGTTAGGAACTGCCTTGAAATGCCCCAAATCAACTCGCCAGATTTATACTAAAGGACAAAAAAAAAACATTCTTTGCCATGTTGCAGCTAGAGCTCCATTTTAGATTTTACCAACTCATATTAGTAAAAGAAAAGGCTCCATGAAAGAATATGGATACAGCAAGTAATAATCTCCTATGTACTCATATGCTCCTTCTTGCACAAATGGAGTACCGTAATTAGTAAGTAGTATTTATCTACGTATACTCAACAGTACTATACTACAAGGCTACTAGGCACGGTATTTCTCAAACTAAGCCATCTCAGGTGTCCCTGCTCCAGCTCCAGCTCCAGCTTCAGCTTCTCCCACTCCTCCCACTTCCATCTCGCTGAGCTTTCTCTGCAGGCCAGCAGCTTCGTCTCTGAGCTTGGCGTTCTCACGAACCACGGCAGCATGCTTGGCGATCACGTGGTTGAGCTCAACAAGAAGCCTGTGGTTGGTGCCCAGGAGCTCGGCGACCTGCAATGAGAGCTCGTCCAGGCGCCTCTGCTTCCTCACGCGCGACCTCCGCGCGGACTCACGGTTCGACGCTAGCCGTCTCTTCTTCCTCTCGTCGTTGCCACGCCTCTCCTGGTGGTCGTCCGCCGCCGCCGCCGCGGCAGAAACCGAGCTCACGGTGGTGGCGACGCTGCCATTGCAGCTGTATGTGTATGGGTATGGATCGAGATCGACCATGTCGAACGAGCTGAAATCATAGATAGGATCATTCTGAATCTGTGGTAGGAAAAGGCTGGCCAAGTCGAAGCCAGGGAGGCATGCTAAATTGGCTGCACAGTTTTGCTGCATGTCTGATGAAACTCTGAAGGAGTAGGCGTAGGCTTGGATGCTTGTTTCTTGGTGGTTTGCAATGTGGAGAAGGAAGGAGACAGTGGTGGTTTTACTGCAATTGCGAAAGAGTGTGTTGGTTGGATGAATGGAGGGGGAAGGATGAGCAGGGAAGTGTTCCTTTTAAATCGCCAAGAAAACCAGCCCAGCCCCTAAAGGAGAAGACACTGACCCACCTGTGCTGTTGTAAGCAAAATGTGCTTTTCTAACTTTGTGGCTGTTTGAGATTATCATCTTCATTTATCAGATACAGAGCCATTTGGCATTTTGTTGTAAATGTGTCAGCGTCATGAGGAAAGGCTAGGACTTTCTCAGAAACGCCTTTGCGATGCGGAAATTCTGTCGAAAGTTACAACTATTTTGCCCTGTTGTAGTTCTAGGTACAATATGCAAAGCACCAGCAGTTAAATCTTCCTGTGGGATCATGTCATGACGTCAAACATTGCCTGTAATGAAAAAAGCAAATGGCTAGGTTAGAAGTATTACATGAACACATACTTTGTTCATGCATTTGCAAATCTAAACACAGGGAGCTTAAATTCTGAATCGAAAAGAACCGCGGCAACCATTTAGGACTTCTATGCCCTTTCATGAATATATACATCGATATCCTCTGTTAATGCATTTACAGTGAACAATAATGTATTGCAATCATACAGCCATGTATTGCGTGCTTTGGCCAATCTGTTTCTTGTGACCAAGTAAAGGCGCGATTGCCTCCTATGCCCTTTCAAGTCGAGATTGTGACAACAATATCTTTGGCAAGGCAGCTAACGAGTTAAATGAGGAGCAATTGTTTCGTCCACTACAGCGCATTGTTGCGTATGACTTGAGAACTGTAGCTTTTTCTAGATTCACAGCGAGCTGTTGCTTAAAACTGTAGGGGAGACGTGCTGTCATTTCTGAATGCCATAATTGATATCACGCTTTTACTAAGCAGTTGTGATTCTTTGGTAAGCTCTAGAATGGAGTTACAAAGCAGTTTTAGTTTTGTTGGACACAACCACATATGGACAGTTGCCTAAAAAACAAACACACACATATGGACCCAATCTTATTCTATACATAATATGGTATGGATATACTAGGTAGCCTTGGAATATTATTGAAAGCTTTTCATACTAATAAACCACTTAAAGTGGCAATGATTGTTTCATCAGAACATTTCAAATTCTTACGAAAACATGCGTGTGTGTCTAATTGTCGATAGCAGAACTAGTTTTTATTCGGACCGACTATAACAGTCATATATATTATGTTGCTGTCAACCAAAAGGCAATGATTAGTGACTTTTGTTGACCATCTTCTTTTGGTGCACCATTCTTTTCTTTTCATATAGCTATCAGGAACACGGAAGATTAGCTGCATTTCTCTCCTGATAAAACACTCTGCTTCATATGCTCTTCATATAAACAAGCGGTACTTAATTTTGTCTTCATGCAGAAAACAACAGCAGTGAATTATGTTCATTAACTTTGATCCTGAATGTCTGTTTTGCATATGTATATATACCTTGTCACTGTCTATTCTGTTACTTTTGTTTTGGTTGTGGTGACATCTTTAGGTTTAGGTTGTTCTCCTTGAAATGAAAGTATACTTTTACCGCACTGGAATTTGTTGGCCAGAACAGGGACTTGGATTGGTCAGGTCCTAGTCGGCTAGTGCACATCTCCTACAAGGCTAAGCATCTTGCTTCTTGCGTGAGGAAACTAGAGACCATTAGCATACGCAAGGCCTGTCCTCACATTGCAATTTTTGAGCACCTCAGCGCCCTAAAGGAGGCGACTAAAAGCGCTTTTACGATGACGCCACTAGGTCCTTTAAGCTATTTGCACAATCATTTAATTATACAATGATATTGGAGGATAGGGATGTGATTTGTGGGCTACGTACCTTTGCCACCACAGTAGTTAGTGCCTTGAACTTTAGATGCACCTGTCTCTTTGCTACAATTGCAAATTAGTATATATGTAACTCGAATGTGCAACATTTTGTTCCCTCAGAAAAAAGTGCAGCATTTTGTATTGTTGTATACCACCATTACACCATACAATGGTTTTGATTTGTGGATTCTAGAAAAGGAACGGGATGCATATATAATCGCTGATAGGATCGCGATGCTGAATACTGTCATTGTCCTTATGATTAATTTAACTAAAGTATCACTTTAGTGAAAAAAATGTTGGTGGGTACTTGAAGGCAGTGAGCCTTGGATGCAGTCCAAAGCAGTATATTTTTCCACAAGCTTCTTATTTTCTGGTAGCCAGTAATGGTTCAAGAGCCCCAAATAAAAGGATCAGTAGGTTGACTCCATTCTTTGTTTTTAAAAAATTCTATGTGCATGTGAGAGAGGAGCCCTTTATTCTTTAACTTAAAAAGAGAATTCTTTAATTGGGATCTGTATCAACTCCACATGATGTTTAGTTTGGATTCATACAATCTGTCATAGAGGACAAATACGATGCATGTGCTTGTTTGTAGCTGATCAACTTTGGATCTCCAGGAACCCATGAGTGACATTCAGTCAGTGTACAAGAAGATATTACCCACATTTTTATTTGGTCCCACCTAGCGTACTGGCATTGTTTTGATACGGTTCTTAGCACCATGGCCCATGGGAGATCGAAGTGCTAGACTGTTCACATCAGCCAAAGCATATTGTGTATCTTGATTCTCATCAGCCCTGTTGTTCCATCTCAGTAGGTAGTGTTTTGCTGTCCATGGCCCTTATCTTCCTAGCTAGAGCCATAGAGGGTGCCTAGTAGTTGTATAAACCTAGCTCCCTTCCACCGTTGTCGGAAAGATGACTGAATGATCCGTCCTTTATTTTGCTTAGAAAGAAGGCCAGGAGGACAGTATGCTCTTCCTTTCCATGCTTCCCTCTCTTGCCCCGGATGTTCATTCCAGCGGTAGGCAATCATTGGTGGAGCAACCAAAGCAAAGGCATGATCTTTGCAGGTAGCCCAGCCTATCAGACCGCCCGGCGTCTTTTTCGACATCGGTCCTTCTCCCTGAAAATACAATGAACCACTGATGTAAAGATGCAAAATGTCTACAAATTAATAAGCCATCTAGCAAAAGCTTTGCTTAGGCTAAGGCTGATAATGTGTCTACTAAAGGAGGAGGTAGTTAAGAAAAGCTTTTGATTCTGCCCAAAAGCTGGTCAAGATGTACCGCTTGATTTGCCTGCTGGTCAAAATGTACCGGTTGATTTGCCTACTCCAGTGCTGCTGGATGTAGCATTGCTTTAGCCTAGACTATCAGAGACAGTTTTGCACTTTTGATTCGAAGTTCCATTTTTGTTCCTACACGATTCCACATCCTTTCAGCTGAAAAAATGGTTTGAAATTGCGTTGATCTCATATGTATGTTACTATTCAGTATTAATATCATAGTACTAACATTTGCACAAGATCATTCTATTTGAATCCTTTAAGGACGTCCGATTAATCACGACTAATCGTCCTGGACGGTTGGAGCTACTCGACCAAAGCTCTAACTCGGCCAGACCGACTAGGAAACTGGTCGTCCGATTAATCATCGTCCAATTGTGATTAATCGTCCGTCCAGGTTGTTTAGGCGTCCAAGTCAGTTAGGTGGGCTACATCTTAAAGTTGGGCTTAGCTAACTGCCTTATATTTTTGCCCAAGCCCATTAGGGTTTATGTTATTTTCTATCCCTCACTCACTCATTTCATTTCAGCAGAACACACTCACTCTCACCTCTCCCGTCCACTCACTCTCACCTCTCTCGTCCAGCAGCAGCCGCCACCTCCATTGTTGCCCTCCCCTCCTCTCCTCTCCTCTCCTCTCTTTCGGTTCCCAGCTGCTCCTCCCTTGTAGCTGCCCTCCTCTCTTCCTTGCGGCTGCTGCTACAAGCGCGCAGACCTGCAGATCTAGTAGGTGCACATGTCCAACTGTGCAAGGGAGGAGGACTGCACGACAAAGATGAGTTCGTCCTCCTTAGTTCAGTCATCAGTCGTCACCTCCTCGCTCAAGCTTGATGCTCTCCCTGTGCTTGAGCTTGATGCTATGTTTCTCTGTGTACTTGTGTAGATCTAGATCGACAATGGAAGCGTGCAGTGGGAGTGTACATGCCTAAGGTCATTCAAGGAGAAGTTGGTTCTGCTCCAACCTCCTCAGTTGCATTAGGTTCACCTGTTGCTTGTTCAGCATCCGTAGGTGCTCCAGATCGGGCTACAGGGGGTGATTCAAGAGGAGGTTGAAGCCTGGTGCTTGGCTGGCTATAGGCAGCTGACGGCGCTTGTCGTGTCCTTCTAGGTGTGCTGCCTGCGTCACGTTTTACACTGTTGTTTTATGTAATCACAACCACATGTCTGCTTCTTTTGGAGTTTCGTGGGATTACCGTCACCCCAACGCTATGTAACAAAACTCCATTCTACTTAATGAAAAACATGCTTAGGCATGATCGCTAAAAAAAGTTGCTCCAGATCTTGCATCTCTTGTTGAGAAGGTCCTATCGAAGCTACCTCCAGAAATGGCTGCTGAAGGCAAAGATCCCAAGAGTAAGGGATAATATGTGATAAAATGTATATTGTATATAACTACATAATATATATGATATATATCAGTCCCATACCCATATGTAGGGGACGACCAAGGGACTCGTCCAGGGTCGATTAATCGTCTTGGACGACGACTAATCATCCTAGATGTCCTGGACGGTCCCCCGACATCCAGGCACGACCAGCCGTCTTGAAAATATTGTGTATTACATCTAAATACAATAGTGTGTGTGAAAAATGACAACAAACCTGTGATATATAGTATTTCAGCTCATTGTTCATGTGACTACAAACTAAATAAAGTACAGAATACACAAGTAAATGGCCGGCCTTCTTGATGACCTTATTCAACAAAGAAAGAATACTTTGACAGATAGCTAATCGAGACACTATGAGAATAAAAATTGTGGATGCCAACTATTCACTATCCACCATATGAAGATTGCATCCGCTGCAAGGACCCCTGCTCATCTTCTTATTGTCTGCCTTTGGAATAATCACAAGGTGCTGTTCTCTTGTTGCTGCCATGAATCAATCAGTTGAAGTTTTGGCAGCAAAACTAGACCATATCATGGATGCAATGACAAAACCTCTCAATGTCACCAAGAACAAAATGGACTCTGCAGCAAACTAGGTGGACGTATCTGTTTTTGCTTCCATGTGAAAATTTGGATGGTGCCAGCAAGCATGCAGCTGCCTCAACTATAGTTTCTGTAAAGATAAGAATCAAATAACTGTTCATGCTTTGCTGCGATCATGATTTGACTTGATTATTAGGGCTGCATGTGAATGTCTGATGTCTTCACAGTGTATTTTTCAATCTAGAAAGGAGATTCAAGTGACTCATCCCAAACATCTCCACTTGCATTGGAAGCATCTTCACCATCTTCTTCCATCGCCAATCTTACATACTCTCTTCGTGCAAAACGATCCCAGTCTGTTAATGATGGCTCTTCACGCATCTGCACTTGGATTGGGGGAAAGCAGAGGTGTTACAAGTGAAAAACAGTTCATGTGAGATTATCAATGGATGTTATAACATGAATAGCAATTCGACTCACTTGGCGGATGAGGAATGGATCCCTAGCTTCAAATGCCATAAATTTGTTCAGATTAAAGAGAATGTTGAAGAAATGCCCAGACAGTTTGCACCTTCGGAAGTCTTTCAATGTCAAATATTTATCATTCTGGAACAAAATTAATGCATAACTAACTCAGCATAAAACGTTTATAACTTGGCAATGCACAAAAGTAATAAAGGCAACCTCAGGTCCAATCATATCAATGAGCTGACACAAGATGTCCTCAAATAGAACAGGTTCCTGGGCCATGCACTCCATGCGATGAAGTTGCTCCTCAAAAAAGAACTGTAGTTCAATGTGTGTAAGTATGCCATTGCCATCCAAATCTATACATTTGAACCTGAAGAGATGATGTCACAAAGCAAAAATATGAGAACTTTTGGATGTTATAGGCATGGTTGGAACTTGGAAGATAAGGTATGATCAAGGAATTTTTAGGATTTAGTTGAAGCTTGTACTGAATGCTAGAACCATCTTTCCAAAAAGGCAAGCAAATCAAATGTTTTTCTTGAACAAGCAAGCAAATCAAGTTCACATGACAGTTTAGACTGATGTGTTTTAGGTTGAGGATCAAAGGCTACCCTGAACAGATATAGATAAATCTTCTCCTTTTAGAATTGATCTCCTAGTCAGGATTTTTTTTTGTACTTTTTTTTATCCATTCTCACTTCTTAATGTTAATAGAGGGTCAAGTTGACTAAGGCCCTACCAAAATTAGATGAATGTCTCAAAAACCACACATTCATTTCTTAATTCAATCTGTAGAAAAGGGAACCTTTGCTTCAAGGACAATTAATGAAGAATTCTACCCCGATGGGATGACAATGAGAGTATGAGACCAACAGCCAGTATAGCTGTTGACATTTATTTCAATTGAAGTTGCTCTGTTCAAAGTAAGGGACTTTTTCATGCCACTGCGCTTTTTCTTTGTGTTGACTAGTTTATAATGAGCTCATCAATTAAACACTTTTCTTTCCCCAATATCACTTGAACAAAGATAGATAGTTCTAGTTAATAAAAACACTATCCACCATATGTTTTTCTCTATCCCCTAGAAAGGATGTTCTAGAAATGTTATACAGAGATGGTTCCGATGGTTGAATGAGACAAATATACATTGAAATCATAACATCGTAAGTGATGCATAAGCACTCATGATAGGAAGTTCAATAAACATAAACACTGTAGTACACTGAAGATGGAGCATCGATTGATTTTTAAAAGGTATTAAACCAAACATTAGCAACATACCAATATTCTTGGCTTGGCGCTGATGATTTGTCCTCTTCAGACAATATAAAATGGACGAAATCTTCATAGCCCATTTTCCCTTCAACCTTACTTGTAAATTTCCTAGGAACCTACCATATATCCATTTAAAACTATCAACATACACTCAATAAAATGAACCTGAAGATAACTCGAAGAAAATGAAATTGGTAGGGCCAAAAGGGAAACTAACCTCTGAAAAAATTCTATCTACAATCCTATATGTCAGTGCATGATTTCCATACTTAATAAGATTTTCTTTGTCAATAAAGAAGTCGTGGTCTGTGTCCAGCTCCCAGAACTTGCAATATATCACATAGAAATGCTCATATGAAAAATACCTACAGGGGAAAACAAACAAGAAGTTCAATGTATTGCATAATGGAAGCTTAGGGTTCCTTTGAAGAAAAACTGCACTTGAGAAAATTCTGTAAATACAAAGGATGAGAATTGTTAGAACTTGATTTGAAGGTGTCACCTTAAAACTTTATTGATATCCTCTTCATCATCAGCATGCCTGAGTGCATTGAGTAGATTTCCACGCTTCAGCTCCCTGAGTGTCAGATGTCCACTCCCAATTCGATTCAAGGAATAGAATATTCTATATACGACAGTCTCAGCTGACAAACAATGTTGTATATAAGCCAAAGAAGACAGAAGATGGGATTTGATATAATCCACAAATATCATAGCATAGCAAAGATAGTTTACCATATCTTTCTTGAAATTCAGGTGTACTCTTTAAGAACTCCAGACCAGGATGGTTGTCCAAAAGATCTTTCAGAATCGGTTTAAAATCCTCCTAAATGAATCCAACCAATCATTATGAAGCATTGATTAGAGAAGAGCAACATTGATCAATCACAAACATGCTCTGATGAAATAATCCTTTGCTAGAGTCTTTCACTGTATGATGTTTAGGGAAACAAAGCTGGATACCTTTGTGAGGTAATTGCGGTTCTGTTGCTTCAGAATTGTGAACACTTGGGTTGCACTATCCATACTCATCAAATTGCTATTCACCCAGAAATCAATGAAGGCATCCCTGAAACAGTCGAAGTAATGCCATGTCTATCATACATTAATTTTGTAATAATGCGGACAATCAAATTTTGCCAACAACTACCTTGTCACGAATCCCGTGCTCTCCTTGTCTATCTTATCGAAGATAACAGTGGTAAAGAATGTCGGTAGTTTGCAGAGTTCCCTGGTAACCATCCGAAATTCTATCGTGCAACCAAAAGAGGCAACGAAAGAAAATTATTAGATGAATACCTGACCACAAACTACTGTGATCAAGACAATGGCCAGTACGCTTCAATTGATTTGAGAGGGGATGCATGAAACTGTGTTATCATCAGCATCACCACTAGTCAACAGATGATTTCACGAATTAAATTGAACAAAAATGCAGGTCGAATTTGGCGCACCTGGAGCCCGAAGACCATTTGAGTGGCCGGCGAAGAGCTGATCAACTGTCGATATGCATTGCTTCTTCACCTCGTACGGCGGTGGCCGTCCATCTTGAAAATAAAACTGGCAAACATAACAAAAGAATTTTCGATTGCTAACTCGCCCATGGCAATCACCAATACCATTCCATGCAGAATGGACAAAAATGAGAAGGCAAGTCTGATCCGATCGCGAGCAGTACCTGCGGTATGACCTCCTTGGCGGGGCGCGCGGCTGGCGGGCGGAGCGGCGACGCGGAGCGGTTGGGCTGGCCGGCGCCGAGGCTGCTGGGCCTCCGCGAGAGGCGCGGGGACCTCGGTGAGAGCGGCGGCACGGCGGCTCCCCCCTGCAGCATCATGGAGGGCAGCATCGCGGCCGCGGCGCCACCGCCGCCGCTGGCCTTGGCCTTGTGCACGAGGCTGGCGAGCAGCGCGGCGGTGTCCGGGAGCGAGAGCCAGTGCGCGAAGAGGCGGTCGAGGACGCCGCGCAGCGCGGGGGCACCCGGGGCCGGCACCTCCGGCGGCAGCTGCAGGAGATCCACCTGCAGCGGCAGCGCGGGCACCTGCGCCGCCGCGCTCAGATCCGCCGGCGCCGGCGCCTCCACCATCCCGTGTACCGTACGTCCTCGGGCGGACTCGGCGAGCTCTACCTTCTCCTGCGGGCCGCCGATCGATCCGGCTCCGGCTCCGGCGCGCGATCCCGTGCGGAGGCGCGGGGCGAGCTGGCTGGCGTCGCCTGGTTGAAAACGGAAGGCGAGGCCGAGCGCGTGGGCGTGGCGCGACGCGGTGGCGGGGGGTGGGGGCTAGTTACCCGCTGGCACCACGGATCTCGACGCAGTCTGCGCCGTCCGATCATCCATCATCGCCTGCGTGGCAAGCAAGACGTGTTGCCCGGGTCAACGGCGTAGAGCATGCGCAGTGGATGCAGATGCAGTGCAGACTTCGACAACCACACATGAGAGCATGATGGCATGCATTACGTTGCTGTTTATATATATCTATATATATTTATAAACTTGTTAGATCTGCCACCTTTGAATATTCGTACCACATCTAATTTGTGTTCACTCTGAAAAAAAACTATGAATGTATGATATTTATTACATAGAATGTTGCTGAATACCTAGACATTGCAAATGCGTGCAGTGAAAAATTGAGTTTTTAATGTGTTTTATTTTACTTAGGGTTGTAGCAAGGGGAATAGTACTGACAACCCATCGTGTGTTTCCATGAACCAAAATCAGGATATACATGTAGAAATGGAAAAGGAAAAAGGAAGAGAAAACATTGCATGCAAGATTTGATCTTCTTGCATATTTCAGTACAAAAGTTCAATGAAATGAAATGAAATGATGAGATGAGATACATACCATATGAAAAGCGGGATGAACTAGATGTAGGAAGAAGAATGGGATTGAGGAAAGAACCTTGAAGGATCACTTAGTCTCAACAAAACAAGGGGCAAAGAAAGAAGTAGCAATGGAGGCGAAAATTGACCATAAATAGAGTTAGTGTGTTTGGGCTGAGAAACGGAATAGGTGGATGCCAAGGAAAGGAGGGGAGACGAAGTAGGGCTCAAGGAGCACCGGGAAGCTCTCGGACCACAGGTCCTCCTCGTCCCAATTCACCAATGTTAAAACGAACAACACATTCTTCACTTGAACTTTTGTAGGGCAAATTACTCGATTACTACCCTCCGTTATAAAACTTTGATATTGTTTCTTTTTGTTTGATAAAACTTGTCACCTAACTTTTTAATTTTTTTTTCTCTTTCTAGCTAGAACCCATGTAAAAATCTAACTTGTACCTGTTCATTACAAATTTCTAGAGCTTCCACTTCCCCTTTCTATATGTGCATTTAGAATGTGCTTATGTGTACCAACAATAGAACAAAAACATATTATGATAATTGTGAATAAGACAATTCATGCATTGGTTTGAATGTTCAGGTCATGGGGAATTTGTGTGACTGGTGGGTTCACCTCACATTCACCTATGTTCCTGTTTATTTTCCGTAGAAGATGGGAATTTGATTAACGTGAATATTGTACTATAATCCATTTAAGTATGCATTTGTTATTTTTGTTTTTAACAACCTAAGGGGGTGTTTGGATTCAAACTGGATTAATAGTAACAGGGATAAAAAATTCTAAAGGTAATCCAAACACTGTAGCTTATGGGTCGGAACCACTGGATTATAATAATCGTATTATGGCCTTGTTTGGAATCGCTTGTCCGATAACTCATTTTCTGGTAAGATACAGTATGAAGAACCTATAGTTTAGAGAATCAGAGTGTGTGTTAACATTCCTTATTTCTACCCACAAATTCTCTATCTTGATTGCAAAATGACCAATATGCCTCGTGCATGAGGATAGTTCATTTGTTGACTCTATGAGTTCATATTGGCATGGCAATAGTACCTTTGTCCGGTCAAAAACACTTGTTTTAGGGCCCGTCCGATGAAATGGACCTCTTTCTCGCTCGCTCTACTTGGGCTGTGGAACTTTGTGGGTGATGTCGTCTGCTCGTCGTTGAGTTGGCCCAGTGCTGCTCTTGTGGTGCCCACCGGCCAGAGGCCAGGCCCGGCCCCAAATAGTGCCCCTAAGCAGCTATAGGCAGCTAGCGGGATATCCAGATGGGCTTTGTCGAACGTTGCGGCTGGTCAAAAAAAAAAAAAAAAAGCCCCCCCCCCCGCGCCCGCGCGGGGCGGGCCCCCCCCCCCCCCCCCCCCCTGGGCCCCGGGCCGGGCGGCGCCCGCGGGCCCG
>Ga0182004_10003525_pt1 | contig 12453 bp, 14 predicted proteins | sample Sormic07211540_1_FD_120479 | JGI IMG/M metagenome (GOLD analysis project Ga0182004, IMG submission 120479) | Endophyte microbial communities from Sorghum bicolor roots, Mead, Nebraska, USA - 072115-40_1 MetaG | ecosystem: Host-associated > Plants > Roots > Unclassified | place: USA: Nebraska... | reverse complement strand
ATTTGGTGATTGGTTGGTGCATGTGTTGCATCAACATTGGAGAAGATGGAATGAAAAGCGCAAGGCAAAGGTATAACCTAGGGCATTTCCATTTCACCGGTCATAGGTGTGTAGAGAAGTTTATGACTTGTTTGCATATTGGTCATCTAGTGCCACTTGAGCGATCTAACTTTGCATACGTGTTAGGATCGAGTGGCGTGGCAAGTTTGAGAGGCTAACTTCTTTGAGAAAATATTTATGAAAATGCTAATACACTTGCACATGGTGGTGTACACTTGGTGGTGTTGGCACATTTGCAAAGGAGGTGGTGGGATTCAGCGCTTTTGAGAAAATTAAGTGCATATTTTCTATTGCGCCGGTGGGAAATTTAGAGAAGTCGCGGGAGTGTTTCTCGCTCACCGGACGTTGGTGTTGGTAGCACCGGACGCTAGATCAGAGCGTCCGACTCTAGCGCGTGTAAGCCGAGCACACCGGACGCTGGCACCGGACGCGGACAGAACACTGTTCGCTCGTCCAACGGTGCTTGACGTCAGGGGGTGTTTCTGACTGAAGAGCACCAGGCGCTCAGGGTGCGTCCGGTCCGGTGGCTCACGTTCAGTGACCCTACGAGTTTGCGGTGCTCTCTGCGCATGGGTCCGGTGTGAAGTTGCAGAGCGTCCGGTGTGGCTGGTGCAGGCGTGCGCGCGTGCTAGTCGTTGGTGGCAACGGTCGAGTTCAAACGTCTAGTGACACGTGGCTGTCGCCTAAGCACCGGATGCTGGGGGTTGTGCGTCCGGTGGCTTCTTGTAGTGAGTCCGGTGCCCACGAGTTTTGCCCAGTGAAGGGGCAACATCTAGTTTAGCCCTTGGAGGTATAAATAGAAGTGGTGGCCGGCCTTGGCTAGCGCTGAGCACCCTTGGGACTTAGTGTCCATGCTTGGGGAGTGCTAGTGAAGCCTCTGACTCACATATGCTTGATATTGATCATCCGATTGTGTGAGTGAGCGATTCTAGTGCGTTGCATTGCGAGATTGCATCGAGTGGAACTAGGTGTTCGTGTTTCAAGCCGGTGGTGTTTGTTACTCTTGGAGGTTGCCACCTCCTAGATGGCTTGGTGGCTTGTGACTCCGTCGAAGTACGAAAGAAGATTGTGCGGTGCTTCGGATAAGAAATTGTGAGGGGGTACGGTGCTCACCCCGCGGAGATCGCGAAGAGCAACTCTAGTTGAGCGAGACGTGAAGAGCGATAAGTGGTCTGGTTGGGTCAAGTGCTAGAGCTTGTGGTAAGCACTCCATGTGGTAGAGTGTGACTTACGGGTCACCACTAGCAAGAGGATCGGCGGCAACTTGGAGCTTGTCTCAATGGGGATGTAGCTTGGTGGCAACCAAGTGACCTCGGGAGAAAATCATCGTGTCAACATTGTTCTTCCTGTTGATTTGTAAGTCCCTAACATAAGCTTGTATTTACATTCATATATACTTGTGCTTGTGTGGCTGCTCTTGTAATTAGTTAGCTTGTGTAGCTTGCTAGTTATCTTCTTGCTTGTGTAGCTAGAAGTAGTTCCCCTTGCGTGGCTAATTTGGTTTGTGTAACCTTGTTAGTCATATTGCTTAGTTTGTGTAGCTAAGTAATTTGCGCTCTCTAATTTGGCATTGGTTGCCTTGTTATTGAGCATTGCTAGTGAGCTTAGGAGCTTTATGCTTTTGCTTACTAGTTGTGTAGGAGCTCCCTGATTTGCAAAGTACTAATGACATAGGCTTGTGTGACATTGCTCCTAGAATTGGTTAGGTGAGCTCTTGCTAAGGCAGCACCTTATTTGCTTGTTTAGGATCTTTTACAAGGTGCTAGAGAACTTAGATAGAGGGGTGTAGTCTTGGCTAGACCGATAGTTTTAATTCCGCATTTGTTTCGGTTAGCCGGTGTAATAAATTTTAGAAAGGACTATTCACCTCCTCCTCTAGTCCGTCATCTCGACCCTTCACCCTAGGAGCACGACTGCGTAGCCTGACAACACCGAGCATGGACTCTCTCTCCTAACTTCATCTTCTTCGGCGGCGAGCGTGGCCTAGGCAACAGCGAACTCGGTGAGGTCCACGAAGCAGTCACGGTCAGAGTCCATCTCGTCTATAATGCGCCGGACCTCCCTAGGCCCCCGCGGCGCGCCCAGCTTGTAGCACGGACGCTAGCTCCTCCGCGGCGAGCGGGGGTGAGTGCGGTCGGTGCGGACGAGCGTGGCAGCGTGGTCCAAGCGATTGAGCGCGGGCGAGCAGCCGACGTGAGCGAGCGGGTCGGGGTGGCCGGTGCGAGCGGGCGAGCAGAGCATGGCCGCGTGAGTGTGGCGGCGCGGTCGGCGTGTGCGAGCACACGCGTGCCAGCCTAGATAGAAACCTATAGTTTCTTCCCAACGACAATTTTATCATTTCTCCGTGCATCGGTCGAAGTGAAGACGTCGTTTTTCCATGAAGAAACGATTTCCTCCGTTTACGTTTTCTTTCCTTATTAATTGAGTTGCCATGTCAGCATTTTGCTTAGGTGTCGTTTCATTTAATAGAGATAGAAATCATAATTAATAGCCTATTGAGACTGCCCTCACTGACAGTCAGATAGGCATGGCACTGAAGAAGAATCGTCCTGTACTTGAAACATGGACGTTGGACGATCAGACAACTAACGGTTATTTAAAGTAACCCACATGTATAGTAAGTTTCTAGGACCGACGACCGAGATTTCTAATTACATACTACCTTGAGATCCTATATCCAACAATTCAAGTTAACAAAAAACCACAATTATTTTAACGGGGACATATCTTTAAGAAATGGGCAGGGGCAAGAAGGTAAGCAACCATTCGTCCTACAATATAGTTCGTTCTATCATTCAAAATTAGTCCTTAAATATAAGACACTCTAGATGATAAAATTCAATTTTGTATTAAATATTTTCCATTTATCAATCAATCATTATTAATTACGTTAATAATAGTGTATGATTAGGAAATAAAGTGAGGGTATATACATTTTTTTTATGTTCTCTCTTAATTTATCTTAAAATTCTTAAATATACTTTCTTCGTTCATTTATTTATCTCCATCGTTTTAGCCTTTGACGCAATGACCAAGGAACAAAGCAAAAACACTCAATTTGCATTTAATCATCTCGGGCTAAGTGTATACAAAGAGTCACAGACAAGGAACAATCAATAAATAGTGAAAAGGCAATAAATGCAGACAAGTTGTAGTCAATGAGCAGGAAAGGAACAATAAATGTAGACAAATCTCAAGCTAATATGAAGAAGATTTTTGAATAAAAAGTTTTTGCGGCCTTGTTTAGTTCATTTCAAAAACCAAAAACTTTTTAAGATTCCCCATCACATCGAATCTTGTAACACATGTATGGAGCATTAAATATAGATAAGAACAATAACTAATTGCACAGTTTGCCTGTAAATCACAAGACGAATCTTTTAATCTAGTTACTCCATGATTGGACAATATTTGTCAAATAAAAACGAAAGTGCTACCGTACCAAAATAAAAAAAAAAATCTAAAGAAGGCCTTAGACGAAGAAGATAAATGAACGGAGGAAGTACTGTGTTAGGGAGTACCACACAAATAACGTACCACAAGTGAACTCTTTTTTACACATGTCATGGAGCATAGCATCAAACATACACGTAACAGTAGTAGAAGAGAACGCAATGTTCATAGGCTCCTTTAGTTTCTTGCCCGAAAGAAATGATTGATAGTTCACTATTTTGTTGGTTCCAAAAAAACATCAGTAGCTTCTAGTTCTCCGAGAGGAAGTGCACTCGAGCGAGGGGATGCTCCTTCCCAGCCACCCAGACGCTGGTCTGCGACCACTGCACGTCCTCCCATTCTAGGTTATCCTGCAACACCTGCATCATTGCCGAGGTAGCAAATGCCAAATGCAAATTGTGTTTATGTTTCTTGATGAAGAGTTTCAAGTCTAATCACCAACAAAGTTGAAGTACCTCAAGCTGGTCTGCTGGTAGCGGGATACCGATGGAGCGCATGGCACTCTCAGGCATGGCCTTCTTACAACGGGACCATCGGAACACATCCCGTAATTCATGCTCGCGTCTGTCACCATTTTGTGAGTGGTGACTGCCGCTCTGGTGTTTCTCCGCTTCTGCTTCAACAATACGAGGCTTCTCTCCACTGAAGCACAGCTCGTACCTGTGTAAAATTGTAACAACAGTGAGTTCTATCAAAGTACAATGTGGGAAGCAACCAAAGAAGCCATGAACAAGTGTTCAGAAGTAAAAATACTGGCAGAGGCTTATACCTATCGAAGTGTGTCTCTAAATATATGACTTCTCCTTTCTTCAGTCTAGCAGAAGTATAAAGAGACTTTTTCAATCCCTTGTCTGCCACAATGCTTATACTATATTTTAACCTGGACAAAGAAAAATGCCAGATCATATTAAGCATCCTAAAACTAAACAGATAACTAACTACAAGAGAACAACTTCAAAAGGCACATGAAGTCTATTGTACCAAGAAGATTGAAAACACGCTATACAATTACAAATAGCAATACAAGTGATGAACTGAACATAATTGCAGTAATGAACTACAAATGACATCTTTGAGTGCAGATCAGAAAGTTACCATGGCTCATTGCAGAGATTATACTGTATAGTCACTTCACGGACAAATCTTTGTTGACGCAAAGCATTCTGTAATAAAGCATGTTGGAAAATTCTTGGTTAGAGAGAAAGGTTTGTTGGTTACAGAATCTACCTCAGACCAAAACAAACATTGATTGAACTGGGAATAAAATTGTGAGAGAACAGGGAAAGATAAATGAAGAAATCAAAAGAAAATTACGGAAGCTGCAGCTCTTGTCGTCATTGTACGCTCAACCACAACTGGAGCAAGAGTAGGTTCCACAGCTGATGTGTGGCTAAGGCGAGGCTCGAGGTCAATGGTGCCACCACCTTTCTGAAAAAGCATGTAAAGTAAACTAAGGAAACATTCCATGAAATAGGACCATTATAAGGTCTCAAAAGGTGACTACAGGAGGCACGGTAATGTTCTATATTCACCACACCCTTCATACCTTAACAATGCAGCAGCGTTCTATCTGAAAGCTACAACCAATCCCAGCACCCCAAGCACGTGAACGCACATTGTTCCTCAATGTTGAAGTATAACCTGCAACACATACAAAGTGTTATGAGTAAGCACCATCTGTTCCAACCAAGGTCCACAGAACTATCACAAAATGTATGGAAACTTACTCTCTTGTGGTGGTAGAACTCGAACGGTTGCACGAAGCTCTTGGATGGCAGATGGGGGAGGGGAGGATGTAGGGGAGCAGTAACCAGTATGCATTAGCACTAAAAGAAACACACATTAGTGGCTGAGCACCTTTTAGAAACATAGAACAGTAGTACATAGGAAAACTTTCTAAACTACTTTGAAACTTAGAACAGTACGAAGGAATCTACCAGCCACAAGATCTGAATCATTTGTATAAATATCTGTTCCCCAAAGCTGAGCACCCTTTACCTACACAATAGCAATCTCGACAAATGAATAAAGGAGATAACAAGTAGTGCAAGCTTGGAGGATAATTTTTTAGAAAAAGCAAAACAAACGGAAACATGCTGGTATGCATAAATGCAGCTGTGAGGCAAATAGAAAACATGTCCATAACTAATAACAACCAAGTGAAGCTCCAACAGTATTACTCATAACAGAGTTGCTGACAGAGTTCAGTCCCAACATGGAGAGCTGGGGTAGCCAAAAGTGACCAAAACAGAGATTGTCTGCCAAATCTGTATACTCACTTGACGATTAGTGGAAGTAACAAATTCCGCAGGTATTCGAATTTCAAGGGCAGGACCATTCTGTAGACTTTCAGCGTTTGTAGCATCCTGAGTTGCACTGAACTCTGTCCATGATTTCAGCAGCTCCTGCATGCACTCCCCAGCTTTGTAAACAATGGCAGACACCTCAGACTTACCTGCAATGAAGAGAAGACTGAAATATCAAAACAAGACGTTAAAGATTATAGTCTACCTCATAAATGATTTCATGCACATCGTGATAGGATGCTTATCATTTCTAAAGTGCACCTGATAAGGAAACAGTATTAAGAAGGTTATTAGTCATAACAAGGTTACAGGTACTAGGAAAGCTATCAGTATTATAGAAGTTATCTTTATGATCCAAAATTATCATAGTGCTACGGACAACAGCAGGAAACCTAGAAGGGCTGGCAGACGGTTGCAAAAAGTAGATGATGATTCTGTGGCTGGTTTTAGAGGGGCAGTAGTGTTTAATGGGAATAATTGGATGGAGCAAGTGAGCACAGTTGAAAAGGGAGGGTGAGTGCAGCTACAGTAGGGCGATTGCGGTGAAAACTGATTGTGAAGGAAAGGCTGTATACTGAATTGAATCTTGATTCGCTCCTCTCCTACCTTTGTACTTTAAGAAGAGTGAAATACATCAGCTATCCTTAAACTTGTCGAGGGATTTCATCTAAAAAACTAGAAAAAACTAGGAGGGACTAGGTGGCATTTTATTAAGAAAAAAATAGGCATCCAAATTCGCCTTGACAAGGGGACTTGAACCAAGGTTGTCTGGGTACACATCCACACCCTCGACCAACTGGGCTAGCTCAGCTTCTGAGCTATTAATTTCAGGTCCTGACCTTGCCCAGTGGTTCATTGTATTTGACCGACCTAATGTGTTAATCTGCATACTTGGCATCTCTAAGCATTGTCTCCTTTCATGTTCTCACTCCCTAGTTCATACCTTGTTAGCGCCCATATCAACATTGCATGCTTAGTTAGTATTCACATAATAAGCAGCCAAAAGGTTTATCACAGGTTTTGGACCTTTGGTTGAACTATTTAGTGAGTTAATAGTTCTCAGTTAAATAGCTTGGGGACCCAAATGACATCCAGGGATAAATTGAGGGAAAGCTGCTGCATATTACTCTTTTTAGAGACTGGCCAACAGATCACATCAGACTTGGACTGCTAACTTTTATAACACCGGTGCATATGCATGGTTTCCAATTTCCATAACAGTTCCCAAATGGAAAAGCGCATTAAAACTTGTCACACTGTAAAATGCATTACTTCCAACACAAAAATGTAAACAACTTCCATTTCTTCCAATATAAAAATGCAAGCAACTTCTAATACTGGAGTGAAAGTATGAGCATAAATCTTTATACGAAGTGTAAAATGAATATATACTGAAGTAGATCTTTCGACTACTCCCATTCCAAAGGAAAGCGCCAGTATTCATTGTAGTCAGCTACTATAAGAATGTAGATATTTGACTGACCTTGAGACCTGCAAAACAAAAAATAAAAATATCAAGGACTATCACTGATTAATAATCTCTAGCAAATTAACATCAGGTCCCTATCTTCAGTTCTCAGTTAGGAAGACTGAATTTCCAGAAATGAAAAAGCCATACAACTGCATTTACACTAAAGCCTGGATTTTGTGCCCACCAGGGGGCATGTCCTGGACATCCAAACCAATACAAATAGATGGAAAGAAGGGAGCTGCCATCGTCCCGATCCCCACCCACATCTCCTCGGTCTTGATCTTGACCCCGGCATGCATGCTGCCTCCCTCCCTCATGATGGATCCCGCTCCCCCACCTCCTCCACTGCCCCTCCGGGCTCCGCTGGAGCCACTGCCCTCCACCACAGCCAGCCCTAATCACTGTGAGAACGATGGCCCATCTCTGCCCAACAACCGCTGTCCATAACCACAGCAGCGAGCACCGGCGGCGACCCTGCCGCCTCACCGTTCCACCCACAAACCACCACCACCCCTGGGCCGGCGACCTCCCTGGCCATCCCTCTAGCTGGAGGCCGCCAAGAACCACAAAACCCAAACCCTAAACTCCAACCCAAAAACCTAATACACTAGAGTTAATGGAGATGCTGGACATGGAGAAGAAGGAACCCAGCATCGTAGAGAAGAGGGCTAGCGAGTGACGGAGGTACACATATTCCTACCCCAATAAAATTGAACAGATGAAAAGCCGGGTCAAATTTCTCTTTGTCAGAATGAATCTTGACGTTACACCTGGATGTCCAGGGCATGCCATCCTGGTCGTCATATAAATTTACTTTATATTAAACTTTGAGAGTATAGCAAGGATGCAGCATCAAGCTTACCCTTCACCATCATGCATTCTGGATCGAAATCGAGGTTCACGCTGAGATGCTTGACTACCTCCCCTTGGTCGCACCACCCTCCTGCGTTGGAAACTTCCAGAAACTTCTTTATCTTTCTCCATACCTCCTTCGGTGCCATTACCATCTGATTCCTTGACATTATATATTCTTCTTTGTTCATGCCTGTCCCCTGCTTCCACATCTTTCTCTCTTTTCTTGTCCTTAGGATCCCTATCATGAGCATTCCATAAATCATGCTTAGGTGCCTTGGATTCTGTTGCTGTATTCCCATGCTCAGCACTCTTAACAGCTCCATCAGATGAAGCCTTTTCCAGTGTAGTGTTATCCTTCTCAATTACTACAGATGAATCTTTCCGAGCAGAATCCTTCCCCCTATCATTGTCTTCCTTGTCTCTCAGGGAATCTTTTCTTTCCCTGTCCCATTTGTCAGCATCTCTAATTTGCATTTCTCTTCGCTCAACACCACTACCACTGAGCTGTACACCGGTCCGACGATCATTTCTATCACCTTCTCTTGCACCAAAGTCCCTATGCTTCTCATCCTTCCTTTTCCGGTCCTTGTCTCTGAATTTATCTTCGCTTCTTGGTTCAGCTTTGTTGTCACCAGCAGATTCATGTGCATCCTTGGATTTACGTTCTTCCACAGAAATTGGAAATTTGAGAGTTTCATCAGTACCTTGTAAACTAGGACGGGGCAAAGTCAAATGGCCATCCACATTATCAGCTGGCTGTTCAAAATATCTTTTACCCCTATGTTCTGTGTTGTCCTTCCAGCCTATGTTTGTTGGAACAGTAGGATGACAATCCTTGTCAAATTTGATGTCACCTTTGTAATCAGGATGGCCCCTCCTGTCAGCCTTTATTTCGCTTTGATCTGCTCTCTTGTCTACCTTTACATCACCCTGAATTTTATTAGCCTGAATTTCAATCCTTGAATCACTATAGACATCCCTAGCATCAGCTTTTGTCTCATGATCATCTGCCTTAGTGTCCCTTGCATCTTTATTTTGCTTTGATTCTAATCTGCTGTCAGACGAGATGGGGTGGTCAGCAAAGTTGGTGGAGCTAACAGGCATCCGATGTGTTAGGGATGGTCTCTTATCATCACGAGGCTCCACACGTTGGATTTTTGCAAATCTACCATCATGTTCAAAAGAACTATGGAAATCACTGCCACTGGACTGAATAACTTTCCCAGGACTCGAATACAAGCTGCTGTCATCCAAAGGCCGTTTTGCTGGCGTGGTGTGGCTACCCTCCTCGTGCAACCTCTTTGGAGCACCACTCATTTTTCTCCGAAGTGCAGACTAATTCTTCAGCGTGAGCCAAAACTACCTCAGAATCTCAGATACAAAAGGAAGGAGGTCAATGTTTTTGGTGCAATTTGCTGCAAGAAAAAACTTGGATCAGGCCAGGACACATCAGTTGTTTGCATTTTTGTTTTAATAAAACATAGACAAGAAATTTCATAACAACCACACATCTGGGCAAGTAGTAACTGCGGTGAAGAGATGAAACATAACCCCTGGGTCTGTCAGTTTGGGGAATAAAACCCTGTCACTGAAGTAGTCATGTTTGGGCCTGAAGCTCTAAACTGACCCCAACCAAATCATTTAAGGTAAGAGCAAACATAGCCCACATATTTACAGTTGACAGACCAAAGAAAAAACTACACCCCCATATATGTGTAAAATTAAAAACAGAGCAATCAACTTGTATTGACCAGAACTGGGTTCTACAATGGCATAGAAAGTACACATGTACACCCAATTATTATTACTATTATTTTTATTTTGCAAAGCAATCGAGGTTAGACGGCATAATACATGCATATACACTTGTAATTAGAATCAGATCCGAATACGAATAGTAAGTATGTTAGGGTTTGGGCGCACGGTTTCGCAGAGCAGGAAGGGAAGACCAAGGAGAGGCCGTACCTACGAATTACGTTAAGGTTTGTGCGCACGGCTTCGCACAGCGACCAAGGGGAGGGAATAACTGGCGAAGGTGGCTGGTGGCAAAGTAGGACAGCAGCGACGGCCGGCCCAGTCGTTGGTGAGTATGCTTAGGGTGATGAAAGAAGAAGATAAGGGGACCTACCTGCGGAGCTGTGTGCCGGCCGCGGGGAGGGGACATCGGGGATGCAGAGGGCGGACGCCTCGCCGGAGGTGGTACTCCTCTCCGGGTTGCGGCGCGGCGAGCGGTGCGAGGAGATCGGCCGCGGGCGAGACGAGTTCAAGCGGCGGGGGCGGGCGATGGAGAGCAGAGTGAAGAAATTCAGAGAGAGAGAGATAGAGTGAATGACAGATGGACCATCCCATCTTTTCGTCGAACGTGCAAAATTTTTCACGTATTCCTAAAATATTTTATAAATTTTTTCAGATTTCTCGTTATATCGGCACTTGTATTAAACATTAAATATAAATAAAATAAATAACTAATTGCATACTTTATTTAAAATTTGCGAGATGAATTTTTGAGCCTATATTAAACAACATTTATCAAGTACAAAACAAAAGTGCTACAGTGTTAATTTTATAATTTTTTTTTAAAACTAAACAAGACCAATGTATCAATCCATCCCATCACGCTATATCCTATCCTAATCCTAGTATAACAACGAAACACAGTATTTTTAGAGACATAATAGTAGTAGTATTATATTTAGGCAAACATTCTAGTCCTGGTAGTAGTAGTATTATATTTAAGCAAACACCGTTGTGCCATTTGGTAGATAAGCTCAAACAAACAGACTCAGAGTTGGTTCTCACTTTGGAAAATGCATGTTTATGAGCCAGAAGATAAACACGGTAGATGTTTATCGGTGATATGGACTAGGTACTGAAGAAGTACGCGAATCAAAATTTTCTCACAAAATGATGCACAAGTACGTGAATCAAAATTGCCACGAACAAGCAAGTATTCGATGAATAACTGTTGCCACAGCTCAAGTATGCTCGTGATATCAACCAATGGAGTAAGTTATGCACGATCATACAGAGCTAGGAAGCGATTGCTGAGATATATCAAAAAGTGAATCATCTATCACTTGTTCTGTGAGGGAAAAAAAATATACACACACCAATCCACAAGAGTATAAGACAGAAAAATAAAGGGAGCTCAGAACACGACAGTCTTCTTCAGTTCATATGGTAGGACACGAAGCTCGCAGTATGACTTGATAGCCTCTGCTAGGCACTGCTTCTCAAGGTTCTCAGACTTGACAACAAAACTCTGTAACGTGTCTCGGTGAGAAACTCGTTCAACCTGCAGCACAGGAAAAAAAAAACAATGAGAGAAAAACTAAATCTCCAACCGCCAACTGGAAATAGGCAATATTAAAAGCGTCGTGTTTTAGTATAACTTCACATCCATGAATCTCACTGCAGAACAAATGCCACACAGCTCTGATGGCAATGTCTTCAAGCATGACCGTAGGGTCCCCTTGAATCAAGGTCAGTGCTAATTACCATGTGAAACCCTACAGTCTTAGGCTAAAAGGGATTCTAAAAACTAACTAACTGTGCATTAAAAAAAAGAACTAACTGTTTGCCAAAGTCGATCCCACACATAGATAGACAAAATCTGGCATATATCATGTATAGTTTACGACCAAATTTTAACTGATGATGATGCAATCCATCAATTCGACACCTAAGTTAGCTGCTGTGTGAAAAGTATGAGTACCATCTGTTCAATGATTGGCCCAGCATCAAGTTCCTGAGTGACGAAATGGCTAGTTGCCCCGATTAACTTCACCCCAGCATTGAAGGCCTGAAAAATGGTAAATAATAATACATCTTGTTCTTTTTTCTTTTTTAAAAAAGTAGATAGCAGATTAGGTTAACACAAATGTGATACCTGTCTTGAAGGACTCCCTCCCTTAAATGAGGGAAGAAGGCCATGATGAATATTGATAATGTCTTTACCATATGCTTTTAAGAAGCTTTCTGAGAGTATCTGCAAGGAAGAATGAATATGTGTCAAAGATATATGGGTGAGGTGACACTAGTCCGTATTAAACGTTGATGCTGACCTTATTGTTAGAGTATATGAGTATTAGGCCCATGAGGCTAGGCCCATGAGGCCCATGTATCCCTAACTATATGGCCACCCTGATTAGGGTTAGCCCAATAATGAAATCAGAAAGTCTAACACACCGCTCCTTCACCGACACCCGCGTCATGTTCACCCGATGGTGACGCGACATGCGGCTGGGACCCTGCAGCCCCGGGCTCTTGCGGCGATGCCCGGGGACTCGCAGGTCTCACCGGTACCCT
>Ga0182004_10003524_pt1 | contig 12453 bp, 9 predicted proteins | sample Sormic07211540_1_FD_120479 | JGI IMG/M metagenome (GOLD analysis project Ga0182004, IMG submission 120479) | Endophyte microbial communities from Sorghum bicolor roots, Mead, Nebraska, USA - 072115-40_1 MetaG | ecosystem: Host-associated > Plants > Roots > Unclassified | place: USA: Nebraska... | reverse complement strand
TCCTGCTTTCCACTGGCCACTTGGTTTTGGTAACTGTGGTTACCATCCAAGCAGTGCACTTGTATTTTGTCCCTGATTTCTACTTAATGAAAAACGTGCTACGCACGATCTCAAAAAAAAAAATGTAACGCCCTTTACCTGTCCGAGCCTGCAATTCTTGACTGCAACGCCTTCTCGAATCCTCACGTCTCTCGCCCATCCTGTCGCGAGCACGCACGCACGGCAACGCACTCATCAGTTTGGCCTTTACAAACGGACCGAACCGAACCTCCCAGCCGAAAATGACGGCCAGCTTATCGCGTCCATAATCATCATCATCATCATATCCTAATCGACGTGTTAACCTACACTCCCGCCATTTCTGGAACCTTAGCTTTTTTTCCTCAGGAACATGATATCAAGCCAGTAGACACTCGATGATTCAAGGTGAAGAAACCTGCAGGGAATCATTTTTACCGAAACGATCAGGATGCTAATGTTAGGCTGTTAGCAACTAATAGCAGGAATCAGAGACGAGAAAGCAAGCATCACAGCTCCATTTGGATTTCTCCACGCTTTCCAGATGGAGCATCTTTTTTACCTGAGGCGCAGCGCAGATGCTCTTTGCTCGAAGTCTCCATATTTGTGCATGCATCAATTGGACATGTGGTTACACCATCCAAATGACACCACAGCACTGGGTATAGGAAAAACCAGATGCACTCACTGTTCATAATCAAATGCGGGTCAAACCACGATCTGCCGGATCTGTGGAGATGCAGACACCAACCAGGGAGCATTGACCGCAATCTGCTGATGGAGCATTTCTGTATGCATAGCTGCTTACTCTCTTCTGTTCTGTCCGCCAGCCAGCACAACAATTTCTGAGTGGCTAGGATGAGGCCTCAGACTCAGAGAAAGTTGACCTCTTCAGATGGCATCACCAGAGAGAAAGAGCAGTTCTGACAGCCACCTACTGTACTGTCCAGTGGTCAAAGGCGATAAAGAATTGAAGTACCAGACATTTCTGCGGCGTTGGTTCCAAATCGTCGACACGGTGGCGGCATTACAGCAGAAGTACAAAAACCGGGATGTCAGCCAATATCTCAGCACAATATATGTATACAAATAATGCAGGTCAATGTACTTACCGAACTTCAGTGCAGGTGTTCATTTTTCCCACAAAGAGAATGAAAATACAGGCAGTCAGATGCGAGAATCCCAACTACTTCAGATATGCAGTGGTCATCACTACTGTCATCATGCCATGGGCTGGTGCTTGGTCCATCGCTACTTAAAATGTAGACTACAGCTTTTCCTCATGCTGTTGCGCAAAGAAAGCAGCTATTAGTAAAAGCTTAGCTCAGATCAGCATAAGTAACTGAAAGCAATGCAAAGGTTTGGTTTAGATCAGTCTAAAAGCACAGAAACTAACTTTATAAGAACTAGGAGACAGGAAACCTGACAGAGGTCGTTTGTGCAGATCAGTCTAAAAGTATATTTGTATTCTGGTGTTCTATTCATACAGTCATTGTCTCACCTCCAGCATGCTTGCCCTTTGGCCTTAAACTAAAGCATTCCTGTTCTTATCATGAAAAAGAAAAAAACAGATATTTTTTCCTATAACACACTGAACAAATGCTAGACGAATCATGTCATAACAGAATAATAAAGGTGGACCAAATATGAAGTACCACCTAATATGATTTTGATGTGGGCTAATGCTGCTGTACCTTTGTCTCGGAGTCATTATCTCACCACCAGGCTCCACTACGTCCAGCCAATGTGTTAAAATGATACATATGGGCACATCAAAGTATATATATTGCCCTGCATCATCAGAAAGTAACAACATCAACATGGACACATGGTAATGCTAGAAAGCAAATGGAATATTAACTGAAGGAAGAAACTGATATACTCGGTTATGCATTAACTCAGTAGTTGGGCAGTGTTAGGGTTATGATTTTTCAATGACCCCAAATACCCACCATGTCGACAACAACTAGTCTGCAAAGTTCTGAATGTCTGTATGCCTCATCATCAGAAAAGTAGCTGGATGAAAGCAAATAACAATACCCACAGTCCACTTGATCATTATGATTTTCATTTCCCATGTTTTGGACAAAGAGGCCCCAAACACTGAACCCATACAAAGATGCCCACCTCAAAAATGAAATTGCATGCACAAACCAAACTTAACTGGATACAAGATGAAAAATAGAGCTAACCATATCCACTATAAGATCAATACTTAACTGGATACAAGATGAAAAATAGAGCTAACCATATCCACTATAAGATCAATGTGTTATGGACAATATTGATAAGATTTAAGCTATACTAGTGAAGATATCAGGTGTATACTTTGTTGTGGTCATTGGAATTGATGTAAACTTCAGGAATAAAAAGCGTTCTTTCTGCACAGCAGCCTTTTCAATACAATGGAATAAATATTTTAATATGATTATTCGTTACTTCCATCTATCTTCTGTTAGCAGTTCTGAATACAGAGTGATAGGCAATTAGTTCATCTCATAAGTACAGAAATTTAATAAGTTAATTAGATAAATATGTCCTTTTCTGAAAAAATGTAATACAGATCAGATACTGTTTTAACAAGGAATTCCATTTAAAAAATATATTTTGGTTCAATTATGTCCTTTCAAATTATTTCACTATGACATTGATGGATCTAATTTTTTCCAAAATACCATAAAATGACATGACATGACAATTATGGTTGTTTGAAACACCATGCACTGATGTCAAATTACCCAAGTGACCTACAAGGTTACTTCAGCACCAAAATGATGCAAAAGTTATGTTAAGAAAAAAGAGTAACCCAGAAAGAACGGAAAGAGTATGTATGAATATGATACTCAAAGACGTAAAAGGATACATTTGCTACATCTGGTATTTTTGTATCGTTCAGATCAATAAAGCTGTTTTTTAATATTAAAAATGAAAACAATATCAAATGCCATATGTAACAGACATTATAGCAAATTGTGTTTAGATTTCAGTATGATTTGATTTCGAATGCCAAGAAATGATGGCCAATACAAAGAACAGATAAATATAGAATGGACAATGCACCAAGGAAACCAACAATAAATCTGAAAATAAATTGATATGGCCATCTATTATAAAGTCATTGAACAGCGTATCTACAACACAGGAGTACAGAGACTCAAATGATGTCTCAAAAAGATTCAAGGAGCCTACACTCAAAGCAGAATAAAAACCTTTTGGTGTAAGGACTACAAATCCATTTGATGCCGAAATCATGCATGCAGTTCATATGCTCAGAGCAATAATTGAAGCTTTTAATTCCTGGACCAGCTTCCACTCTTCCCCCCGGACTTGTGTTGGAGACAGACATCTGTTATACAAATGTCCTTTGAAGCAGCTTTGCACATGTCATAGACTGTGAGGCCAGCAATGGTTACAGCAGTCAATGCTTCCATCTCAACCCCTGTCTTTCCACTGGTAGCGGCTTCCCCTTCTATCATGACACTAGAATCCTCTTCATTGAGAGTGAGATCAACACGAACATGTGAAAGATTAATGTTGTGGCACAAGGGTATAAGATTACTGGTTTGCTTTGCACCAGTTATTCCAGCAATCTTTGCAACAGTAAGAACATCTCCTTTTGCAATCTCATTAGATGCCACCAAATTGTACACCTTTTGGCCTAGCAAGACCCTGCAGCTAGCTATAGCGACTCTCTTACTGTCTTCTTTTGGAGAGACATCAACCATCTTTGCCTGTCCGCTACTATCAGTATGGGTAAGCACTAGATGTGAATCCTCAGCTCCATAACTGGGTTGAGCTGGTTGCTGGGATGGACTTGAGCCCAAAGGACTGGATGACGGAGATTCACCAAATACTGACTCCATTTCCTACAATCACAGTATTTGAGATAATTAGGAACAAATATTCCTTTGAACATGCAACAACAATTAGTTAAACACATTTTTATGCGACATCGCATAGGACAAAGTTACAAACAAATATTTAGCTTTTCTGGATATTGCCTTATAATGCGGCACCTGCAAGGCCGCAAATTTAAGTGGCAATGCAAATTCATGAGCACAACTTGGAAAGCAAAAGGGTACCTAACTCGAGAATTTTGAACACCCTTCTGATCTCTCTATTTGGAATTGTGGTAATTCTATGTGTTTCTACTCGCAAATATAGTGTGTAATTTTTGGTTGTCGGCATTAAGAACCACACATATGTTATTTAACTGAGGCATCAAAATATCATACTTAGCGCATCATCAGAAGCCACTGTGAACTGTCAGGTAATGTTTTAATTTTAACTGAAATTGCCATACAGCTACATATATGGAACCTGGAGTACCAAACCTGTCATTGTATTCAGTTTCATTAAGTAGAATGTGCCAATGTACACGCCATGTCTAGTACTCCAGTTTAAGTAAGCGATAGCAGAGAAATAATTGCACAAAATGAAAAAAAAAATCCAGAAGAAATAATTAAATGCCTAACCTTATTAAGCTCTGCTATCATATCAGAAGGAACCCCAGTAGAAAAGCATCTCCAACCATTTGATCTTGCTACTATTGGGAGAAAGGATCGGAGGATGGACATCTTAAGCGCACCAAAGCGTTGCTATGGTTCTGCAACAAAGAAACATAGAGAAGTTTTACGACATGCTTACTTTGTACATAAATGGCAATTCCAAGTGGTACATGCCACAGGAGCCTACTCATCTGAGCACACAACCCAATTTTTCATTTAAATATCCGCACATGTTACAATCAAATTCCATCTAGCAATTTTCAGAACTAATCAAGCAGGGTCCATCTACTTTTAGTCAAGATACTTCATCATCCATTTTTGTTAGAAGAACAGGCAAAGCACTATGTCACATTTTGATTCAAAAACAAGACAAGACATCCATTTACAATTGCATCTGAACTTAACTATCCATCACACTACTTCAGCTAAACTCCCATGGCGCATGGTTCATCACAAGTAATGGACACGAGCACCAACCAAAACAAACAGTAAAGCAAAACAGTAAAATCGAGGGGAGGAAACAGATCATCCTGTATAGACAGATAAAAAAACTCTGACATTGGATTGAGAGGGCACACTGAATCACATAGGAGTCCTAGGCCTAGGGATGAGTGGCTCCTGAGGCGATTCATGTGGCTCAGCCTTATTCCAGACTGAGCACATGCTGCCGCCTACTAACAGTACACGCAGTATTCACTATATCAGTTTGATAGCCAACCAGTTTATTGGTGCTACTCTCTTCTATTCTATGTTACTACTAGTTGAGTCCTGTGCATTGCAACGGGCAAAACATATGTAAAACCCTTTATGACACCATCACATTAGACCAATGTCAACCAATCACATGATTTTCCATTTAATTTGTGTCTTAGCTTAGACAATTATAAAACCCTTTATACAGGAGTGAAAAGAGCCCATGGTTTATTGGATTCCACTGATGGACAAACACTCTTTGCTCTACACGTGCAGGATATCACTGAAGGCAAAACACTCTTTGCTCATGAATGTATGCATGCAGTGGCACAGAACACCGTGCTCTAGTGAGATGGACCCAGCTAAACACCTTTCAGGCAGCCAGCTAGCTTATATGCTGCCAATGCCAACCTTGTACGCCGCTTGCTTAAAATCATGCCTGAATCAGATTGCCATAACTCAGTCAGCGCAACTGTGCTGGCAGATTTCACAAACTGGCGCTACCAAAACAAGCAATAACCAACAAGATCCATCCCTGCGCTTGCTTAACACCTTCCTTTGCCAGGAGTACCCAGTATCAACTCATGGCGAGAACCAAATTCTTTTGTTTTTATTATTTTTTTTAAAAAAAAGACAGCGTGCTGCAAAAGAAAAGGAACCACCCGATTGATCTTCAGGAATTCAGGGTTCGGAGTTCAGAGAACATGAGAAAGCAAATTAAGCTCAATCTCATGTGATTCACTAAGCCGTCGTCTGTACAATTTCCCAGGCCCCCAATCCACCTGGCTCTGTTCTATTCTCCCATCTAAAAAAGAATAAATCGATGCAATCGAGTTGGTTGCTGCATCCTCGATTCAATCTGGAGATGTACCCACTCCATTCGACCAATCCTATTCTAAATCCCGACTAATCGATGGAGGCCTGCGCCGGTACAGCTCCCTTTATTACTTTGCTAATCTAAGTCGGGTGGATACTCACTTGATCAGCCGGTTGAGCGTCAGACGTTGGTCGGAGGAGGGGCGCTCGGTCGTTTGACGGCCTGCGCACCGGCCTTGTTCAAGGTCGCCGATGGCGTATCCAGGACGAGACTCAGAGGGAGCAGAGCGGAGCGGAGGAGCTGGGAAGTGGGAACGGGAGGGGGCGGAGGCGGAGGCGGAGGCGTGGTGGGCTGGCGGCGGCCTGTGGGCTGTGGCGAAGCGGAGAGGAAACGGACCTGGCGTATGTACGCGGGTGCGGGCGCGGCCGTGCCGCCGCAAAGAATTTTGTGATGTGCCACATCAAACATAGATCAAAACACAAATTCGTGATTAGCCACCAATCAAAAATCGATCCAATGCAAACAAAATAGGAACAACTAACCCGTTGGAAGAGCTGCTGATAACTGCCCTGGAGCGGCCTCCATTTATACGTGCATGAGGGAGATAATTATGTTATGAAAATCTTGCGAAGCCAAGGCCCAAGGACTAGAAGATTTAACTTACGAAGTTTATTATTATTTTTTAATAAAACAAGAACTATATTAGATAATAGCCAGGTACATCGATACATCGAAATTAATTATTATTTTTTTAACAAAACAAAAATTATATTAGATAATAGCCGGATATATTAATATGTTACAAGCCTCACCGGAACCATTGCCACCGCCGCGTCTTTAGATCTAGATCTAGAAGAGGAGGAGAGCTCTGATTTAGAGGAGGAGGGCTCTGATCTAGAGAAGAACCGACCTACCTCGTTGTTCACTGTCATTGTCGTCATTGTCTCCGGTGGGGGAGCGAGAACTGGGTCGCCATGCGGTCGCATGGAGCTCGCAGAGGGGGAAGGGGGAGGGAGGAAGGGGGAAGGAGGGAGGGAGCGCCGATGAGCTGGAGCTTGTAGAGGAGGAAGGGAGGGAAGGAGGGAGGGAGGGAGCGCCGACGAGCTGGCAGGGTGATAGCAAGGCGGCGAGTGGCCTCCGTCCCGATGAGCAGCGCGGTGAGGCAATCGAACCGAAGGGTCACGAGCATTGGGGAGTGTGCAGTCGAGAGGATAAGGATGAGAGCTTTTTACCTGTATGTCATTATGAAAGATTGATCAAACCAGGATGCCACTAAAAAGTTGTTTCGTACCGTTGTGCCCAACTTCATCTTCGGCTATACCCGTGTGTCATTTCGTCCATTTTGAAGCCTAACGTCAGTTAAGTGGCCTGGCAATAGACTTCAATGCCCCTGGGCCACTTGGTCTCTACAACGAAATCTTCTTATCCCTAGTGCCACTGACTGCTAGTTTTGGCGTCAAAGAACCAGGCCTGGTGCCAGAGCTCCACCAAAATATAATTGATCCATGAACAGCAGTACTGACACCACATGTGCATTTCCAACATGCACCAGGGGGACAAGAAAACACTTAGCAGCAGGTGGGGTTATTATTGCTTTGTGGCATACTAAAAAATGGAAACAATAAAATACCAAGCAAGCTAACACACATACAACTACTTGTAAAGCCTTTCAGTTTTAGATAGGAACTCGATTTCAGTCGTATTAAGCCCTTAATCTTAAGGGCCTCCTTATACCTTCTGAAATATTCCCTCTATTACTGCAGTAGTGTGTGTGGACATTTATAGCTCATCTGGAATTGAACACTCAAACATGTTCTCTGTATGAGAAACCACAGTTTTCCCCAATCTACTCACCTGCGCGACGGGGAACTGGAGCAACCACCTCCGACAGAACCCGAGCCAAGCGACGGCCTCCCACCCGGCGTCTTCGGGTAGCATCGCCGCCGCGGCACCCACGTAGAGCATGCCGGCCGCGGCGAGGAGGGCGGTCGCGAGAGCGCTCCACGGCAGCGGGGGAGGTCGCCGGTGCGGGGACTCAGTGAGGAGGAGCGTGAGGAGCCCTTGGTGGCGCAAGAGAGGAATGGGTCGAGCACGAGGAGGAGGCCGGTGGGGACGCCGAGGAGCGGGTGGCTGCGACCGCGCGGGAACACCGTGAGGCGGAGCGCGGAAGCGGCGGCCTGGAATGCGAAGACGGCGATAAACCCCATGCGCGCCTTCAACGGCCTGTACCGCTTCAACGTCTCGACGCCGTGCGCGCCGATAAACCCCATCCTGCTCGGTCGGGTTCACCGCCGGGCCAGTCGGGGGCGGAGCGGGGGGTGCTCGGAGGTGGAGGGGACCGTGTGGTCGAGAAGCTCTGGAAGGGTCAAGAAGGGGACGCGATTGCGGCGGGGGTTGGAGAGCGGTGGGGTGGCGCCGGTGGTTCCGCGAGCGGCGAGAAGGCGAGGAGGAGTGGATCTTGCCAAGGCGCGTGGTAAGACCCAAAGGTCAACACCGGTCAAGAAGCCCTTGCTCCTCTATCTCTCGTGACTGGAAGGGTAAGAAGGACATTGTGCTATCTGGATCCCACGTGTCAGACCCTTTAAACGAAAGAAAACGAATGGAATGAGGATGGAATGACACACAGGTATAGTCGAAGATGAAGTTGAACATAGTGGTGCGAAACAACTTTTTAGTAGTCTCCTGATTTAGTCAATCTTTCATAATGACGTACAGATAAAAAACTCGAAAGATGATTGCGGGAATAGCGTGCATGGGTGGGTTGGTTCGGCATAGAACAGGTGAGTGGTCGAATCCGTAGACGTTCGATGAATACGGGAGCGGCGTCCAGATGGATGGACACCCGCCGTATATCATTACCGATTTAAATACCTGCAATGTATTTGTATCTCTAGATCTAACCTTTTTTCGAAGCGAAGGAAAAATTATATTAAAACTCAGCACAATCTTCATCAAGTTACAAATGAAAAATTTGAAATAAAAAAGATACAATATTTTATTCAGTTTTTTCATCATCGTCTGTTTAGTTCATTGAGTAAAAAGTTTTTGGGTACCATAACATTTACATTTGTATTTGGCAATTATTGTCCAACCATAAACTAACTAGACTTAAAAGATTCGTCTCGCAAATTACAGTCAAATTGTACAATTAGTTATTTTTTAACTATATTTAATACTCCATTCATATGACGCAAGATTTAATGTGATCGTAAATCTTAAAAAGTTTTTAGATTTTGGGTGTAACTATAAACCAGGTCTCACTGAAACTAAAGCGCAGTTTTTATGCTTTCAACAATAATCCTAAAACATTGAACGTGTCGTAAGATCCAACATTACAGAATTAGCCCAAACACATCTAAAATTATCAAAGAACATGTATAGTTGCATGGTCGGATCAACATAGGTTGCCGATCCTTCTACTCCAACCCTCAATTGGTCATGTAGCCTGATTTCCTTTCTATGACCATTGATAATGTGATCAATGACCTGAAGTTACTGTCCTCGTGAAGTGTACTCCAGTAGCACCCCTCCCCTTTGGTGACAATGGCTACAAACTGGTCCTTAAATATAATTTACAAACATAGATCTAACATAAAATCTCGGTGGTCAAATGAGAACGCGGATATCACGGTAAACTTAGAAAGATGTGTTATCCTATAGATATGGTATCCATGGAGGTAAAGCTGTGTGCCTAGCTCCGAATATGAATATGTTGTCGTGCTCCCTGTCGCCTCCTAGCTTCCAATAAAAATATCTCCAACCAGCCGGCTTTATTTATTTATATACAAGGGAGGGAATGCAGCCGGCGCAGCCCGCTTTGTTGCAAAATTTTTCGATTTTGATATTATATCACTTTCATTTGTATTTGGTAATTATTATTTAATTATGAACTAACTAGGCTCAAAAGATTTATCTCGTAAATTATAGGTAAATTGTATAATTAGTTTTTGTTTTCGTCTATATTTAGTATTTTATGTATGTGTCGTAAGAATCAATGTGACGGATAATCTTGAATTTTCTCAGAACTAAACAAGGCCGAAGCAATGGCCGAGCAATAACGCTCTCAACATAAGAAGACACTGACATGCAAAAACTATAGCAGCCAGCAGGATATGATTTTTTTACTTGCATGAGTGATTGACACTGGTACCAAATCAATGGCTTTCAACCTTTTATGAATCCGCTGTGTTGCAAAAACTAATACTAAGTCTCTGTCATTTTCATTAAACAACAGCGTGATGAAATTGGTATCCGTCGATTTCAGATACACTTGTTGATTAATACTCCACGCCGCTAAGTACTTTGTCCTATCTTATTTAATCCTTGAGTCTGGTTTGCCTCTAGAAATATATTTCTTTTTCCTAAAAGAACAATAATTCATTTACCTTTGAAACATATTAGTCCCTATTTGTCATAGCTTCACCAATAAGGTCGGAAAGAAAAATAGTAAGAAGAACATGAGAGAAAAATAGAAAAGAAGAAAAGCTATGGGTATTATGATACTTTATTAGTTCATCATGTGAAGCTGTTTTGTCATACAGGGCCATAAAAACAAAAAAAAAACTTCACTAGTGGAGCCGAGCTGTACTAAACGACAATGCATTCATACGGCTAGGATGTGCGCATGCGTTGGTTTATAAAAGTGGGTGTGATTACATGAGTGTCTACACGTTTTCTTGAAAAGAATAAATTATGTACAACCATATTTCCCTCCGTTCCATATGTGGAGCTGTTATTCGAGTATGTTACTTACCCTTCATCAATAAAGCGGATGGTGCATCATCAGAACTCAATGCACTAGAGTTGCTTAAGCTTTGGGCGAATTGGCATATGAATTGCACAATTTTGTCTGTCGGCTTGTATTTCCTGCAGTTGATCCCTCAAACAAGAAGAGACCTCATTTGGAGATGTTTGGAAATATTTCGTACTTTAAGCTGGAAGTTCCTCCGTGCAGTAATGCATCGCAATCTTTGAATATACATAGGCGAAGTTATAGCTGGTGCATGATCCATTTGATTAAAAAATGGGTCCATGACCGTGAGTCTTCAAGCAGGTCTATATTTTGTTTACCTTGTGGAAGTGGGGTCTTGGACTGAAGGAAAAATGTCACATATTTTTCTAATAAAAAGATATCTCCCAATCGTAGTGCAAATAGATGTTCTTTGACAATTTTTAATGTTGGGATAGTATATATAGGATGCCAAGGAGCCTTGAGCTCATTGCCCAGTAAAAGAAGTTTCAAAGACAACCAGAGGACACATGCCCCTGGTAATTTTTTTTTCAACGTCTATTCCTGGTTTTTTGTTTAAGCCAGCAATATGACACATGCTCAAGAAATTCAGCTCCAAGTTAGAGGTACTTTCTCTTAACAGAACCTCTTAATTTGCTTCCTGCTTTCGTTATGCTTGAATGATTTATAAGTGGATCTTAACAAGCAAAAAGTACAGAACTGTTTCGATCGTTTCCGTGGTCGTTGATGGCTTCCGATCTTAAATTTTTTGTCACCTTTTGGAGACAGGAAACACTGGTTCCTCTTTCTTCTTTCCTCGTGCTTTTTTTTCTAAAATTAATGGTCAAATGTCCAGGTTGTCTTGTGCTTGTGATGCTTAATTGTGTTGCCGTCCTGAGCCGGCAGATTTGTTAGAAAACCAACGTAGTAACATTGGAGTTGTCTGCCACTGTAATCTCAGCCGATTTAGATCATAGCATGGACAACAAAAATGTTTCTTCTCAAGAATAGTTTTTTCAAGGAGAGAGATATAGGTTTAGAATTTAAGGTTTCTACAATCCGTGGAAAAGGTACCGGGACTTATCAAATTTATAACTTAATTTGGCACCACACGAAGGTGTCACAACTTCTTACCCGCTCCATTTCAAAATATTTGTGATTCTAGTTTTATCAATAAGCCAAAAAATTTTATGTTTGCCTTTCTATAAACTTGTAAAGTTAACTAAATATCATGTAAATTATATATTATGAAAGTATCTCTCATGATAAATCTAAAAATGAAAATATTATGTTAAACTATATGAAATATAAGAGTTGGTGGCCAAAGATATTTAACTTAGGATAATTAGAATCACTTTTTTTTTAAAAAAAATGGAGGGAGTACCTAAGGTGTCTCCCTTATCATTATAATTAATGGAAAACTCGGCTTTTAAGGATAGTAAAAGGCCCTAGAAATTAAAGAGGGAAACCAATTCAAAAAATATATTTTGGCGCTTTAATTTTTTTAAAAAAACTTAGTACATCAGTAGTGCATATAAATATGTACTCATACAAAAATGAAAAAATTGTGGTTCATTTACATTAAAAGACGAAATTCAGGAATTTTGTCTTTTAGTGCACCTGAACCTAGAATTTTTCTTTTCGTGATTTTTTTGAAATGTGAGTTTGAATTTAAACTTTTTCGAGTG
>Ga0182004_10003523_pt1 | contig 12455 bp, 13 predicted proteins | sample Sormic07211540_1_FD_120479 | JGI IMG/M metagenome (GOLD analysis project Ga0182004, IMG submission 120479) | Endophyte microbial communities from Sorghum bicolor roots, Mead, Nebraska, USA - 072115-40_1 MetaG | ecosystem: Host-associated > Plants > Roots > Unclassified | place: USA: Nebraska... | reverse complement strand
GCAAACACCCCATTAGAGCTAGAGCAAAAAGCTTCGCTTTGTTATTTACTAACCTCTTGCTCTAGTGAGTTTGTAGATTTTTAAATAGGCTATTCACCCCCCTCTAGCCATATTAGGACCTTTTAGTGGTTTTGGGCGATTCACCGCGACAAAGTGTCGAAGAATCAGCCCGTAGAGAGCACTTGGTCCTTTGCGCGGACCAATGGGGAGGAAGACCCTTGCGCGGGTGCTCCAACGAGGACTAGTGGAGAGTGGCGACTCTCCGATACCTCGGTAAAATATCACCGAGCACTTTCTTCCACTACTCCTTTACTTTCTAGCATTTACTTTGCGCAATTACTTTGAGTTTTTACATTCCTAGAATTGCCATGCTAGAATAGGATTGGAACTAGGTTGCAAAACTTTTATCCGGTAGCTCTCTAGTCACACTAGACACAAGAGGCTGAATTGGAGGTTGCTTAAATTTTTAGAGAAGCTCAATTCACCCCCTCTTTTAGGCATCTTGATCCTTTCAATTGGTATCGGAGCCTAGTGCTCATTATTCAGACTTCACCGCCTAGAAAAAGATGTCTAACGGGGATGGACCGCCACCCATGTTCGATGGCGATGACTTCCCGTATTGGAAAATACGGATGAAGTCATACCTCGAGGCATGTGACACTAAGTGCCTAAAAGCCGCGACCGAAGGGTTTACTCCTCCAGCAAAAGACGCCGCTCTTACTCCACAAGAGCAAGAAAACGAGAAGTGGAATGCAAAGGCCAAAAACCACATCTTTAGAGGTCTTTGCAAAGAGGTGTTCAACCGCGTTCGGATCCACAAAACCGCACATGCTTTATGGAAGGAACTTTGTGCGCTCCATGAGGGATTCAAGAGTGAGCGTGAGGAACTTTGTACGCTTCATAAAAAGTTTTTGGATTTTGACACTATAGCATTTTCGTTTTTATTTGACAAACATTGTTCAATCATAGAGTAGCTAGGCTTAAAAGATTTGTCTCGTGATTTATAGACAAATTGTATAATTAGTTTTTGTTTTCTTCTATATTTAATACTCCACGTATGTGCCGCAATATTCGATGTAACGGAGAATCTTGAAAAGTTTTTGATTTTTGAGTGAACTAAATAAGGCCCTATTATGTTTCTCTTCTCATTTTATATGAATATTGATTGTTTATTTTCTCCCGTCGCAACTCACAGATATATTGCTATAAAAAATATCACATGGTTACTATCAAGTTTCTATGTAATATACCACGTGGCAATAGAAAAAGAATACTCCCTCTATATTCACAAAGGAATTCTTCAAAACCTAACTTTGACGTTTTGTTTTAATAAAAATATTTATTAAAAAATAGTATATATATTTTTATGAAAGTATTTTTTAAAATAAATATAAGAGTACTCCCTTTATATTCACAAAGAAATTCTTCAAAACCTAGCTTTGACTCTTTGTTTTAATAAAAATATTTATTAAAAAGTAGCATATGTATATTTGTATGAAAGTACTTTTTAAGATAAATATATTTATATAGCTTTTATATTTTTAAATTTAACAACATAAACATTATTTATGATTTATATTCTTAATATTTGACTTAAATCTTATCAAAACGACTTTATTGGATGGAGTAGTTATTGCCTGAGTGTGGAAATGGAAACGTCATCTCGACTAGTATTTCGGAAAACAAGGAAAATGGGGGCATAAAGTTTGGAGAGTGGTCTTTGGAATTCTGTTCCGCAGAATCCGAGTCCACTAGCTCTCCTCCCCAGGGCTTTCAACTTCCCCCAAACCCCATCGCCTCGCCGCCGAGGCCGAGCGAGCAGAGCACCACGTCGGGCGGCGTTTCCCTGTCTCTCCGCCGGATACTACTACGCCCGCCGCCGCAGCGCCGATCCTGTGCCAGTTCAAGCGGAGCGAGGGATCGGATTGGTTGCTTCCTTTCCTCCATCTCATGTTGGTGGTAAGCAGCCCCAGCGCTCGGATGGATTCTTCTTTTTTCCCCCTAGTTCTAAGCGGTGGTGCTGTTCCCCTATCGAACCCGAACTCAGCTTCGTCTCCGTTCGTCCAGTTGCTCCGTTCTGGAGTTGCGTTCTTCGTGCCGTGCTTGTATTCGTATGGCTCTTGCTGTTCTTGCTGCTGCTGTTGACTGCGCAGGATGGACTAGTTGCGGCCTTAGGATCTCTGGCTACCTAATTCCGGTGCGGGTGCTGCTTATGACGCATAGATTTTTGGGGGTTCAGCTGAAAACCACGTGCCCCATGCCAGTTGCGCCCGTGAGTGGCTTTTAGCTCGGTTCAATTGAGGCGGTTCAACAACTCCTTGTGATTGTGCTCGTTTCTTATACCTGCTGTTTTTTCTGGTTGGCGCCTGTGTTTTCCGATTTCCGATTAGAGTTACTTTGTTACATATTCAGTTATACTTGATTATCCTGCGGACAGCCTGATATTGTTTCCTTGTCTCTGACATCCCAACGTGCTGTTGATAAATGAAAGGAAATTTATCTTCTCTAGCATAGGACAAATCAAGTTGATTGACACTAGTTTTGGATTGTACTGGCTGCTTGTGCCATTCATTATATTTTATATCTATCTGTATATTCCGCATAATTTTTGTTGACAATTTGGCAGAAATATAATAGTTAGTCCTAAAGTTGGATTTGGAATTATTAATGTTTATCTGTATCAGATAATTTGAGCCTATACTACTAATACTAACTTAGATGTGTCTGGATGGAAACAAAATGTGGTGGTTTCTCAATTTTTTACTGGGGGGCATTTGTAGCACCAATCTGCTTGTTACTTATTTAATATAATTTTTCCTTACCCTGCTAATGTGATGAAAAAAGTACTAGAAACAAATTTCTAAGGTGAAAACTTTGATGCTCTGTGCTATACTGAACTCCTTGTGAACTTTCTGAGGCCATCTGTCTTAAAAATTCCACCCAATGCTTAGCAAATCCTAGGTGGCATGCATACTTTAAAGTTGTGGCATCGAATGTTGCTTGCGTCATTGCTTGCATGTAGAAGTTAAGTTGATCACTTCTTTCAATATATGACCATAAAGGAGCTAGTGTGCTCATGTATGTCCACTTTACCAAATTGTGTCCAGGCTGGTTTTTTAGGTGGAAAAGAGTGGCATAACCCAAAATGTGGCAGCCTCTGTAGTATGATTTTGCTAGCCTATGTGCTGCTTGTTGGGAGAGCTCAGAACATGCTGCTGTGGTTCCTGCTGGTGCCAGGAAATGGCCTAATGGTGTTGTTACCTCTCTAGGTAGTCTCTAATAAGCAATAACTGTATATGTACCCAGCTGATCAAGATGGACTTTCTGCTTCCCAGTCAAGTTTCAAATTTCAAATATACTATACCATATGGCACTAGAAAAATAATATCTGTTGCCTGAGTGTTTTGTCATCTCGAGTATTTCGGGAAAAAGGAAAATGGGGTATAAAGTTTGGAGAGAGTGGTCTTTGGGAATTCTGTTCCACAGAATCCGAGTCCACTAGCTCTCTTCCCCTTTCAACTTCCCCCAAACCGCATCGTCTCGCTGCCAAAGGCCTAGCGAGCAGAGCACCATGTTGGTGGCCTTTCCCTGTCTCTCCACCGGATACTACACCCGCCGCCGCAGCGCCGATCCTGTAACCACGTGCCCCACGCCAGTTCCGCCCATGTGTGGCTTTTAGCCGGTTCAATTGAAAAGCACGGTTCAGTTGAGCCTGTTCAACAATATCTTGTGACTGTGCTCGTTTCTTATACCTGCTGTTTTTTCTTGGCACCTGTGTGTTTCCGATTTCTTATTAGATTACTTTGTTACATATTCAGTTATACTTGATTACACTGCGGACAACCTGATATTGTTTCCTTGTCACTGACATCCTAACGTGCTGTTGATAAATGAAAGGCAATTTATCTTCTGTAGCATAGGAAAAATCCAGTTGATTGACACTAGTTTTGGTTGATGCTTGTGCCATTCATTATATTTTATATCTATCTGTATGTCATGCATAATTTTTGCTGACAATTTGGAAGAAATATAATAATTAGTTCTTTTGAAATATTGATGTGTATCTATATCAGATATATTTGTTCCTATACTACTCATAGTCACTTAGATGTGTGTGGGTGGACACAAGCTGTGGTGGTTTCTCAATTTTTTAGTGGAGGCATTTGCAGCACCAATCTGCTTGTTAATATATTTTTTCCTTACCCCAGAAATGTGATGAAAGAGTACTAGGAAAACATTTCAAAGGTGAAAACTTAGATGCTCTGTGCTATACTGAACTCACTTGTTAACCTTCTGAGGCCATCTGTCTTAAAAATTCCACCCAATGCTTAGCAAATCCTAGGTGGCATGGCATGCATATACTTTAAAGTTGTGGCATTGAATCTTACTTGCGTCATTGCATGCATGTAGAAGGTAAATTGTTCACTTCTTTCAATATAAGACCATGAAGGAGCCACTGTACCGAAGTGTGGCCAGGCTGGTTCTTTAGGTGGAAAATATTGAGTTGCATGCACCGTCCACACCCAAAAGCTTAAGCTGATGGGGAGAGGTGGGCAATTCACTTAGGCCAGTCTCAATGCATGTTTCATGGGAGTGTTATGCACATTAAATTAAATAGGGTGCCACATAAGCAAAATTGCTGACTTGGCAGGGTCATTAAATGAAGGAGTTTCATCAGATGAGAGAGGAGTTTCATCCCCATGAAACTCATGTGGCTTGGTTACCTAGTTTATAGTCTGTGCCATGAAACTATGCATTGAGACTAGCCTTATACTCCAACAGAAAAGAGTGGCATAACCCAATGTGGTGGTCTCTGTAGTATGATTTTGCTTACCTATGTGCTGCTTGTTGGGAGAGCTCAGCACATGATGTTGTGTCTCCTGCTGGTGCCAGGAAATGGCCTAATGGTGTTGTTATCTCTCTAGGTAGTCTCTAATAAAACTTGACTGTATATGTACCCACCTGATTAAGATGGACTTCCTGCTTCCCAGTCAAGTTTCTGCTTCTTGATGTTACTAGAAAAATGTCAAATACTAATTGAAGCAGTCTTTTTTTGTTGGTAAATGATATATTTTTGAACAATAGCTGTTGAGTGCCATTAGAGTGAATTATCGAGAATGGCAGCATTAAGTGCCCATAGTTGCAGTTTTCTAAGCCACACACAATCTTATGCTGGTGTAATGGTTGGTTGTTTACCTCATGCTGTATTTGCTATTTTGTTACTTGATTTCCCTCTTTCTTCTGTCAATATATTTTGTTTCTTTATAGGACTGAGAGATGGAGTTTTAATTTCAAATAGCATCTTGAGGACTGCCACTAAGCTTTTAAGTTAGATACATAATGGGTGGCTGTTGTTGCTGTTCGTCGAGAACATCTGAAGCAGTTAGAGCACCAGTTGATATCTATGTACGTAAACTCTCGCTCTTTCCTTTCTACATAAATGCTACTATCTTCCTTTTTGTGACATAATCCATACCAAAATAGCATAAAGATAATGGTAGTGAGTTTGTCTTACAACTGTCTTACTATGCTGTCAAAGCTGAATAGACAATCTGTTATTGTACTCTTCATAACTGAAATCTGCAAGATGTTTATGTGACATGTGACCAATAGTTATTTATTTATTTATTTATTTGTTTGTTATGCAGCTCTGCTCTTGTAATTTTCTGGCATGCAAATATCTATATCCCCTGATGCTGAAAATACATGAATGCTGATGTTTCTCATGTTCTGTACTCTCTTCTGTTTGCAATTTCAATGCAGGAGGATAAACAATTTTGCCTTGTACTGTCCATTTTTGTATTCTTGACAATCCTTTATGATTACCATTGAAAATTATTTACACAGTGTGCATTTTTTCTGTTTAGTTTAATATGATTTGATAATTGCAAAGTTTTCCAGAGTCACAATTCATACTTAAGTTGACCTTGATATAGATTCATGTATTTATTAGCCTTTCAAACTGTTGAATACCTTGCTTGTTATTTAAGTTTTTCTTGTTTTATCATTCAGCGTCAACAAAATCTTGAGGAGCATGAGCCGTTGTCTTCAGCTTTTGATGGATCATCTCCAGCCTCTGCAATTGTTGCAGTAGACACAAATTTGGATACTTCCACACCTGACACATATCGAGCACCACCTGCACCCTTGCCTTATGATGTTGTTTTGGCAGTCCCAGATAACCCTGGTAAATAATTAACTAGCAGTTACATGTGTCTTAATGGTTGATCTTAGGTTTTCGAAACTCTGTGTAGGTTTGGAGAAGCCAGACACTAAGAGCAAAACTGATGACCATCAAGAGTCCATAAATGATGAGCAGTCCTTAAAGGTGGATGAGTCATGTAAGAAAGGTGTTACTGAAGATAAGGCTGATGAGGAGGATGTTTGTCCTATCTGCCTTGAAGGTTGTGTTTCTCTTGATCACTGAAAAATTTATTTGGTTAGGTTGATAGGTTGTTTTTGTTTCCTTGAACACGCAGGAGAGTTGCATATCTTATATTAAAGAGAGCAGAAGGAAATTGTCCCCTCATGACCCTTAAAAACAATCATTCTAACTCACTAGTCACTAGGAGGTCAGAGGGGTTGTAACAGCGAGAAAAAGATCTCCCAAGCAAACTAGGATAACGACCCAATACAGACTATACAACTAGCCCTCATCACGACCTAGGCCCAGGAATTGGACTTTTTGTTGCTCCAACAAGACCCCAAGTCTCAACTCCCCCTTGAAGAATTGATGTGCAATCTGTAGGGAGGGGGAATTCCATAAGGTCCAGGCCCCCATAATCACAGAGCTATTATATTCCTTCTTTTGAGCTTTGTTAAAGTGACAACATGCTTTTCTCCACCATTCAACAAAGTTTGGTTCAGATCATCTGGGAGTAACACACCCAAGACTAGAAGATGCTAGTACAGTGTGCCAAAACTGTTGAGAAGACACAAGTAGTTAAAATATGCTGGACATTCTCCTCATGATTCATTGAAACTTGGTTGATAGGTTATTAACTTTATATTTGTTGAATCCATCTTTATTTGATAGTGTATGAAACTGAATGTGCATGTTGTTACTACTCTTTGTTCGGGTGTGCTGTTTTCTTGCTATTGGCCCATGTTAGATTTCTTGGTATCAATAGCTACTTGTTTGCAAATTTCATGTTGTAATTGTGTCGATGCCAGTAGATGTCATTACAGTGTGTCCATTCATGTTATGGATTGCACTGAGGTAGCCTTGAGCAATTCACTAGTCTGAAGACACAGTTGGAGCCAATCTGATATAGTGTACATGAAAGGGATATTGAAATTCCCTAGAAGCCCCCCTCATGTAAATTGTTTGTTGCTATTTTAATGTTTCAAAAATTATTATGTTTTCTTGGTATCTTGCTGATTTTAGTTGCTGATGTACATATGTACTCTGATTATCCTCAGTGGCTGCATTGAAGTGGTACCATCTAAGTTGTATCTTATATTGTTGTGTTGAACCAGAACACTCATGTAATATTGTTATTTGTTTTTCACCAGAATATGATGAAGAAAATCCTCGCTCTGTAACTAAATGCGAGCATCATTTCCATCTTTGCTGCATTCTTGAATGGATGGAGCGAAAAGATACTTGCCCAGTTTGTGACCAGGTTAGTACTGAAATCAGTATCAGCTCTAATATATTGTATTAATTTATAAACATGGATGCTTTTTTTCACCTTGTCATTTACTCCCTCCGTCCCATAGAGTCATTCTTGCTTCCCAAGAAGTCAACGATCTTTAACTTTGACCAAATGTATATAACAAAATATTAATATTTATGGGTACATAATTAGTATCATTGGATAGATCGTTGAATATATTTTCATAAAAAACTTATTGGAGATACAAATGTTACTAATATTTTCTACAAATCTAGTCAAACTTAAGAAAGTTTGATCAGCATGAGTCCGCGACTATGTCTATGGGACGGAGAAATGACTGTATATACATGGAGATTCTTTCTTTTTGAAAGGTAACCCATTCATTAAGTGCCTGTTTGCTTGAGCTTATCTGTCGAATCTGCTAGCCATTCAGCAGTGTTTTTCTCTCACAATAAATCAACGAACAGTATTTTCAGCCATGACTTTTCTGTCAATTGAACAAGCTGATAGCATACTTAGTAAACTCATGTAAAATGAGAACACATGGACTTCATCTATGTAGCTCTGTTCCAGAAGGGTGTTTAATTACTACTCTCTCCGTTCCAAATTATAAGACGTTTTGGCTTTTCCAGATAAGTTGATTTTACTATGTCTAGCCAAAACGTCTTATAATTTGGAACGGAGGGAGTAGTAATGTATATCTAAGTGCATAGTAAAAAGTAAAAACAACGTATCTAGAAAAGTCAAAACATCTTATAATTTGGAACAGGGGGACTAAATGTATATTGTTTTTTCAGTTCAAATCACTAGGTTAGATACTTTTTCTTTTGTGCAAATTATTGCTTGAAGACATGGTTTCCCTTTTTTTGGTTATAAGCAGCCTGTGTTATTGCAGATAACTTTGGTGGATGAGATGTTTGAATAGGCTTGGTAACCCTGGTGGATCATCTCTTGGAGCTGTTTTTTGCTGAGGAAGTGCAGGCAGCAACTACTTTACTCTTGATATTGGTCCATTCTGGGTGGCTCTCATGGTAATGAATTGAGGGGGCAAAAATTGGAAAGATGAATGACATGAAATGTATTTATGCCACGTCCTTGGTTGTGCGCTCTGTGTTATGCTTTCGCTGTTCATAGCAACAGGTGGATTAGGAAACTGCTTGGTTGAATATATATATGTCGGCTTGCTGGTTCATTCTGTTCGAAGTCCAACACTCTACCCTTTTGCTTTTATGAATCCATAGTTTCAGACATCTGCTGGTTCTTCCATGATCAAGTCAGCTGTGTATATATCATACATTTGGTGCGTGATAGGTCAAAATGGTCTAGATGGAGATGGGGGTTGCTTTGTACAATCCATGCTATTCAAGCTTTCTGTATATAATCTTTCTGTTTTCTTCGTTTTGTCTAGTCAGACAAGTTTCAGGGATATAATTTTCAGTTCTAAATTTTTTCAGATCCTTACTGTTCTGACAAAACTTACTGACCATCCCAAATCAGTGCCAAACAAAACATGTTTCAGGGATGCGATACATCTGTCGGCTCTTGTTAAAGCTTTGGGGCCTGCTAAAAATGCTAGCATTATGTGCGAGAAAATTGCTATTATAGGACACGAAACAATGGGCTTTGTTATTATAGGATTCTAATCGTTGACTTCGCTAAAATGATCATTGAAACATTGACACTGTTATATATGACATTTGATCCATTTAATCACTTTTCTCAAGTAAAATATATGTATTTTGTCATGGGATGAATATCCCGGCTCTGAAAACTTACAGTTCTCTGTGTCAATCCTCCAGGATTGTTATGCTAGAGTTGCATACAATTCGTGTTAGTTACTGTTATAAAGTACTCACTCAGATAAGATGGCATGTCAATTCAATTTACCAGTCAAGACTTCGCTAGTTCGCCTGATGTTCTCGTGGATGCCCAGGTGGACCTGCGGTTCAGGCTCTGTTATTCTAAGTCTTCTTAAGTACTTGCAATTGGGTCTTCTAACATTGGATGGCATTCTCGGAAAGAAGAGATCTTTAGTTTAGGAACTTAGTTTCTTAGCTGCAAGGAATTGGCCGAAATCGGTTTGATTTCCAGTCCATTGTTTTGGGCTTGTGTTGTCCATGTTCTACATTACCAGGTTACCGTTCTTATGAAGGTATGTCTCCAGCAAGACATCGGCTAATAATATTGTATTTAAGATTGAACTTTGATGGTTGGTTCCATAACAAATACAAAGAACGAAACAATTGAGGCAAACGATACCATATCAAAAATATCACCACGTGGTAAATTCAACTTATTGCACCATCTTTGTTTGTCATGTAACGAGCAGTGGGACACGACCAATTCAATTTGCATGTACAATTCAACTTGTCGGTGTTTTGACCTGGGCTAACAACGAGTGAATTTGTTTGCGTGATCTCCTTTCTGGATAGTTATGCAAGAATGACACAAGGGTTTATCCTGGTTCGGGCAAAGGAAGGCCCTACGTCCAGCGGGGGGAGGGGGGGTGGAGAGTGTGTATTATCTTGCACCTGAGTGCTTGTACAGAGACGAATACAAGTGAATGTAGCTGAGGGTTCTAAGTCCTAGCTGGTTGTGGTGATGTATGGTTGTGGTGATGTATGAATCGTGTTATATGAGGCTTGTTCGATATCGTCCTCAGCGTCCCCTTTTATAGTTCCAAGAGGAGGCCTAGGTTACAGGGTATAGGTGTTTCAATGGGCCTCGATAGGGGTATGGCGCCGACCTACTCGAGGCCTCCGTACCGGCGTGGCCTCGAGCCGTCTTGTTACAGGGTACTCTGGCGATGATGGCGCGTGCGTTCCCTGGCCTCATCTCCTGTGCATCGTCTGGTATTGGCTTGGGCACGAGCACGCTTGTACGTCGTGACAGTCGTCATGTCTGGAGTGGTTGAAGTGCTGACTTCTATCGCTCGATCCTTCGTGGGAAGGAGCGTGCCTGCTTGAGGGTCATGCGGCACGAGTGGCTTTGTTATGTAGGAGCGCTGACCGAGGCAAGCTGATCGAGGACCTGCGGGTCGAGAAGACGGAGCTGGCCCGCTCCTACAAGATGATCGAGAAGTTTAACACCAACTTGGTCAGTGAGAATACGACTCTTGAGGAGAAAATCCGTGGTGAGTTTCCTACGCCTTTACTTTGTTTTTGTGGTGCTTGTTTCCTATCGTCTGATTCCTGATTTCGATCTCTACAGGGCTTAAGGATGATCTGCTGGCAGCTCAGGTCGACTCCCAATCTCTTAAGGCGCAGCTCGAGGGGGAGGTCGTGTTGACTGGTCGGCTGAGAACAGCAATCAACGACCTCTTGACCTCTTGGGAGCTCGAGCATGCGAACGAGGCGGGGGAGGCGGCTCGAGGCGACGCTCTAGTCGACCAGCTATGCTACTTAGGCGCTGCTGTGAGGGACCGAGTGCGGGATGCACTCCACATTGGGGTGAAGCGAGCTATGGCCGTCGTCTGCTCGGGCTTCTCCTACGATATGGAGGTGGTGTCCCACGGCTTCGTCACCGATATCTCCAAGACTGACGTAGAGAACGAGAAGAGGCTCGACTCCTTGATTGATGAAGCGGAGGGACCTGGCGAGAGGTTGGCGAAGCTGTTCGAGCCAGAGGTGCTTCCTCCAGAGGCTGGTGCGGACGCAGAAGATGAGGATGGTGGAGATGATGACCAAGGCCTGTGAGCCTAGTCTGGGTACTTAGACCCATTGTAATATATTTAGTATTTATCTTTTGAACAGCGTTGTGGCCTAAGTGGCCTTGAAACTCATGTTTTCTGTAAATTCTTGTTATTTTTATGCTCGAGTTTCCCTTATTGCTTTGCTACCTAAGTTCGTGTTCCTCGATCGATCTTTTATTAAAAACGACCTTGATTGCCTTAAGGGTAAGGGAGTGAGTAGAGTTACCATAGCCCAGAGGCGTAGGGATTCTCAGGCTCGACGTCCCTCGGCCCTTAAGGGGCTCGAGGTGTCTTTACTACTCGATCGTGCGAGATTTCCTTAGGGCTTAACAAGGAAAAAATAATCGCCGAGCTTTTTTGAAAAAACGTTCGATTTTTATGAGCCTGTGGGGTTCCCCCTTGCTAGCCCCCGAGGGAGTTTCGACTATGATGGGTCATAGTCGAGACTTCCTCCTAATGTCGAGATTTAATGGTAACATTATGTATTACTTGAAAAAGTACTTTCATTCATTCAAATATTCATTCACAGAGCCTCGATGGTACAAGATGTGTAAGAAATATAAAGGCCTCGAAGCTCTAGGGGTAGAAGCGACGTAGTTGTTCGATGTTCCATGCGTTGGTGAAGACCGCCCCCTTTTCATCTGCAAGCTTGTATGTCCCAGGCTTTAAGACCTCGGCCACCATGTATGGACCCTCCCAAGGTGGGGTCAGCTTGTGGCGTCCTTGATTGCTTTGCCGTTGACGTAGGACGAGGTCGCCCATGTTCAGGTCCCTCTTGCGTACGTGCTTGTCGTGGTAGCGTTGAAGCTTCTGCTGGTACCTTGCTGAGTTGAGGAGGGCCATGTATTGAGCTTCCTCGAGTTGGTCAACTGCGTTCTCTCGAGTCTTCTTATTCGTCTGCTCATTGTATGCTTTGAGTCGGGGTGACCCATACTCGAGGTCTGTTGGAAGCATAGCCTCAGAGCCATAGACCATGAAGAACGGGGTGAATTTTGTGGCTCTACTTGGCATCGTTCTTAAGCTCCACAGGACCGAGGAGAGTTCCTCGACCCATTTCTTGCCGAATTTCTTCAACCGGTTGTAGATTCTAGGCTTAGCCCTTGTAAAATCATACAGTTGGCACACTCAACCTGGCCGTTAGTTCG
>Ga0182004_10003522_pt1 | contig 12456 bp, 5 predicted proteins | sample Sormic07211540_1_FD_120479 | JGI IMG/M metagenome (GOLD analysis project Ga0182004, IMG submission 120479) | Endophyte microbial communities from Sorghum bicolor roots, Mead, Nebraska, USA - 072115-40_1 MetaG | ecosystem: Host-associated > Plants > Roots > Unclassified | place: USA: Nebraska... | reverse complement strand
GACAGCCTCCCACGCACTCATACAACCTCCGTTCATCTTCGGGTAATGCTAGGATTCCTACCAGACACACTGCGCAGGTTGTATGGGTGAGAGGGTGGTGGCGCTGGACGGAACGCTCGACGGCGGCGCTCCGGCGCCGTGGTCGAGGGAGAGAGAGAGCGGAGGCGCAGAGAGGCAATTAGGGTAGAGAACTCCCAGCTCCCTTCAGGAAGCCGGAAACAATAATATGTTTCTGCTTAATTATCTCATAGAGTCTTACAAATATATATATAGCCTTCTCCTAATAATTTATAAATCACCCCCTAAATAATAATAATATTCCTAATAACAGATATAAAGATAACTGGGCTTGCAGCCCCCCTCCCAATGTCAGCCTAGCCCTGGGCAGATCTCCTCCTATATGAGATGCCGGTCATAACAATATATGTCCAAACATTCGATGTGACAGGGACAAAAAGTTTTTGGGTGGAAACTAAACAAAGCCTTATAAAATTCAACATGTTATGAGTCTTGAAAGAATGACATGTCTACCAGCTAAAGATCTGGTTTCATCAACATATGTGTCAGCCTGCTGATCACACCTGCAGATTTCAGAAATCATTAGGATTTGTGGCAGCAACAAGTTTTAACTGACATTTTATGTTTGATTAAAAGAGTCACAAGAGAAGCCCTTGCAAAAGTTGTTCAAACATCACTTGCATTGGGCATATGAAAATCAATCATTGTTTCTCATTTACGAGCACACCAATCAAATGTCCCTTGTGTATCCGGTAGTGGCACGCCATTTGTCATATTTGCAACAAGTTGGTAATATTAGTACCCTTCAACCGACAAGTGGTTTTCCTTCTGTGCCACTACCTATTTTAAACTCTCTATGGAATAAGATAGCTCCTGCTACATTTCTTTGGAAACATCACTGAATCTTGTAGTAGATAAAAGGTATTGAGATGAGACCGGAAATTACAGCCACAAGTTGTATCAAGTCTAGGGCTGGTTGATGTAACTTTTGAAGGGAAGGTTGACACAATGTGGCAAAGTTGCTCATCTTTCTTAATTTACACCTTAAATTTTTTGTTGGATTGGGTGCGCATGATTTTCAACTATTTCTATCTCTCTGTATTGCTAATAGCTTCTTTTCTGACTAACTAGTTGACAAAAGCTGTTATTTAGATGTGATTTCTGCTATTTGAGTTTCAAGACTTAACACTGTCTTGAATACTACTATTGATATCAATGAAAAGGTACCCAGATTATGGAGGTTTTACATAGACAAAGCGAATCAGCATTTAATCATTGCAATGCTGATTGGTTGATGAATTTGTTTTAAATAAATTTGTTTTTGTTTTTCAAGAATAGGAAACACGCCTTTCATTGTGAGAGACACTTTGAGCTTTTTTTAGACTAGAAATATTATACTGATAATGTTACTGACAAGCTTAGCAATAATGATTCTGCTTAGTTTAGTCTGCTCTTTTGGTAGTTAACTTTTATCTTATGGACCTGAAAAGAACATTACATTATTTGTGTCGGTGAGGTGATATAGATCTTAGAAGTATACTACGTTGCAAGATGGTAAAATATTCTTTTATGCTCTAATTGATTAGGTTGTTTTTTCTTTTTTTTTAGGAAATTATTGTTGTCAAAGCTCGGAAACTGGATGGTCTTGAAGAAGGCTGCTTGATGTTGCATTGCTTACCTATAAGGTTGGTTTGGAGCTCAAGGGTTTTCCAACCAGGTGCATCCTTATTAGATGACAGTCTTTTTCCCTATAAATGACTACTCTATGAACCGTTTAAGTTGATGCGCTAATCTATTTTATGGTACTTTTTTATAATTAATTATATTTCGTGTCACTCAATATCCCCCCCCCCTTAGTTATGTTGTGCTGCATAAAACTACGTTCTACTTTTTGCACCTATTTTCCCCTGTTTTTGAAATACGCAGTGCCTAATGAAGTTATTTGCTGAATTTTATAGTTTGGTTGCATCCATGTCTTTTAGAAGTGGGAGACACAAAGGAGCCTGGGAGAAAGCGTCGTCGCTTGTGTATGTAGCCGCAAGGGCTATCCTGCGGGACCCATAATGTTAGTTGGTAGTGTTGCTAGAGAGTTAATAGTTTTTGTCCCTATCCGATCAGCTGGTCGGGCCATTTAGGTATAGAAAAAGTTCGGCGTCATCCTCATTTATGCACGCCTCTTCTTCCTGCGAGACTTTCTCCTCTCCAGCGCCTCTTGTTCATGGAGCTCACATGGTTGACAATTTCGAGTTCCTACAACATAATGCGAGATGGATCCCACCAAGGAACGTGTTCCTGATGGATCACCTTCGATTGATCTATTTTCCGAAGTAACGGTAGTGCATTCTGTTGGTATTCTTTGATGTGGTTAGGATGGGATTTTCGAGGTTCTGTTGATCTGTCCTCATGGTGGGGTAGGGGGATGGCGGCCATCGTGGGCACAGTAGGGTGTGGATGGAGCTCTGGCGGCCACGGTAGTGGCGGATGAGCTTCGTCCACACCATACCGCGCCACGGTAGGGTGACTGGTGGTGGTGGCGCTTGGCAATGTTCTACAACATATTTAATGCAAGAAAATGTTTTCTGAACACTCATTTCTGCTTGCTCACTTGTCCTTTCTCTTCGGCTTCTCCCTCTCTTCTCCAAATCCGTCTGCCTTAGAAGGGAAAATCGTGAAAGGTAGGCTGTCAAGCATGCCCGCCACCATTCCATGTTTTAGCATAATAAAAACTACTTCTCTCAGCAACTTTAATATTTCTTATTCACATAATTTGGTGGACATACCAATGATACTAGTGATAGTACTAACAAATACGACATGGGACCAGCAAGCAAGTAATCTCCATATATAGTTCTAGTTTTTTGTGTAGGTTGCCTCTACATTTTTATCAACTTATCATCGACCAACTAGTACCTACAGAATGTGTCTATGCATTTAACACACTCACATGTAAGATTTGCAAAAGTCGTACAAGATTAAATCAACCACACAAGGATGCTATATTGAGGCTATGAGATTTGGGGGGCTGCTTCATATGCCAGAGACGTGTCTCAGGAGAAACATGATATTGGAGCTTGCAAACACAAACCAAGTCAGCAACCAAAGTTTCAATATATGTGATCAATATATTACTATTAATCTAGAGGATGTCAGTAATATAATGGGACTAGTGATTGAAGGCTATGATGTAGACAAATATGTAAAGGAAACAATGCAGAGTGAAGAGAAAATTGTGGACATTGAATTGTATAAGAGGTATGCCAATGCAAACACAAGCTCGAGCTAAGCAGGCTGGAAAAAAATGATATCTACATCAAAAACTCTAGATGATGACTTGAAAAGAGCCTTTGTCTTGTTCATAATTGGTGTCGTTCTAACAACAATTACACAAATTCATGTCCATTGGAGTTATATACAAGTTGTTCAAGAAGTAAAAATTATTCTGAAATAGAATTAGAGTCAATTCACTCTAACCCATTTATTAGACTTAAGCTATAATAACAAGACACGTAAACAAATGACCCTACAAGGCAATTTGGTTCTGCTACAAGTTAGTTTTATATGGTACAACAAACACCTATAAATAGTGTTCATTTTTGGTCCTACATATTTTCCTCATTTTGTTTATAGTTTTGGTAATGGGAGTGTGTCATTGTGACTAGCAAATACGGGATCAGTATGACAAGATAATCCAACCACCACTGATGGTGTTCTATAATGAAACCAATGCTATTGCACGAACAAATGCTTTTCTGAAGGAGAGGATAAATGGAGGAACTGTAAGTTTCCAAACATAGCATCAATATGGTGTTGTTCTTACACGTACAATCTGTGGTGTAAGGACAACACCATATTGATGCTTTGTTTGGAAACTTAGAAAAGCATTCGTTTGAGCAATAGCTTGGTTTCATTCTAGAACACCATCGGTGGTGCTTGGATTGTCTTGCGTTCTTGACCCTGTATTTGCTGGTTGCAATGACGCGCTCCTAGTACCAAAACTATAAAGAAAATACGTAAGACCAAAAATAGACATTGTTTATAGGTATTGGTTGTATCATGTAGAACTAGTAGAGCTAAATTGACCTATAGGGTGGCTTGTTGACATGTCGTGTAATTATGACATGAGTCTAATAAATGGGTCAGAGTGAATTGGCCCCAATTCAATTTCGGAATGACTGATACTTCTCGAACAACTAGTATATAACTCCAACAGACATGGGTCTATATAGTTGGTGCTAGAATGACACCAATTGTGAACAAGACAAACGCTCTTTGAAATCATCATCCGAAGTTTTTGATGTAGAAATAATTTGTTCCAGCCTGCCTAGCTCGAGCTTGTGTCTTGCATCGGCAAACCTCTTATACAATTCTGTGTCCACAATTTTCTCTTTGCTCTGCATTGTTTTCTTTACATATTTGTCTATATCATAGCCTTCAATCAGTAGTCCCATTATATTGCAGACATCCTCTTGATGAATAGTAATATTTTGATCACATATATTGAAACTTTGGTTGCTGACTTGGTATGTGTTTGCAAGGTCTAGTCTTTGGCATATGAAGCAGCCCCACAAATCCCATAGCTTCAATAGCATCCTTGTGTGGTTGCTTTAAATTTTGTACGCCTTTTGCAAATCTCATAGGTGAGTGTGTTAAATGCATGGACGCATTTTGTCGATGATAAGTTGCTAAAAATGTAAAGGCAACTTACACAAAAACTGGAACTGAATATGCAGATTAACTACTTGCTGGTCACATCTCATGTTTTTAGTACTACTACTAGTACAATTAGCATCTACTATAATTATGTGAACAAGAAATGTTAAAGTTGTCAAGAGAAGTAGTTTTTACTGTGTACATAAATCTGGCATCTTTCAGATCCTTTAGCGCTAATACCAACTCTTTGATTATGATTTTTGCATAGGGCAAAAATATTATTGCTGATGTGGTTGCTGGTGCTGGAGGAGAGGATGTAGTATTGACACATGGTGCTCCTAGATATCCTCTTTGACCTAGTTGGCAAGGTGAGGCACAATGCCATATTTTTTGGCATTATTATCCAGTAAACAACTAATGTTACTATTTTTGGAATCGTATATTTTTAGCTCACTAAAATAAATGGTACTCTGAAAGATGTGACTTTTTTGTGCTTTTAGATCTTTTCTTTTTGCAGATTCTGTATTTTGAATCTATCTAGATGGGTACTATAAATAGATGAAGAGGAATCTTCTCTCGTGTTAAAGTCAATGATTCCAAGTCATTGATCCTAATGATTGTTGTAGAAAAGCTTCGTGTGCATCTAGAGCCAAAAATGGCACCTGGGGAAGCAGTGTGGTATGTTTAGAGTTTAGGAGGTATGTGCCATTTGCCAAATGCAAACACTGAATCATTCCAATTGGCTACACATACATTTATTGGTGAAGGCGACGTTGAATTATACATAGATAATCATATTATCAAAGACTTCACAAATTTTGTGAGGAACAAATTTGGAGATGTATGCACATTACTTTCTAAGTTGCAATTTAGCTTATGGTGGGTTATAATGGCCCATCCTATTTGTCCTTTCAAGCTATCACTGGAGCAACTTGTAGCACTTAGTTGGCTCCATGATAGATGCACACATCATCATCATCATCAATTGAGGCTTAATATACAACAGGACATAATTGATCTGGTTGCTAAACTTTTTAGCTCTTCTGCTTCCCACATGCAAACACCTATGCTGCTCATTGGCATCAAATACTTGAATCTGAGTTTGCGATGTTACTTTTATTTGAATTTGCCAGGTATTTTCGTGCTTTAATATTTGTATAATTCAGTTGTATCATTAGCCTTTTTGTGTTGTCCTCTTAGATGCGCTTCAACGGAATCTGTGGAAGGAAAGAAATAGGAAAATCTTCGAAGACACAGTCAAGCTGGCGCAGCAGGTCGCCTTCTGGACCAAAGAGAACATAGTGCAAAGACTACCGGCTATGAATTCTGTGCTGCCAAATTAGCACCCGGGGTGTTGTTGTACATAAACCTATTTTTTCCTACTTAATTGAGCGGCAGAGCTCTTCTCTTTTCCTTAAAAAAAAGAGTATGTACATATATGTGTATTAAAAAATAGAATAAAATAACATGGTACAGAATGTATATGCATACATGTATATTAGAACAAAATAGTATACAAAATAACATGGTCTTCACAAATTAAGGCCAAAACAATAGCCACTATTAGGTGCTCTTCCTTCCATCTTCGTCGGCCCAACAAGGCCCATTGTCTCAACTTCCGTCCTCGTGTGTGCTGCTGGTCTGGACGATGGAGAAGGAAGCAGAATTAGCTTGGACTTCTTGGTGGCCTGAAACAGGGCCTAGTACAGCAGCACGTAAAGGGATGCGATTGGCTTGGCCGGTATTTTGATTCTTTATTAGATGCAAAAAAAAAAATATTTATGATTCACCAAAGGGCCTACAAGCTCACAGGTAGCCGGCCCATTCAGTTCTAACAGCAACGAGATTGCTTGACCAAATGTCTCGTCAAGTGCGTGCTTCGGATTAAAAGAAAAAAGGTGTGTGTGCTTCGGCATTTTGTTGTTAACACTATATCCTAATGTAATGAAGCCGCAATTCTTCTATATTGAGAGAGAGAGAGAGAGTGAACAAATAAAATAATGATGTGATGCGAACTTAGACATGCTTCTTTGTACTTTTCTCTTTCATTTTCGTAGAATCGTAGTGCTAACTTTTTCTAGTGGTTGTGTGGTTCCTGTAAAAACATTACACTATATGTTTGAGCACATGATCTTTAGAGGGTGTTTGGGATTGCTCTGCTCTACGTTTTTCAGCTCCGCTTCACGTTTTTTAGTCAAACGGTTTCAGCTCCACGCACTCAGTTCGAGAAAAAAGGGTGGAATTGTGAAAGCACCTAAAGAGGTACTCTACGAACTCTAGTTTTTTGTGGAGCTGCTCCATAGTGGAGTTTGTGGAGCAGAGTTCGTGGAGCAGTGCCAAACACCCCTGTCATCTGTATGGGAGGATTATATTATTATCTACCTGTTAACTGCACTCTTTTAAAAAAAAGGTAGTATAGACTAGACTCTGGAGTCTCTTTTGTAATCGTCGACCTTATTGACCTTCTCTATTAACTCTATATAAAAAATCTTTCTGCACGGCACGAAATTCTCTTATTTTTTCTCGTTGTTCGAGTTAATAACCGTGAACTGCAGAAAAGTTCAGTATCAAGCATTGCTTTGCTGAAATTGTTAGCTCTAAAAGAACCCTTCAGAAGCAATTGTCTGTTTTTCTCATTTTTGTAAGTGCCTAAACCATGGTTATTATACTCTGTTGCTTTATTAAAATTTCCCTAAAATTTTAAGCTATTAGGTGAACTGCCAACTCACAAAATTCAACATGCTATGGGTATCGAAAGAATGATATGTCTACCAGCTAAAGAGAATGGTTTCTATCAACATGTGTCAGCTGCAGATCGCAGCTGCAGATTTCAGAAATCATTAGGATTTGTGGCAGCAAGAAGTTTTGACTGACACTTAAAAATATCAGAAGAGAAGCCCTTGCAAAAGTTGTTCAAACATCACTCGGCATATGCAAATCAATTACTATTTCTGATTTTCGAGCACATCAATCAAATGGCTCTTGTGTACTATCCGGTAGTGGCAGGCCATTTGTCATATTTGCAACAAGTTGTCAATAATTACTCTTGAACCGACAAGTGGTTTACCTTTTGTGCCACTACCTATTTCAAACTCTCTATGGAATAAGATAGCTCCTGCTACATTTCTTTGGAAACATCATAGAATGCTGTACTAGTTAAAAGGTACTGAGCTGAGACCAGAGGTCACAGCCTCAGGTTGTATGAAGTCCAGGGGTTGGTACCTAGATGTAACTTTTGAAGGGAAGGTTGCCACAATGTGGCAAGGTTGCCCATCTTTCTTAGCACCTTAAAATTTTAGTTGGATTGGGAGGGCGTGAACTTCAACTATTTTGATCTCTCTGTATTGCAAATTTCTTCTTTCTGACTAACCAGTTGACGAAAGGTGTTATTTAGATGTGATTTCTGCTATTTGAGTTTCAAGGCTTCACACTGTCTTGAATACTACTCATCTTGATATCAATGAAAAGGTACCCAGCCCAGATTGTGGAGGTTTTACATGGACAAAGCAAATCAGCAGTTAATCATTGCAATGCTGATTGGTTGATGAATTGAATAAATTTCTTTGTTTTTCAAGAACAGGAAACACGCCTTTGGTTAGTGCGAGAGACACTTTGAGCTTTTTAGACTAGAAATATTATACTGATAATGTTGCTGACAAGCTTAGCGGTAATGAATCTGCATACTTTAATTAGTCTGCCCTTTTGGTAGTTAACTTTTATCTTGTGGACCTGGGAAGAACATTACATTATTTGTGTCGGTGATATAGATCTTGGAAGTAGACTACTTTGCAAGATGGTAAAATATGCTTTTTATGTTCTGGTTGATTGGGCTGTTTTCCTTTTTTTTCAGGAATATATTGTTGTCAAAGCTCTAAAACTGGATGGTCTTGAGCAAGGCTGCTAGATGTTGAATTGCTTCCCTTGTAAGGTTGGTTTGGAGCTGAGGACTTTCCAGCCAGGTGCATCCTTATCAAATGACAGCCTTTTTCCCCTCTAGATGACTATTAAGTCAGCTAAATGTTCATATTATTTTCCAGAGTTCCAGGATTAACCCCAAGTCCGTAGCATTGCAATTGCAATAGGACCTGATGTTCATAGGTATACTGTATCCACATCTTTGTAAATTTATCTTGAAGTCGTACTCTGTTTGCACTCTGTTTATCTTGAAGTCAGGTCTTGTTTATCTTGAAGACATGGTTGTAATTAAATTATCTTGAAGACATGGTTGTACTCTGTTCATAGGTATACTATTCTGTTTGCATTGCATATACTGGTTGAGTCCTTTTTTTTTCTTTTTGCGAACAGGTTACTGAGTCTTTTGATGCATGGAGAACTCTGCAACTGCAATATAAATTTCTTTCAGGCATTTAATCCTCTCAGGATGTGAACAGTTTAGGCTGATGTACCAATCTATTTAATGGTATTTTTTCTAAAGCTGGTAAACGCCTTATCTATCACTCAATATTCCTCCCTAAATTATGTTGTGCTGCATCAAACTACGTTCCACTTTCTTCACCTATGTTCACCTGTTTTTGAAATACGCAGTGCCTACTCAAGTGATTTGCTGAATTTTATAGCTCGGCTGCATCCATGTCTTTTAGAAGTGGGAGACACAATGTAGTAGCGCTAGCATCTCAAGGTCCAGTTGCGCACACACACATCTACAGAGTTAAAAGGAGGACCCTCTCAACAGTTCAGGTTTTACGAATGTAATTGTTCATACTGGCTGATCCGTCAATCATTACAGGTCAGCCTTTCTCAAAGCAAACATGCACCTTTGACCTTTCGTTGCAGGGCTGCTTTTCTAGTCTCTGGGTGAGTGCCCGCAGCCATTGCAGTATTGCACTTGCACGCGTGCTCTGTCAGTCACGTCACTCGCTCGCAAGTCGCACCGGAGGACAAAGACAGACTGCACTGCATTCGGAGCTGCACACAGCAAATGAAACAAAGCTGTGGCTGTTACAATGCCAAGACAGACTTGGCATAATGGCATATGGCATGTTTGCAGCCACTGTCCTTACCCAGATGAACTGATGCTGAAGCTTGTAGACTGAGGCTAGCCTTTGAGCAGGTGAGAAAATGATTCCAATAACATCACTAGCTGGGGCCGTTTGTTGAAGTAATTGAAGCCTGGATTGGTTAATGATGAGAGTTGATGCATGCAATTGCTTGGGTGTTTACACACTGTTTCTTGTGTTCTGATTACAAAGTGGCTAGGTGTGATTCCTGACAGGGTGTAGGAAATCTTGTGTTTCTTTTAGGTGGTGCTGAGTTGTTATATATGACAAATATATTGGTCTAACCTGATTGTCCGAACCTGCCTGGCCATCAGGCTATGTACTTTGTGTCTTTGTCCTTCCTATCTTTTTTTAGGGTAATAGATTATGAAGAAATAGTGCTACTGCATCACTGTATGGTTCCAATCATTTTAGGCAAGGAAATAGTAGTAAGCTAATCTGATTCCTGGCTATCAGTCCTATTCTGATCTCTTTGAAAACCATACGGCTGCATTTGTCAAACCGGAGCAGTACTGGCTGGTTCTCAAATGGTAAATAGGATATAAACGTAGATCTGTAGATGGATGAACTTGTACCCATCAATTCATTAATTCCTTGCAAGGTTTCAGTTTCACCCGCTGCTGGTTCAGTTTTTTACTGTGTTACTGAACCACACACAAATCCATGACCTCTGCATTACTGTTTGAACATGCACGGTTGGGTACTGGGTACTACTCAACTAACTCTAGTAAGGCCTTGTTTACTTCCACCCAAAAACCCAAAAATTTTCAAGATTTCTCGTCACATCGAATCTTTAGACATATGCATGGAGTATTAAATATAGACGAAAATAAAAACTAATTACACAGTTTGATCGAAATTGACAAGACAAATCTTTTGAGCTTAGTTAGTTCATAGTTGGACAATAATTACCATAAACAAACGAAAGTGCTACAGTGTCGCGAAATATTTCTCATCGGGAACTAAACACGGCCTAAGTATACCTTAGCAACCAAACACATGTGATGGAATGTAGATCATTAGATCAGGAACAACCAGGTCCTAGGAACTCAGCATTACGTATGTGTGAACTAGACTGACTTTTGTGTGATCCAAATTCTAACTAATCACACCAAGTTGGGGAATCTTTGGCCATCCACTTGGCAAGAGGCCACATCAACCGGGACTTTGATAATGCATATGTCAGTTGACACTAACCATGCATGCAGCTAGCTAGCTAGCTTTGGAGGCAGGTTGCACAGCAAAGCACACAAGCAAGCAAAGCCGGGGGGGCGGACTCGGGACGCGGTTGGGAGCAAAAGGCGGGGCCTTTTCCGCTGTGCCCCTTGTCCATTGCGCTTGGATGCTCGCTGGTGCCGTTTGCAAGGCTCATCAGATGCTGCTGTGTGCAGGCGACCCTATTAGCGAAAGGTAAAGGAGACCACGCATGCATGTGTTGTTCGACCGACGATCGATTGACTCGATCGATGATCGGCGCACCATCCATCCATCCATATCCAGTGTCGTGTGTGTTCATTCCTAACAATGGCCTTTTGGCTTACTACTGTCACTTGCACTGAACTTTGCCTTTAGCGTTTCATGGTTGTTGGCATGAAGCTTCCGTCAGGCCCATGGCCGGCCATGGCTGATGGTTTTTGGCACTGCATGCATGTTACTGGCCAGAGATGACCACCAGATAGGCCATATAGATCCATAGTGCCATACAGGTAGACGTAGTAGGTGAAACAAGGACGGTGGGGGTTATTTTACAAAGTAACCCTGCATGCAAGTATGCAACTAAACACACAATCAGTCTCGCTCTCAGGGCCTAGTATTTCTTGCTGTCCACAGGAGAGGGGAAAAAAAAAGGTGGTGGCGTTGACGGACGAGTGTGCCGTGCGGCATGCATGCACATCTACGCGCGCGGCTGCATGCGCCACACGGCGATGCCCAGGAAGGAGGCCACCAGGATGCATGGGCACGCCGCTCGCCATGGCCTCCGATCCGTCACTGGAGGTCTGAAGAGAGAGCAGGTGGATGCCATTCATGGCTAGGGTTTATTGTTTTTGGAAAGGGTGGGTGGATGCCTGCCTGTTGTACGTGCAGGTGAAGCCAGGAGCAGTTAGCTGCAAGCAAAGCTAGCTGGAAGGCACTAGCTAGCCAAGCCAGCAACGCACGCATGCACACTAGTGGCTGCAGGCGGCGACGGTAGCCCGGCCCTGTCCTGTCGCCAGACGATCGACGACGGCCACGGGGCCGCCGGGGAGGACGAGGACGAACGGCCGGACGCGGACGGGGTGGACCATGCATTGCCGTGCGCGTGTGTGTACGTACGCTAGCTCCGGAGGGAGAAATGGCTAGACGACGGGGAGACCGCATGTCTTACTTACCGGCAGCGGCAGAGGGCATGGATCGGAGGAGGACCACTGATGACTGATCGAGCACTGAGCAGTAGTGCAGGGAGATTTAAATTTGCCGCAGGAGATCGATCCAGAAGCTCAGGGGAGCGGCAGCAGCAGCTGGCACGGCGCCCCCTGCCCGAACCCTGTGCCAATAGATGTTGCTGTGGTTTCTACAGCGCCTGTCTCCTGCAATGCCCTGTACGTGGTGGTCAATGCACACTTACACACCCACCAACCGGGGTGGTAGTACTGGTAGATCGCGGCACGGTTACGGCCGGCCCGGTACGGCGTCCGCGGTGAATTCCTGGTCCGGACAGCCGGCGGCGCGAGAGCAAGAACGGTCTCGTCACAGACGTCGAGATATTGATAATATTGTCAGGTGATTTGTT
>Ga0182004_10003521_pt1 | contig 12456 bp, 9 predicted proteins | sample Sormic07211540_1_FD_120479 | JGI IMG/M metagenome (GOLD analysis project Ga0182004, IMG submission 120479) | Endophyte microbial communities from Sorghum bicolor roots, Mead, Nebraska, USA - 072115-40_1 MetaG | ecosystem: Host-associated > Plants > Roots > Unclassified | place: USA: Nebraska... | reverse complement strand
CTTCTGCTGTCTTAAAAAATTTTAATTTAATTTTATCCTAAGTCACACAATCTAAAATTTGACTAAATTTATAGTGAGTATTAATATTCATATTATTAAATAAGTATCACTAGATTTGTCTTGCAGTATAGTTTTATATAGTAGTACACTAATTTTAGTATCACCACTCTGGATTTCCTCTATTATTCTCATTTAAAAATGTGACTCTCTAAACTCTCACTAACACGCAGGCTGCACGGTGTAATGCTACGGCTGTAGTATACCGTGTACCCTAAACCACCGTAATTAACAGGGGCCTCATCCGCGTCGTGATTCGCGCACCACGGTGGGCCCCACAGCCCACCTGACCCGACCCTCCGGAATCCGCGATTCGGGTTCGGTGGGCCACGAGGCGAAACACGCACCCGGCGTACCGCGAGGGGTTCCGGGCCCACCTGCCAGCCTCCCGCCTAAACCCCGTCGCCGCGCCGCCCCAGGCCGGGCGGCTGGAGGAGACCCGTCAAATCCAAGCAAAGGCCACCCTTCGAGGCCGGCCGGCGACGACTTCCCCCTTCCAACACCCTCCTCCTCCGCCCCTCCTTCCCTCCCTCTCCCCGCGCGCCATTCATCCATGGCGACGAACAGCACGGTGACGGTGCTCATCCTCGTCGCTGCAGCCGTACTCGCCTGCGCGGGCGGCGCGCGCGGGTTCTACCTCCCCGGCGTCGCTCCCGCCGATTTCCGCAAGGTCTCTCTCTCCCTCCTTTTTTTTTTGTTCTTCTTCCTCTGTGCTTCGATTTTGTGTGTTTGCTAGGTGCGTTGGTTTGTTGATCTCGGTGAGTCCTCCACTCACGCTCTGAGGCTGTGTGGATTATTGCAGAAGGACCCGCTCGCCGTGAAGGTGAACCAGCTGAGCTCCATCAAGACGCAGCTGCCCTACTCCTACTACTCCCTCCCCTTCTGCAGGCCGGGCACCATCGTCGACAGTGCCGAGAACCTCGGCGAGGTGCTCCGCGGCGACCGTATCGAGAATTCACTCTACGTGGTAAACCTGTGCCACACGTGTTTGTCAGTACTTAGCGGGCTGTTCTGAGAGTCTGAGCAAAGTTCACTCGTGTATTTTTGCTATAATTAGCTCGGCGCTCTTGTGAAATTTCATTCGTCCTTGAAATGCAGTTCGAGATGATGGAGCCTAGGCTGTGCCAGATCGTGTGCAAGATTACTCCGAGCCAAGATGAAGCGAAAGATCTGAAGGAGAAAATTGAGGATGAGTACCGCATAAACATGTGAGAGGGCATATGCTGCTTTTCATAGATTTAGATCAATAGCCCATGTATTTCAGGTGAATGGAACGAGGAAGTGAACCTTGGTTTTTGTGGCTTTGCAGGATCCTTGACAACCTTCCTTTGGTGGTCCCAATTAAGAGGTTGGATCAAGAGGCACCTACTGTGTATCAACAAGGTGTGCATATCGGCATCAAGGGACAGTACTCAGGGGTGGGTTGATAATCTGCTACCTAGTCAGGAATGTCGATGCGTGCAGCTTATGTCAAATTTGTTCTGATTTGACTGTTGTTGATGCAGAGCAAGGAGGAGAAGCATTTTATTCACAATCACTTCACATTTCTGGTGAAGTATCACAAGGATGCAAACACAGATCTTGCCAGGATTGTTGCCTTTGAGGTTAAACCATACAGGTGTAATATTCTATCCTCTTTTCTCAACTTTAGCACCGTGCTTGCCATCATTTTCTATTTGTATGATTGTTATAACAAAAAGTTATCATATCTGCTGACTGCTGCAGTATTAAGCATGAACCTGATGGCGATTGGAGGGGGAATGCTACACCCCTTAAAACATGTGATCCACACTCAAGACGCCTTGTCGTAGATTCTGATTCACCTCAAGAAGTAGATGCCAACAAAGATATCATTTTCACCTATGATGTTAACTTTGAGGTTAGTTTCAACTATTTTTCATCTTGAACTTTTTGTCTATGATCATGACAGAAGTCTCCCCTTTAAACCTACAGATAGACGGTATGTTTTATTTTCCTTGAGAATTTCAAATCTTCTGACATTTTCTTGTTCATATGTGTCATGCAGGAAAGTCCTATCAAGTGGGCATCACGCTGGGACACCTACCTTCTGATGGCAGACGACCAAATCCATTGGTTTTCTATCGTTAATTCACTGATGATAGTCCTCTTCCTCTCTGGGATGGTTGCCATGATCATGCTCCGGACTCTTTACCGTGACATCAACAAGTACAACCAGTTAGAGGACCAGGAGGACGCCCAGGAGGAGACAGGATGGAAGCTTGTCCATGGAGATGTGTTCAGGCCTCCTGCCAATGCTGACCTGCTGTGCGTATATGTCGGTACAGGCGTGCAGTTCTTTGGAATGCTGCTTGTCACCTTGCTGTTTGCTATCCTGGGCCTCCTTTCACCTTCGAACCGTGGAGGGCTCATGACAGCAATGCTCCTCCTCTGGGTCTTCATGGGGCTGTTTGCAGGGTACACCTCCTCGCGCCTTTACAGGATGTTCAAGGGCTCAGAGTGGAAGAATGTCACCATCAAGACAGCGCTGATGTTCCCTGGCATCGTGTTCGCAATTTTCTTCGTCCTGAATACACTCATCTGGGGCGAAAAATCCTCAGGTGCCGTGCCATTCACCACCATGTTTGCTCTGGTACTCCTTTGGTTCGGCATCTCCGTGCCATTGGTCTTTGTCGGCAGCTACCTCGGCTTCAAAAAGCCTGCCATGGAGGACCCAGTGAGGACAAACAAGATACCACGGTCGATACCAGAGCAGCCATGGTACATGAACCCGGTCGTCTCAGTGTTGATCGGAGGCATCCTGCCCTTTGGCGCAGTGTTCATCGAGCTCTTCTTCATCCTGACATCAATCTGGCTGCACCAGTTCTACTACATCTTTGGGTTTCTGTTCCTGGTCTTTGTCATCCTGATCCTAACCTGTGCGGAGATCACCATCGTGCTTTGCTACTTCCAGCTCTGCGGTGAGGACTACCAGTGGTGGTGGAGATCCTACCTGACGTCTGGCTCGTCAGCGCTGTACCTGTTCCTGTACGCCACGTTCTACTTCTTCACCAAACTGGAGATAACGAAGACAGTCTCAGGTGTACTCTACTTTGGCTACATGCTCATTGCCTCCTATGCCTTCTTTGTGCTCACCGGCACCATCGGCTTCTATGCCTGCTTCTGGTTCACCAGGCTCATCTACTCTTCAGTCAAGATCGACTAGAAATCTAGGGACTACAGTTGTAACACTGTTTTGTGGGTTTGCGAAAGCAGAAGACCAAAAGAGAAATAATTGGTAACGAACATGAGAAGTTGAGAATGTAGCTAGTAGCGTGCATTATACAAGGTGAAACTTTAAACGCAGGTTGTGTATTCAGATAGGGTATTTACAGTTGATTCTGGAACACTACATTAGTTTACTTCGAAGCCACTAATTCAGTGTGTACCCTTATAGAGAAGGTTTGTGATGTTACAATCAAACGGTTTAACATTTTAACCATATCTTGTGTTGGTGACATTCTGAAGGAACCCAGCATCTTTTTTTTTTCCGTTGTGTGACTACTGGTTATGCAGAAATCGTCAGACAAGCTTCGATTTCTGTTGGTTTTAAACTGGAAACAGAAATCGTATGGAGACCGAAGTCTGGTTCAAACAATAAAAGATAAGTCACAAGTGAGACTTCTTTACGCAGTAAATAAAATTGGCATGTTCTACACGGATAGTAAGATAGTAGTAGCACACGAGCAAAGCACTTGAGATTCTGCACATATGGAACACATACACATTATTGGAACATCTCGGTAAGCTAGCTAATGGACGATCTCCACTGCCATCTCTAAGCCCGGCGGCTAGCCTGCTGGTCGCGCCCGTTCTTCTTGCCCCCGAACATGAGGTAGCCGAGGCCGCCAACGACGATGAGGCCGCCGACCGCCAGCGTCGTTGGGCTGTAGCGCCGTAGAGGGTTCGACGGATGCGCCGATGCCGACCCAGCGCGCTTGAGCGGGTCTTCTGCCATGGACGCCCACGCGTTCATCTTCTCCGGCCACATGACGCACCCACGATGATGCTCCTTTCTGAACTCTGATGATGGTGATGGCTACCTCCACTACACGGACTAGGAAGCTCTCTGTGTTTCCTGCTCCGTGCTGAAACGTGTTACGGGGTGCTAGAAGAAGCTTTATGGTGGTAGCAGGTTAAGCGGCAAGAGGACACGCAGGGAGTAACACGTGCATGCGTGACATCGTGGCACGGCCACGTGGCCCTACACAACATCAAGGCAATATCCACGCACTGGTCTGGTCTGCCTCAGGAATGAACTAGTAGCAGCCTACTAGAATATCTGTAGCAGTGCATCATGAGTAAATTGCCAGATGGAAAGAGAAACCTTTTTTCTTGTTTAGAGCCAGAAGGATCAGGAACATCACGTTTAACCATCTTATCTTAACTGATGATGGCAAAAAGCACAGCAGTATAGCCACTTGGATGTGGAATTGGAAAGTATTATTTCTATAAACTGCAATATTATTTTCCCTTATACAGGACAGGGATCATGTCAGGAAAGTTACAATTTCACCCGAATTCTCGGTAGGCATGCCCTAAATCTCTAAAAGAATGGTAATTTACATCGGCAGAAATTCAGGGTTCAGATCAAGTACCTTACATGGTGAATTGATTCATCGGTCCTATGGCATATACACTCTACAAAGGCATCAGTCTCTTGTACTTGAAGAACCAAAGGAAGGAGCAGAAGATGAAAACGCCCACCACTGAAGTAATTACAAGAACCCACTGGAATGCATTCTCTATTTTGAAAACTGATGTCTCAAAGTTCATCCCAAATATCCCAGCAACCACTCCGAAAATGGCCACAACAAATGTTGCAGTCGTTAGAAGCAACTCAAACTGGATCAGCTGGTTCCGCACATTGTCCTAGGAACATATGAAACTCAAGTCAAATAAACTACACAGAGCAGCAGTATGAGAAATGCATACATCTGATATACATATCCGAAAAAAGGATAGTATACAATATGTTGACGTACCAGCTGAATGTTGATGAAGTCTTCAGTGTCATCAATGTACTCTTTAAGCTGAAAGAAGGAGAAACAGATCAGACCCCTTTGACTTGTACTAATGCACATAACTGGATTTAAGATATGCTGAAGATAAGGCTTGGTACCGATGTCAGCTTGTTTAGAGTGCTGTCGATGACAACGAAATAAGCTTCCAGCAACATTTCCAGCTCCTGGATATGCTCTGTCGTTGTGTTATCTGAGCTCTTCGTACTGTCATGCCTACTTCTACACAAACTGAAAGCTTTCTCTAGCTTTCGTGATTCTGTGGGTGATGAGACTGGAGATACAGGAGCTGAAACTGAAGTCCCAGCAGCGCCTGCTGAATTGTAGCCCAACAAAGACTGGTCACCAAAGACAGATGATTCCATCCTCATCTTCTTTTCGGTGAGATACATCTCAGCCATATCACCATCATCATCCATTAGTTGTTCTATTTCATCTCTGACCTATTGGAAGACAAAATAACAATTAGAAAACCAGTCTACACAAATGGTCTTCAACAAGAAGGAAAATCGAGATTAGGCTATATTTTACCTTTTGAACTCTTCTGGTCAATGCAACTAGTCTACTTTTTAATCGCCGGACGCGTTCCAAATTGAGCGTACTGATTTTGGATGTCAGCTCATCCAATAATGGATATGCTTCAATTTCCAATTCTGCTGCCTGAAGAGAAACAGAAAAACACACATTATTACATATGCAATGATTTTATTAATGTCAAAAGGCTCATCATTCTACACAAGGCATGCCTACCCTAACTTGCTTGGGACTAGAAACCATATCAACAGTCAACACTCAACAGAGAAATTTTGTAGCTAAAACTCAAGCCAAAAAGCCATAAGTTCTTGGACAGCATGGACTGAAAAACATGTGGTCTTCGTCTTTTAGAAGTTCCTGTTGGGTGTTTGACAGAGTTATCTCTAGGTACATTTCTTGTAATTGTATCCAGCTTTTACAAACACAATATTGCCAATAGTAAAACCTAACAAAGTTCGCCGCCTGTATAGTTACTTTTCAGAATTTTAGCATCCATGGATGCAATCACTCAGTATCAACCTTTTTATCAAATATGGAAAACACTAAACCACACATAACTCATACAGATAACAGCTAAACACCGAAAGTTACTAAATATGGAAAACACTAAACCACACATAACTCATCCAGATAACAGCTAAACACAGACAGTTACTGTCCCATTAATATGTTGGGCTGGTAGAATCAGGTCATTTTGAAAAATCACCACTCGTATAAAACCGAATGATATGCTAGCAATGCATTAATTAATACAATAAAAATCATATGTTCAGACATATTCCTGTGTCGAACAATTCAATTATCCATCGTTTTTGGTCACTTTTGAAAGCCTCTTCCACCTCAATTGGTAAACTCAAAACAATTCCTAAATTACAAGTAAAGTAACTCGAGGAAAATAAGTATTAAGAAAACTATTTGTTTTCAATCACCTGAATCTCAGATTGCTTCATGTTCTGAACAGGAATTTGTCTATTTATTGTTTTTTTTGAAAGAAAAATTTTCTATTTATTGTGGTTAGGATCATTAAACAGGTGAATATTGATAAAGTAAAGCCATCAAGATTTGTTGGAAAAAGCATTGATTTCTTGGGTACCAAGGAGGGCATCAAAGAAACTGCCTGAGGAAGGAAAGAATCTGCACATGAACAGGCTGTTACAGTTTAAGGAAGAAACAATTTATATTTCTTGTTTGTATTATATATGTTCTCTGAGATATCCTTCGTGATATCCTCCTTTTCTGGTGGCGCTCGTCTAGACGCTTTCATTCACCTTGGTGGTTCTGTTCTCTTTCTGGTTATCTCTATATCGCTTTATGGAGATGGTTCTGAAATTGTGCTGTGCTTTCGTAAGCGGTTGGTTTGTTAGATGATGAAAACAGTCTGTGAGTAGGCCTGAAGGTCATGCTGGGTTGTAAGAGCTTTCCCTTAACTGTCTTGTTTGCTCTGAAACATCTCTATGATGCTTTGTATTTTCGTTATTTGCGTAATGGAAATGGGGGAGACCTCCGCTTCGGAAAAAAAAATGTTGCTTAACATGCACCAAATTTGACATTTTCTCTTAAGCAACATCCAACTTTGAAACTGTCACACCAACTTCCCCAACTCTTAGCACAGATGAATTCTAAATTAGCAAAATGCCACTTGAATAATAAGGAAACTTATAGCGTTCAAGCATCTATTCAAACTTCCATCTTTTAAACTTGATGGGCTCATTCTAAGTTTGTAACTATACTACCTAAAACCGCAGAAGCATATCCTATAATCTAAGTAGACACCAATCTTTAAAAGGAAAAGGAGTTGGAGCTGCTAATCTGTGTACAATTGGAAGAAACAACGGATGCAAAAGAAATTCTCTCACTGACAACATGTGTTCAACTCACCATCAGAAAACTAGCTGCAACATTTTCACTTGATGTTCAGCAACAATTGGGAAGCTTTGGTATCCCATTCATCTGGCAAGAACTAGAACCAGCAGAGTGGTTTCAAAAATTTTGATTCTATCGCGCACAACATGAAACTCACAAAAAAACCTCAACCTCTCATTATGACCCTTGTAAAAAACTGGCAAGCCAAAACACAACAATATTGGACCATTAAGACAGCCAATTGCACAGTTACAAACCATGTTAGGATATCATCATTATCTCGCCATAGCCCAATCATGGGAACTGAACCTACTCTGATTGGAATAAATAACCAAACTAAAGCACAATATCAAATACAGTTCAGACATGAGATTGAGGAGTTTTGATGATCACCTGTGCATCGAGGAAGGAGCATGCGGCCTCGAGGGCGAGCTCGAGCGCGCGGAATTCGAAGGGCAGCTCGTCGCCCTCAGCGCGCTGGAGGAGGCGGCGCTGGAGCTCGGCGGCGTACTGGAGGACGTAGCTGTCGAGGGAGTTGAGCAGGAGCACCTCGTCGGCGGTGATGACGCAGCGGATCTGCTCGAGGTTGACGACGATGGCGCGCTCGCGGCCCAGGACCGTGGACGGGTACACGAAGAGCGGGTCGAGCAGGCGGAGGTCCCGGGCCGGGAGCTCGCAGCGCCGCATCATGGTGGCCTTGTCGATCTCCAGCGTCTGCACGGACGCCGTGGCGGCCTCGACGCGGATCCAGCTGCGCGTGCCGCCGCCGCGCTTCTTCAGGTTGGGGACGTCGAGACCCCCCGGGAAGCGGCGGCCCCCCGCGGACGCGGACGCGGACCCCGGGGCCGCGGACGGGAGCGCGGGCGACGACGCCGACGCGACGTGCGACGGGTACGCGCGGTGGAGGAGCGGCTGCTTGATGGAGTCCCCGGCAGCGGCGCCGGCGGCGGCCATGGCGCGCCGGCGGGCGGCGGGTGATTGGCCGGTGGAGTGGGCGGTGGGGTCTTTTCTCCGGATGGGCCCCGGCGGCCGGCGCTCGCGTGTCGCGTAGTCGTAGTCGAGGGGAGAGGGGAGTCTGGTGCTGTTGGCCTGTTTGATTGTTGGTGGAAACGTGCGGCTCAGGCCTCACGAGACGGCCGGCCATCTTTTTGCATTTTTAAATTTTGCAACCTCACATCTGCATCTTTTTTTTAATTGTTTTCGAGGAACCTCGATTTGTATCTTGGGCCTTGTTTAGTTTCAAAAAATTTTGCAAAATAGGAATAGTAGCACTTTCGTTTGTATTTGACAAATATTGTCCAATCATGAACTAACTAGGCTTAAAAGATTCGTCTCGTCAATTTCGACTAAACTGTGCGATTAGTTTTTATTTTCGTCTATATTTAATACTTCATGTATGTGTCTAAAGATTTGATGTGACGGGAAATCTAAAAAATTTTGTAAAATTTTTTGGAACTAAACAAGGCCTTGGCCAAGCGATAGTGGAATCTAATAAAAAAAAATATCTGATACCACTCTAGCGTAAGCCATATGCACTTCTTCATTTTTTTTTTATGAGATGCGAGCAGCTTGAACATGGGAATATAGAAATTATGAATTTTACAGTTGTATATATATGGTCATACAGAATCAAACTGTGATTTTCAGATTTATCACCCAGAAAAAAATATTAGATTACCGCATGGAATCTGAGCAGGGTTGTCAGCGTCGGCGTATTGAATTGAATTGAACATTTTGTCATCGTGTATGATTGATGAGTGAGAAAACAATTAGAGGCGATGGTGAAGTTACCTCATTCTAAAATTTAGATGGACCCTAGTTCTGACACCATTGACGAATTCTCTTATTTTCTGATTGAGTGGACCTGGCGCCATATATGGTGACAAAATACTCGTTAAACTGACTCGGTGGCTTGTTCTAAAAATATTTAAATTGGGCTCGTTTTCTTTTAAAATAAAAATAAGTTGGTTTTGAGTGACTTTCAAAACGCGATCGGTAGGGGAGAGGTCCCCCACCGTATTTCATTAAGAAGAAAGTGATTCTTCCCGATCGCGAAAAAATCCCCCAACCCTAGCCACGCTAGCAAGGGGATTTTTATTTTACCCTCAGCCTGAAATTCGCTCCTACAGGGATACAAACTCAGGACCTGAGGAGTGCCGCTAGAAAGCTCTAGCCGATTGAGCTAGAGTCCTTTAGCGATTTTGGGTGACTTTTGACTTTGTCTCGGCTCATTATGCTCAATATGAAGTTGGTTCTCAAAAAAATCAGAAGATCATAATAAATAAAATTATATCAATTTTAAAGAGAGCTTGAACAAATACAGTTGGCTGGTGATGCACCATGTATATGGCCAACTAAGGTGTTGTGTAACGTAAGCACATAATCCTTCCGTTCTAAAAATGATATAATTATATTTTTTTGTTTGATTGAGTTTGATATTTTCTATAAACTTTATTAAACTATAAACAATTTGATTAAGGACAAAGAATTACATTTTTCTAGGATGAATGTGGTAGGGAGAGAGTTTGAACATTGCCCACTTTCTTCTTGAGTCTTGCTTCTTCTAATCCCCATTGGTTTTATGCCCATTCTATCCAGACCCGAGCAAAAGTGTCGAGTAAGGAAAATAAACACCAATTTAACTCGAGGCTACATCTTGTGCCTAGACCCATCTTGAGGTTAATGAGGAACAGTTTGCCTGTTATTTTGAGCTGGGCTCAAATCGTACCACCTGCTAGTTCTTAGTGTAAAAGTTGGGCTCAAATCGTACCACCTGCTAGTTCTAGTATAAAATTCAATGAAGTGTTCGAGTTAACCTTAGGTCAAGCCGATGTTTTTGCTTTCACGACAACAATATCTTTGTCAATAAGATTTAGAGGCTAAGCTAAGAGGCTGTTTGGTTGATCGAATTGGTTTTATTTTTTTCGAGAATCGCTTGGAACGATGCCAAACATGTGAACAGCAAAACTTTTCGCCTGCTCTATATATTGAGTCCTGAATCAACCGAAGAGTGGTTTTGCATTGATTCTCTTTCGTTTCTCTTGCCTCACGTATGTGTTATGAGATACCTACCTGCCAAATGATCTCACAAAACGATTCTAATTCATATCCTGAAACTTTTCATGAGAGAATCTAGATTTAAAACGTCTTACAAGAATCTGAATTCCTACCCAACACACCATAAATTCATCGGGTTTAGGTTTGGCCTGCCATGTCGAGTGGGACAGGTCTATTTCTCCCACTGCCACAGATCATCGACGAGGAACACGACTTTGATTTATTCGTGCCAAAATAGAAGAAAGGCACAAGTGACTTTAAGAGACGTGCTGATAACCTTGATGAAAAACCTTCGCACGTGCCTTACAGTTTGCTGTCAATTTTCAAGGACACTGATAAGAAACCCTTTGCTATTTTGCGGTACTTTAGTGGAGTGATTTACGGGAATATAGTGAAACGTGGACCCCACTCGTACCGTATCGGGACGACGAGGTAGTAGTGTATGGCAAAGGTTAACAAAATCTTAGATAACATTTCCTTTTCGCTGTCTAAATCAAGCTGAGTAGCCATCCGCCACATTTGCTTCTACACGGCAAAAATAAAAGCATATTCCCTCCCTTCCCTTTTATAAGTTATAAACATACTCTTAACTTCAACTAAATATATAATAAAAGATTAATATTTATAATATATAATTATTGTCATTAGATAGATTGTTCAGTTTAGTTTATAATAAACTTATTTAAATATATAAATATTACTAATATTTTTTATAAATCTAGTTAAATTTTTTAAAAAAATTAATCAGTATAAATATCATAGCGATAGATAAAAAGGGACATAAAAAGTACGGTTATAAACACTACATAAAGGCATATTGTCCAGATGTGATAGTCCGGCCCAAACTTCTCTTCGCTTTTAGAAGGCAACTTCTGTTACTCAACTGCATGGATCCTCGTTTCGGCTAGTGCTTGATGTGTTGCTAATCCAAAGAATATCATACATCGCAAAATGAAAAAGATAATAATTACTACATAAAGCAAAAAATCACTTCTGATAATTAGAGCGCGAATGAGCGATCTAGAGGGAAACAGAAAAGAAAAAAAAAGATGTATGTTATAGCGTAATAATTCAGCCAATCTTCAGCTAGAAAGCATGACTGATGGCCGTCTTCGATTCAAGGCGTGCAGGATCATCGGTGAGGTAGTATGTTACTAGTACGCTGAAGCTAAACAAACAGATGTGATGAACGATGCGTGTCCACTGAATATTGAGTGCGGATTAAAGGTTCAGAGAAGGAAACCATCTGAATTCTAAACTTAAAACGATGCATCATCGTCTGAGATAGTCTCATTTTCTTCAGAAAAAAAGGTTAGGGGAGGACAAGGTACTGTCAGTCAGGCCTCACATAAACAGGAACACAAAACAATACAGCCATACAGGTTCATAAAAATCGCCAAGCATGAACATAGCACTTGCAGACATGATTAAGATCAACTAAATCTTTGTACAGTATATAAACAAGAAGTGGGGTTTCTCCCATGTTTCTGAAACACAAATGACACTACACTTTTAGTCTAACTGTATCCCTTCACCCGCTATAAAACATGGGGAGAGGTATTCAATATACACAACGCCGACCAAATTACCGTTGGTGCCTCCGCAATGGCAACAAGAATTTAATCGGGTCAATGCGGATAAACAGGGTTATTATGTACATAAAATCCTTGTCTACCGATTGGCTGCTTCACATGTCGAACCAGTCGTCGTCACCGTGTTCTTGGTTGAGGTGGTGCCTGTACCTGTCGAGATCCTCGTCGGTGAGGCCGTACTTGAGCCGCCAGTACTCCAGCCGCTCGTCGGCCTCCCTCATGCTGCTCATCACCATCTGCAGCAGCATGCATCCAGTGGATTCGATTGCGTCAGATCAATCAGCAACAGAAGAGGTGAAACTGAAACATAAACG
>Ga0182004_10003520_pt1 | contig 12459 bp, 7 predicted proteins | sample Sormic07211540_1_FD_120479 | JGI IMG/M metagenome (GOLD analysis project Ga0182004, IMG submission 120479) | Endophyte microbial communities from Sorghum bicolor roots, Mead, Nebraska, USA - 072115-40_1 MetaG | ecosystem: Host-associated > Plants > Roots > Unclassified | place: USA: Nebraska... | reverse complement strand
CGAAATGTTTCGGCATCTCGTTGTAACAACATGAGCAATCATAAATGTTTGTGTATACAAACAAAATGTTTTTGGTAATGGTACAACATATGTTTAAACTTAATCAGGGTAATATTATTTTTTGTAATTGCTTTGTTTAGTATCAAAGATATCAATTTGAATTATGTGTTTCTGTTAATCATTTGTGATGTCATGAGATTTTACATATGCTATAATTATGTGTGTACTTGTATGTTATAGAATTCTATATATACCGTAGCAACGCACGGGCATTCAACTAGTTTTCATAGAAAACAGTAAGAAATTAGCAGGAGATAATTGGGTAAAATACGAGAAAAGTTCCAAACTTACAAATCTCAAATCCTAAAACTCGGATTAAGACCGGCTCACTCATGCGGTTCGTATGCGGATCTAGGCTGGGTCGCCGCTGCAGGGTGGAGTGTAGGGATGAAAACGGATCGGATACGGACGGATATCACTGATATCATATTTGTTTTCATATTTCTGGTCGGATTCGGATTCGAATACGGATATTGTTAATCATGTCGGATAAGATACAATTAGATGTCGACATCACAAATATACGATTTAAGTATTCGAATACGGATACGGTATCGGATGTTAAATATTCGGACTCGGATACGAACAGATCTGAACTCCTATAAACGAATTCGGTCTCGAATACGGTCGGAAAATATCCGTACCGTTTTCATCCCTAGTGGAGCGGCCCTTAGCCGGATCCTGACCGGGTCGCCACTGCACCGAGGAGCCGCTCGCGGGCCCCACCGCGCGCTCCTCCGGGTCCATGGGTGCGAGCCGCCACCAGAGGCTGCTCCACGCAGGCGCGCTCCTAACCGAGAAGCTACCGAGGCCGTGGGCCGCGGACTTGTGACCGTGCGGGCTAAGCCGAGCCGCCGCGCTGCCTGCCTGCCGAGGCTGGCCTGAGGCCGCGGCCGCTCCAACCGCGAGCAGCCCGCGTGAGGCCGAGCCGCGGAGCCCGACTGCGCGCTCTCCGTGACGCACCGAGCCGCGTGCCGCACGGCCGCTGGCCTGTGCCTCGAACCCCGCTCGGCCATGAACTCACGAGGAGCACACGACCACACGAGTCAGTTGCTCGCAACGGCCGGTTGACTCAGGGCATTGCGTCTTTGCGTGAGGATGTCGAGCAGAGTTGCGGCCATGGCTGCTGCTCCTCTGTTCTGTCTCTCTCTATTGACGGCTAAGCACGGGAAAACGAATGAGAAGAGTGAGGATAATTTTAGGGTTTCATCCCTTTTAGGCCTTGTTTATTTTCAAAATATTTTACAAAATAGAAATAGTAGCTCTTTCGTTTGTATTTGACAAATATTGTCCAATTATAGACTAACTAGGCTCAAAAAATTTGTCTTGTCAATTTCGACCAAACTGTGCAATTAGTTTGTATTTTCATCTATATTTAATACTCCATGCATACGTCTAAAGATTCGATGTGACGGGGAATCTGAAAAATTTTGCAAAATTTTTGAGGAACTAAACAAGGCCTTATATGAGAAGTTTCCTGTCTGAATGAATCGTAGCCGTCCGTTTCATTTGGATGGCTGAGATCAGATCTGAGTTAGGGTTTCCTTGTTGGGCCATTATTTGGGCCTTCAGGGAGCCAGATGGGCCTCCCAGCAGGCTGCGCACAGCAGGCCGCTGCTCGGCCGATTTCGCCAGTGTTAAGATTTCAATGGCCAGTGGCGAAATTTTAGTTCTAATACTTCCAGAATTTTATTTTTATTTGTTATTTCCATCAGCACTTTATTTTAAGTAACTTTAAGTTAATTTAATTCAGTTATAAATTTATATTATATATATATATGTTCACTGAAAATAAATAAATAAGAGAGTAAATTGAAAGTTAAGTTTTAGAAGGGTATTTATACCATGAGTTGTTTAAATGATGAGATCATCTCAACCACAAAGTTTTTCCTATGTAAACCGTTTATTAAGATTTCAAGGGAGAGCTGCCTAGGTCGACTCAACTAGAAGCAGTCCACGATCAAACATTTAACTTTTGACTACAATTGGGCCTATATATATTTTGAGGCCAAACTAAGATTTATTTTAAGAATATAAGTTTCCGCTGCTATTTAATAAAAGAGGTTTTTTTTTCTAAGTGTTATAATTGAGTTTTGAGTTTTAAAATGCTCTCCTTATATTCAGTATTGGCTTAAGTTTATTTTCACCAACTTAATTATATTACTTTAAGTATTAAGTATATATAAGTTTAATGCCATCGTGATGATGTATATTCACACTACATATAAATTTATGTATTTTTTTATTATTTAAGTTACTTTAAGCGTGTTCTGGGAATATGTTGGTCAGAATATTTAAGATTAAGAAATTTACTTTATTTTGGTGCATTTTACTTAGTTGACTTTTAGGCACTAAGAGTAAGTACTAAGTCTAATTTTATATTTTAGTTCTAGCATTAATTCTATGCTTTTATGAGCATTTCATGCTTTAAGTAATGTTCTAAGATTAATTTTTTGCATGAATCTATATTCAATTGTAAGTTTTTATACATATAAATATATCCACCACTATATATAAGATAGTCTCTGGTTAAATGGAACCAACCAGAAGTTTAATTGGAGATTACTCATAATTAATTTCTGACCAACGTTGATTTTAATTATGAGTTATTAAGATGGATTTTATTTTGTTTCTGCCCAACGGTGATGCAAATTAAAGTCTTTAAGTATGTTGTTAATACTGACCAATGTTGTTTTAACTTCATGCTTTAAGTATATCTTATATACAGCTTGCTAATTAAGACGTTTATTTTGCTTCAAATTTTCAGTAAATTGTGCAGACTATTTAAATAAGATAGAACCCTTAAGTTGCACTAATTTTCCTATTTGTAATAATCAGGTGCTTGCCATTCTCAAGGAGCTGGACCTTGATTATGTGCTTTATGAGGAAAAACCATGTGCCCCTTCTCTCATTAGTTTATATTATGATGAGAGGATGAAGGAGTATATCCCTAAATTAGAAAAGTGGCAGAAATCCGAATGGATTGCCAAAGTGATCATACAATGGTTACTCTCACTTAACATGATGAGAAGGTTTCTTCGTTCTGAAGAGAACATGAACTTAAGTGCTAAGGAGCTTTACAACTCCATAAAATCACACTTCAGAAAGATCTTCCTTTATGGTGAGTTAATCAATTCATGTTATGATGGGATAAGTGGTCTGGATAACCACATTAAGAACATGTTTGATATGGCTTATGAGTTGAAGGAACTTGGATTAAATGTATCTGATGATTTTATGGTAAGTTGCCTCATGAGTTCTCTGCCAGAGAACTATAACAAACATGCTCAGAATGGTAAGTTTCCAATGGTCTGCAAATTTTGCAAGTTACTGAATTAATGATAAGAGTAAGAATGACTTCCAAAGACAAGGTAACTTTAAAAGTTGTCTCATAAGTTTTGCTTAAGATATTTCCTTAATATATGGTGGATTGACTAAGGTGCAATAATGCACTTCTTAATTTTCTCCTCAGGTCCTGCCAAACCTATGAATTAAGGGGAGATAAGGGGAACAAAGTCTAAGGAGCCATTGATGGAATACCATGAAGTCAAGCCTTGGAGCTTCATATTTAGATCAATTTTAAATTTAGTCATTAGTGATGCTTATGTCATCTTAGTTTGAGATACTTCTTGTATTTTGATCACATGTTCTTTAATCTGGAGTTTATGAACATTTCAATTTATTCCATATGATTTATCCTTTTAATTGGCAAAGAGATTTTCTTCTCATGGTATGATTTTCTCTTATGTCAGTTTTATCTTTAAGTTAAATTAGTAGTAAGTTGATGAGACCTCGTCAAAATTGTGTCACACTATAGTTAAGCCACATTTTGAAGGGGAGAATGGATCGTCTCATCAGCAAAGATATGTTCTATTCGAATAAGCTTACATAATTTTGTAATGGGACTTAATGAAATAAAATAAAATTAATTTTGTCCCATAAGCCCAACATTAGTCTCTAATTTAAGTATGGTGTGCTCTCACTATTTCTGGCCAAAGCTGATTAGTGTTTGCATAACCATAAAGTCTCTTTGGTTTATTCTGGCCAACGCTGATTAGACTAGTTCATCGAGCTTGCTTTGGAGACTTATATGGCTCATGTTTGTCATTCTGGCCAACACTGATTGATGAGTGTTTGACCGTAAAAGTTTATTAGGCAAAACCTTAGTAACACATAAGTATTGTCAAGCTAAGGATAAGAAATAAGATTATTTCTAAGCAAATGAGTTGTCCTCACGGCACCCTGATTATATTCCTAGATAACTCAAAGATTAGTGGGAGCAAAGTCATCCAAGGGATTATATTTCTACTATAATAACTATTTTAAGTAAGTTAAGATTTGATCGATGTGTTCCTAGAGAATGCAAAAATCAGTGGGAGCTCACAAAGGAGGAAGATTAAATCTTGGAGAGGTACAAAGATCATTTTATGTACCAATGATTCAAGAAGACATAACTGTCTCAGTTTGTGCCATAAGTCATCAGTATACCTCCACTACTACAATTTTTGTTGAGGATTTTAAGTGTCAATTAGTATATACCCTAACAGTTATTTGTAGCAATCGTTAATTGATAATTAGGCATATAAGTAAACCTCTATTGTTATTAAACTATGAGGAAATATTTTATTCTAAACTAACCAATTTTTATAAGCTTAAGACGTCCATCGGTATATATATAAAGTGTGGCTATTTATAAGTTTCCTAATGAGGTCAAACCTACTAAAGGGTCTACAATTTTAAGTGTTACTTCAAAAGGAGTTTTAAACAAAGTTCAAAGCCCACTATGGTTAAGAATTTCATTTAAGTGGACAATTATATTTTAAGGAAAAGGTAGAAATTTTATTATCCTAATACTCTATATGGGTGAAGTTGAGTTAAAATGTGGCAATAGAAATGTCATATAAGTTAGTTTCATTATTCATCCAAAATTTTAATATGATATATTGGTGAAGCCTCTAAGTTTTGGCTAGTAAGATACACCAACATAGGACCAAATGAGTCTTAGGATTTATCACAAAGGCATATCAAATGTATGCATGAGTGATAGAATTTGAATAAGTATTGCCGCACCTGTCTATTGGCATAGTGCAATTGCACAATTGCACAATAAGTTGATTATTCATAATATTTTAATTTAAGAATAAGTTAGTCAGGGTTGAAGTGGAAGACGTTCCATATACTTCGACTATCATTAACTTTGCCCAAAGTCAATACTAGTCTAGACTTGGCATTGGGATACTTGGCAAAGTATAAGTTTAATATAGAAAGGTCCACTAGAAGGTGCAAACAATTTTAAGATATTGATGAGGCACCATGAGAATCATCATGTCACTTCTAAGTTTAAGAATTATAGATTGTCAATTCTCTTGAGTATGTATAAGAATGTGCACAATTAGATTATACCTACTCTTGTAGAAAAGGACAGTTTCATCGAAAGATCCAAACAATATAAGTGTTAAGTTGAGCTCAATTAGTGGCATGTTTGAGAATGAATATGATAGGCCATGTGGCTTAAGTGATATTATCCCAAAATTAAATGTTTGACATACTGCTATAGGCCTAAAATTAAGTTGTAGTATTATTCCGAGTAACAACACTTCAAATGTTGATGCCAAGCACATTGTTTAAATGCTGTGAAAGAAAGAACCAGGATCAATTATTTATTAAGTATGAGAAAGTAAGAACTAAGTTGATGCTAACACATCTCATTATTGAGGCTTAAACACTTATCCCATTTATGAGCGCGCAAAATCATTTTGGGTTTTTAGTGTAGCCTTTAACTTGATTCCTGGTAATAGGGCCATGTACTCCCAATAAGTAATAAACGTTCTTACGAGGTATTGCAGTGAACTATGGGTAATGGTGTCCCAGTGGTATTCATTGCTTCTGACGACGCATTGGTCTAGTTTTACTGTGGTATTGAGTCTGAGCATAAGATTAAGCGAACATTAGTTGCATAAGTGTATTAGCCGTTCGATCAAGTGGGAGAATGTTGGAATGTGATCTCGGCTAATCATGAGATTAATCACAAAATTAATTAATTATTAATTTATGGTCCCACCTGATATATCCAACAAATTAGATTGCCGCGATCAGCGGTAGCCCTTAGATCGTCTAGGGTTTTCGGCCCCCTGGCCCCAACGCACTATATAAGAGGAGGCGTCCATGGCACCTCCAGGTCAATTCATTCAATCTATTCATACCCAAACCGATCACTAAGGCGTTGGAGGGTTCGGGAAGACCGTCACCCACATTCATCCTATGCAGGTAATCTCGGTGGCATCCAGAAGGCCGCCGCTATTTCGGCGACTCACGTTCATCACCTCTAGAGGGTTACACAACCCTCAGCTAGTGATACATCAAGATCTACATCTACATCAAGTCTCCAGCGACACAGATGACATCATTGGACTATGGTTGGTCTAGCACTAATCCCCTCAGTTTTCCGCAATAAATAATTAGTGGTTATGTAATGATCTAAGAATAAGATCCTGTGCATGAGTTGTTCATGATTTATTATGTGTTTGGATCTAACAGCATTTACTGAATGTATGTCTCCTTATGAGCCACTATTACTACTTTTCAGGTCACTGTGAGCAAGGGTCATTAGTTGCAATTTGTTGGGTTCCCAACCTATTTTTGCTAACTCTTCTATGCATATTCAACGGCAGCACCTTGCTGACGTAAGTTGTCTTCATCTTGTATACGACCGTTTACTTAAAATGCAAACCTACACAGCCAAACCATGGCACCAATCAAAATCTGAGAATTCAATTTCTCAAGCAAATAATAGTTTACAAGTTATCATTTCTCTTTCTGTTGTTTTTGCTTTTCTCAGATCAAACAGGTGGACCTCAGGTTCAAGGAACAAGAACATGAACCATCAGTTGTGGAATTAAATTTCAGCTATACAAACATGTTATGGATCGGTTTCTGTCAATATTACTATTATTTGTTTCGTCAGATGGAGCTCAGGCGGAAGGAGCAAGAACTGAAGGCAAATCTTGAATCATGTGCTATCTTCAAATATACTGTATAATCGATTTTATAACCAACTTCCTGCCTTTTATTTTCAAAACAAAAAAAAATACGATTTCTCAACAGTCCTGCATTTATTTTATATATTTTCTCTTTCTTAGACCATGTTTTTTTAACTTTACTTAGATTAAGGAGCTGAAGCTAAAGTTGAAGGAACGAGAACACCAACAGTTAGTTGTGGAACTAGAGGTATATTCTCTATAAATGTTGTGCTATCTACCTTTTATTCAACTAAAATGTTATGCTCACTGCCTTTCATTCAAGTACATGTTCCCAGATAAGATACTTTTGAATACATACAATGGAAATGCACACTTTCTATTACTATTTTTGATTAATTGATTGATTTATCCCTTTGTTTAGTTCTTTGGGGACTACAACAAACGCAGGTTCTACCCTCTTAAAACCAAGGCCTCCCGTGAAGAGCTGCACCTGTTGTCGTTCGTCCAGTGGCCCGGCACGAGGAAGAAGAGCCTAGAAACGGCCCTAGTACTCCGCGACCATGCTTGTGCACCGACATTCGGCGAGCTCGAACAATGGGTCAGAACGTAGTGGTGGCCCGAAGTGTAGGTTGAGGAGGTCGACGAACTGGTGCCAGGTCAGAGTGCCCTTATCCTACTGGACTTGGACGTACCACATCTGGACACCATCCTCTAGATTGTAGGATGCCATCCAAACCTTCTCCTCCTCAATGATGCACTACTGATGGAAATATGACTCGAAGCGATTTATGAAAATGAACAGGTCGGACTTGCCATCATACTGTAGAAAATCTAGCTTCTGAAATCTCGGAGGCCAGTCGGTGTGGTGCTCGCCGGTGGCTCCCCTGTTGCTGGATGAAGAGGAGCGATCGGAGGTGCCATGATGGCCTTGTCGTTGGCGGCAACGGTCGCCTGCAGGGCCTGGACGGCCACTGTGAGCTACTTGATGTCATCACCCATGGTGCTGGCGGACGAAGATGCAGGTGGTTCGTCGACGGGTTGGGGTGGAGGAGAGGCGGCGGGCGGCGCTGATGAAGGCCGGGACTGCGAGGATCGTCTAGAACGAGATACCAGGTTGTCAAGTGCCTTGGGCACCTAACAACGCAGGACCACAACTTCGTAACTCCTAGTCGCGCTCCAGTCGTCACCGTGAGGTTTTGCCCCTTTGCTGGTGGCTTACGAGAATACGTGAAGAACATAGATTGATAATTGCTCGTGCCTAATTATATCAATAGAGTCTACAGATATTTATGTCCCTTCTACTTCATCTCTTTTACTAAATAACCTATCTAGGACTAATATAAATTGCAAATAAATTGCAAATACAAATATAACTAAACTTATAAAGATAACTTGGTCGAATTATCAGCTCGTCAGTCAGATGGGCCCTGGCCGCGGCTTGCTCGGCTGCTCTACGCACATCACGGGCGCGTCGCCTTCTGGTAGATGCCACGCATGACAGTGTATCTAAGTGCATAGCAAAGCTTTGTATCTAGAAAAGGCAAAATGTCTTATGATTTGGAATGGAGGGAGTAACTAATGGCTAAAGAGCATTAGAATACACATAATCTCAGTTCAATTTGTTGAACAACATAGATGTGAAAGAGTACATTCATAATAGCAAAGAGAGAACCAAGTATTACCAGAAAAAGAAAATACTGGCAATGATCATTAGAAAGGCCCTAAGGTGATTTCATTATCTCATGCAAATCAGTATCCATAAGCTCGTAGACCAAGTATACATCCTTAAAGCTCATTAGAAAGGCCCTGAGGCAATTTGATTATCTAGTGCAAATCAGTATCCATAAGCTCGTAGACCAAGTATACATCCTTAAAGCTCCTCCTGTGTATTGGCATCTGTTGACGTCGAATGTGGTCCAAATCACACATCAGAAAGGGCATTGGATGCCCGGGCCGCTACGGACCGAAGAACGCAACGAGGATATCACTCTTTCATGGTGAAGAATGGAGGGGTTTACAAGCACACCACCAAAGGATAACCAACGTACTTATGTGATGAAGAACCGGCTAGTTTTTAGGCAAACTAGCAAAGAACCTGCCAAAGCTCTCATCCGAGAGGGACCCCATGAGGGCAAGGACGTCGGCAGGTTGTCATAGGTCGGCCAGCAAGCCTAGGGCGCCATCCTTGGTCATCGGATCAAGAGATGAACAGCATGGAGGTCGGAGGAGAAGATAAAAAGGGATACAAGAGTACATTGATTTGTTTGTATGTCAATTAGATAGATGGGAACTCAATCGGCCATGATCCTCTCATATATATAGAGGGGGGTGGTCTTATCCTAGTAGAAAACCTCTCCAAGTCTTATTTTCCAAGTTTCGCACGAGTTTGGAACAGTTTAGATCAGAATCCTCAAGGCTAGATCCGAACAATTATTAGGTCTATTGGAAGTCAAGTCAGAAGTTAGGTCGGAACTTCCGACGTTTGTCGGAACTCCCGACGTGAGTCAGAACTGCCGATGTGTGTCGGAACTCCCGACTTGGGTTGGAACTTCCAATAGCGGAGCATCTTCTTAAGGGCATAACTTCTTCATCTGGACTATGTTTTTTGATCGTCTCGATGAGAGGAACATAATGGTGAAGTCCATTCCACATTTTTGAGAACTTCACAAAAATGCACAATTTTGGTTGTCAACATATGCCCCCTATTTTTAGGTGAATGATACATGAACATGAAAACACTTAAGCAAACAAAACTAAACAGCAACGATACCCATCTCATCATTTTGTTCAGTGACTAAGGGCAATGTATACATCAGCCATATTTGTTCTAAGGGTGATACATGTATCAGCTATTGTTTGGAGAGCACTTTGGGCTTTTTGCCAAACACTTGGAAAGTACCTTTTCAAGCATCTTCCGTTGATTGCTCTTGGAGACTATCACCTTGCAACATCATCTCTAGTGAATATGAATTACTAAACATCACTTTGATCACTCAATAAGGACTTTCTCAACTTGGTGACCTTTTGCCAAACTTATTGCTCCTCATCCAGTTGGTAGCATGATTTTCCATACCTAACACTATTCATAAATATGAAATGTGCCCATAGAGCTTTAGATCAAATTTTAGACCACCTCCTTGGATTATCCCAATTTTCTTCTTCATGAGCTTGACCAAAGTCCCTAGACATCTCCCATAACCATCCTTGCTTTATCAAATCCATAATATGAAAGTTGTCCAATCATTCAAATCGGCCATGTCATTACTAGAATTCAAGTTGGACCGATTTGGTAATTCCTCGGTGAGCCAGAGGAGAGTCAGCTTAGCCAACTTGGGGAGTCAGCTCAACCATCTCTGCTGCTCCTGCACACAGAACAATAACGTTTTCTTGCACCGGCCTTTCTTTGATGTCAAAAATACGCCCACCGACGTCAAGGCTAGATGCTTATTGAACTAACATGTTGGCCTTTTGATTTTCATGTCGGTGACTTGTTGTACTACTAGTAAAGAATCACCATAGGTTTCAACATGTCATACCTCATGGATTACAATATAGCCAAGCCGAATAAGGAAAATTCACATTCAGCTTGAATTTTTGTACAAATGTAATTTTAATCGGCTTGATGTCTCAAACAACACCATTGAGAAATAGTGATCATGTCAATACCTTGGCTTTATTTGTAAGGCAATTAATCAAATTGTCACATCCATGAAGTAAATCAAGATACATATATCATGCCCCTTGAAAGCCACAAAACTGAATTCTGTGGGAGCTTTCTAATAGCACGATGGTTGCAAACACTCATCAGCTTAAAAGATTCGTCATGTGTCTAAAGAAGATTTGATGCGATGGGTGAAAAATTTTTGGGTGTAGAACTAAATAAGGCTTCACGTCTTGGAGATAGAGATATGAAACCCTCCAATAGACTGACCTAAATATACCCTTCTGACCTAAATATATTATTACACTATATAATGTATATGTGATAATATAGATAGATCATATTTGGTATAGCTACGTCCAACTTCAAGAAATATCACTACTATAAAAATGATTTTGCCTCATGTGGATTCTTAGAATTGAATTCATTTTAATAATTATAATTTATACACATATTAATTAAGCTAATATAGATTATATTTGTATATTATTGTTAGCTATACAAAAGATACTTATATATTGTATTTTTATTATAGGGGAGGGAGTTGAAGAGCGTGTTACAAGTTACAAAGTAAAAATATAGAATGGTGATCTATAAAATTAATTTTCATCTTTCACCATATGAATTTGAGATAAACTTATAATTTTTGAAAAGTGGTGGAATATCAAATTCTAAATTAAGTAGCCTAATTTATTAAGTATACCTCCAAATGAAAGCACCCGAGTGATTCATATAGGAAATCGTCTCTAAATGAATGTGCTCCACTGTATTTCCGTTCCACCACTAGAAAATATTTTTTAAGGGCAACTGGCTTGATTGATAAAGCTGATAATAGTTAACATGAAACAGCTGTCCCTAGGAATCATATTTTAATGTTTTTTTTGCCAACCACACCTGAAAATAATAGATTTTAGAGGTGGTTAAGAGCATCTCCAAAAGTTTACTATTTCAACTTGGCATCCATAAAAATTTGGTAAAATATAAAAAAACATCCATGCTGATTACTTTCTTTTCTACCGGTCCTCCAAAAACCAAAAGATTTTTAAGATTTTCTGTCACATTAAATCTTGCGACATATACATAAAATATTAAAAATAAACGAAAACAAAAACTGATTACACAGTTTATATGTAAATCATGAGATAAATCTTTTAACCCTAATTAATTTATAATTGGACAATATTTACCACAAACAAACGAAAGTGCTACAGTAGCATCCACCAAATTTTCACATCTAAAAAAGGCCTAACCGCTGCTATTGAATGATATACTTGTAAACTAAATGAATTATATCTTGTGCAAAGAAATTAATTTGTGGGCCTTCTTTTTTTAATTTTACCAAGTCAAAAATACCAAACTCTTGGAGATAAGCTGATTTTTTACTTGACATATATTTTTGGAAGTTGGCAAATCATAAGATTTTCCAAGTATAATTTGGCAAACTCTTGGAGATGCTCGCTGTTGAAATAAATTCATAAAATATTTATAAAAATAGATGAATTCGTAATTTATATCAAAATATAGAGCTCAACAAGATATAAAATTTTATTGATGTCTTTTTTATTCAAGACCGTTTAGGGGCCCAACCTAATATACGTTTTAAGTTCTTATGTTTTAAAATTCAAATTTTTAAACGACCTTGAATAAAGACACACCCTATAATCAAAGTTACACTACTCGACAAGATCTAAAATTTTATCAGTCCAAACTTATTTATTTGAGATCGTTTATTTGGCACCAAAATATTTAGTACAAGAT
>Ga0182004_10003519_pt1 | contig 12460 bp, 8 predicted proteins | sample Sormic07211540_1_FD_120479 | JGI IMG/M metagenome (GOLD analysis project Ga0182004, IMG submission 120479) | Endophyte microbial communities from Sorghum bicolor roots, Mead, Nebraska, USA - 072115-40_1 MetaG | ecosystem: Host-associated > Plants > Roots > Unclassified | place: USA: Nebraska... | reverse complement strand
CTGTGTTGGTTGGTTCTTTGAGAGTGTGGTTGGGCGAATCCTCGATTCAGGTTGCCGGTTAAAGACGGTGGTTGGCTTCGAGTTTTATTTGCCAGGTTGCACTAGTTATCGCTGCTTGCAGCAGGTTATCCCGCTGTTCTTCAGCTAGTTATCGGTGTTCATCCTACGTCGTGAAGATCGGGACAACGTGTCGCCTCAGTGAATGCACAAGTCGGAGAGCTTCTAGGGAGGGTGGGGAGTGTGGTGCTCACATCGCAGGGCTTGGAGAGGTAGCCTAAGGCGCTGGCGACGGTAGTGGATCCTCCGAGCGGGCGCTCTGGGCTCGGCAAAGTTGTTTCGGTGAACCTGCTCACGTCTAAAGAAAAATAGCAAGCGCATGAGCTCCTGGGTGATGAGGGGAAGTGGAAACACCCACTAGCAGGGCGTGTTACCTTCGAGAACGGCTTGGCCACGGAGAGGGCTCACGGCGGTGGTTCCGACCGGAGTTGGGGAAGAAAGAAGGCGTCCGGGCGATTGGGTAGGGCAGGGAGCGCTCTTGGATGTGCGCTGGGTTCACAAGGAGATGGCGAAGGTGATGGTGAACTCGAATTGGCCAGAGAGGTTGCGTGCAGGGTGTATCTAGTGATGAAGCTTCGTCGGGTGGTTTCGGTAGCAGAGGTAATGGAGCTCGAGGTCGGCCGCGCGGGATGCTCAAAAGGACGAGGAGAAGAAGTCTAGGGCATCCACGTCGTGCGGTGACACAGACTAGCAAACAGCTGCGTGGCTGCAGGGCACGCGTGGCTCAGCACACCCACAGTCTGCGCGGTAGAGGCGCCCGTGATCCTCATCGGATCACTGTAGACAAGCCTATCCCCCTTCTGTCTTCTTTTAAAAAAAATCCAAAAAACTGAGTAGAAAGCAATTTTTGGTCAAAACAAAGTTTGTTCGAAAGTTTGAACTCTACAAAACTCATTTATGGACCCAGAGCCAATTTTGAGTAGAAGGGTATGAATTTGAGTAAAACAGCTTGAAATTCAAATTCCAAATTCCAATTTGAATTTGATCAGAACAGAAATTCCAAAATTACTTTTGATTTTACTCAACAACTTGGAAAACTCACAAAATAAAAGTTGTTCATTTTGATGAGCTCTACAACTTTCATTTTGATAACCTTTCAAGATTCCAAATAGATTTTGAATTAGAGATTCAAATTGAAAAGGGGGCAATTTTTGGAAATCTGTATTTTCGAAATTACTTTGAATTTTGTATTGAAACTTCAAAAACTCAAAACACCAAAGCTGTATATCTTGACAAGATCTACAACTTTGCTTTTGAACTCATCCCCAATTTTTGCTTAGTTTTCAGCTACACAAAAGGGGCTAAAAACTAGGGTTGAAATTTGGGGTTTTTCCTTAGCTATTCCCTTACCGCCTTCCTCAACTAGGGATTAAACAACCATCACAAGCATCACTTCACAACATAAATACACTTTAATTCCCTAAGCACAATCAACCAAAATAAACTTAGTTTAAGTTGATGCATCATGATGTGCTTAACAAATATGCTATGCAATGCTTCGGATGACATGATCCAGTTTTAGTATCTGTAACATCAGGGATGTTACAGTCCTTCCCCCTTAAAGAAATGTCGTCCCCGAGATTTAAAGCCTTAGGGTAAGTAATGGAAAAGGAAATGTGTCAAGCTAATATATCATTAGCTTTTCCACAAAATAGGTGGTTGGGGAAGAACATTTCATTATAAACATACACGTACATTAAGCACATGTCTCCAGTTACACTTTTACTCACTTTAGATCACATTTATTCTTACTAGCCATTAGTCTAAAGAGAAGCATAAAACTCAGGAAAGTTCTCTATGAGATAGTCTTCGCTTTGCCACGTGGCTTCCTCTTCAGAATGTTGACTCCATTGCACTTTGTACCACTTGGTGGTTGTTCTTTGGGTAACTCGATCCTTTTGGTCCAGTACTCGGATGGGATACTCTGTATAAGTAAGATCAGGTTCAAGATCCACATCCTCAAAATCTTGGACCTGGTGTGGCACTCGAAGACACTTCTTCAATTAGGATACATGGAACACATTGTGTACCCTAGATAACTGTTTGGGCAATTTTAGGCGGTAAGCTACCTATCCACATCAGTCGATGATTGGGAACAGAAAAATGTAGCAAGGTGTCAATCTGCCTTTAACCCCAAAACGATTCACTCCTTTCATCGGGGATACCTTTAAATACACATGGTCGCCCTTAGCAAATCTTAAGGGTCAACGTCTTCTATCAACATATCTCTTTTGTCGGGATTGAGCAACTCTCAAGTTATTTTGAATTTGTTTGACTTTTCTTCGGTTTGCTTTACCAAGTCAACCCCAAAGAACCATCTTTCATCGGGATCAGACTAGTGTAATGGAGTTCGACATCGACGACCATATAGTGCCTCGAATGGAGCCATTTTGATGCTTTCTTGATAACTATTGTTATATGAGAACTTTGCTAGAGGCAAGCAGTCATCCCACTTGTCTGGAAATTTAGGGCACATGATCTCAATAGATCTTCTAATGTTTGATTAACCAATTTAGTTTGCCCACCTGTCTGAGGATGGTAAGCTGAACTGTATAGAAGCTTGGTGCCCAAGGATTTATGTAAGCATTTCCAAAACTGGGAGACAAACTGAGTGCCTCTATCAGACACTATCGTCTTTGGCACCCCGTGCAGACTTAATATACGATCAAAATAGATCTTGTCATAGGTGACCGTGGTATATATTGTTTTCACAGGTAAGAAATGTGCAGTCTTGGTGAGACAATCCACAATAACCCAAATAGAATCAAAGCCTTTTGCCATTTTAGGCAGTCCCACTACAAAATCCATGTTGATGTCGTCCCATTTCCAGGCTGGAATAGGCAACGGCTGCAACTCCCCAATGGATTTGAGATGAATGGCTTTAACTCTTCGACAGGTGTCACACTAGGCTACATACCGGGCTATTTCTATTTTCATCTTCGTCCACCAAAACCTCTGCTTCAGGTCCTAATACATCTTATTGCTTCCTCGGTGAATAGAATATCTTGTGGTATGGGCTTCATCTAGGATTTGTTGACATAACTCAGGTACCTTTGGAACTACTAACCGATCTTTAAACCAGATTACACCTGCATCATCCACCTTAAAGTCTGTGCGTGCTCTATTAGCAATTTTCTCTTTGAGGTATTTCATGCCCTTATCTTCTTTTTGTGCCGTTATGATCTGGGCTTCGAGATTGGAGTCAATCTTTAAATTAGCCAGGCTTCCTTGTGGAATCATCTCTATTCCCAAGTTCTCAAGCTCTTGGCACAGGGTTATATCCCTAGGCATCACCGTTAAGCAATTACAGTGAGCCTTACGACTGAGGGCATCTGCTACTACATTTTCCTTGCCTGGGTGATAATGCACCTCAAGATTGTAGTCCTTGATTAATTCTAGCCACCTTCGCTAGCGCATATTAAGTTCAGCTTGAGTAAAAATATACTTCAAGCTCTTATGATTTTTATACAGATGACAAGTATTTCCCAGTAGGTAATGGCGTGAGATCTTCAGGGCATGTACTACGGCAGCTATCTCAAGATCATGGGTCGGGTAATTCTCTTTGTGTGGCTTAAGTTGCCTAGATGCATAGGCAATCACTCGACCCTCCTGCATCAGCATACAGCCTATCCCTATTCCTGATGCGTCACAATACACATCAAAGGGTTTCTCAATATTCGGCTGCGCTAACACCGGTGTAGTAGTCAACAACCTTTTCAAGGTTTGAAAGGCTTGCTCACATTCCGACGACCAAACAAATTTTGTTTGATTCTTGAGCAACGTTGTGATCGGCTTAGCTACACTTGAAAAGTCAGTAATGAAGCGGCGGTAATATCCCGCCATAACCAAAAAGCTACGGATGTCATGTACCATAGTAGGTGGCTTCCAACTCAAAACATCTTCTACTTTGCCTAGGTCTACAACGACTCCCTCTGCTAATAATACATGGCCCAGTAAATGAACTTTGTCTAGCCAGAATTCACACTTGCTGAACTTGACATATAGTTGATGGTCTCTTAGACGGGTCAACACAATCCTCAGATGTTCAGCGTGTTCTTTTTTTGTTTTAGAATAGATCAAGATGTCATCAATAAAGACGACTATAAATTTGTCTAGTTCTGGCATAAAGACAGAGTTCATTGAGTACATGAAGTGAGCTGGTGCATTGGTCAAGCCAAAGGACATCACCAGATATTCATACCGCCCGTAGCGGGTTGTGAAAGCCATCTTGGGAACATCTTTCGGCTTAATCTTGATATGATGGTACCTAGATCTCAAATCAATTTTTGAGAATACATTAGCCCAGGCTAACTGATCAAATAACAGGTCAATGCAGGGCAACGGGTACTTATTTTTAATCGTCACTTCATTTAAGGGATGAGAATCAACACATAGCCTTAATGTCTGATATTTCTTTTTCACAAAGAAGGCTGGACAACCCCATGGAGATGAACTAGGTTGAATAAAACCCTTCTCCAACAATTCTTGTAATTGGGTTTTTAATTCAGCCAGTTCCTTTGGTGTCATTCGATAGGCTCTTCGAGAAATTGGGACTGTCCCTGGTTTCAATTCTATATTGAATTGAACATCCCGGTCTGGTGGCAGACCTGGTAGGTCCTCGGGAAACACATATAGGAATTCCTGAACTACCGAGATATTTTCAACTTCTTTCACTGTGGCGGCATGAACTTGTTCAATTGCCCATTTTGGAGTGGCCAGTTGAATTAGGAGGTAAGAGTTACTATCGAGCAAATGCATCTTGATAGTTCTATGCAGGATGTCTAGCACAACCCCTCGTTGTGCCATCCAGTTCATGCCTAATATAACATCAATATCTTGATCTTTAAGAACAATCATATTGGTGGGAAAACTATGCCCACCAAATTTGATGGGTATTTGATAGACCATTTCCTTGGAGCTTAGTCGTCCCCCTAGCGACTGTATATAGTAATGATCTTTAGTTTCCCCGATGGGTATTTCATGCTTTACCACAAAAGTGCGATTGATGAAAGTATGGGATGCACCGGAATCAAAAAGCATTAAAGCAGGATGATTAGCAACAGAAAACGTACCCATCATCACCGGCTCGCCTTCCTGTATGGTTTCTACCTCCATGTGAAAAACTTGTCCAACCTTTTTCATGGGTTTGCCTCTCTGTGCATTTTGACCCTTTTGAGCCACGTTCTTAAACTGGCTCTGTTGTGGTTGGCTGACAGGCGGCCTTTGGAAATTGGGGTTGTATTGTTTACGGTACGGGCATTCCTTGGAGAAATGTCTGGGTTTGCCACAATTATAACAGGGATAATTGTGGTTCTGAGGAGCGGAAGGACGAACGCCTAGGGTATTCGGCTGGCGTGGTGCTGCAGCGACGATAGTAGGCCTAGGGTAAACCTGCTGCCCAGGTCGGTACTGTGGGGTAGAAAAAGAACCACGAAAAGGTGGCTGTGCAGGGAAGCACCCATATCTGTGAGGATGATAAATAATTCTTTGGCGCTTTTGGCTATGACCAGAGAAAGATGAAGACATAGGCTTCTTCTTTGCTTCCTTATGTTTCTTATTTTTCTCCTCTGAGGTGATAGCAATATTCACCGCCTCATAATATGTGGCACTTTGACAGGTAGTCATCATTGTTTGCAGCTTAGTGTTTAGGCCACGCATGAAGCAGACCTTTTTCTTCATGTCCCTTGGGGGCATATTGAGAAAGATGATTAAATTTAGCCACATACTCCATCACACTCTTATTGCCTTGTTCGAAGGCGAGAAACTCTTCTACCTTCATTGCCATCGGACCCTCTATAATGTAATGGGCGCGAAAAGTGTCCTTAAACTCTGTCCAAGTGACCTGATTTCTAGGATTTTGGATTGCAAGAAAGTTCTCCCACCACGCCTCTACAGCTCCCCGAACCTGCTGGGTGGTGAAGAGAGGCTTCTGGGTTTCTGAACAATGAATCAAACTAAACTTGTGCTCCATTGTTCGGAGCCAGTCGTTAGCCTCCAAAGGTTCATCTGCCTTGGTGAACACAGGGGGGCTGGTCTTAGTGAAGTCCACATAACGTGTCTCTCCCTCTGGGTTATTATGAGCTCAGAAATTTGGAGGAGGATTTGGTTGTCGCTGCGCCTACTCGCGCAACAGACGAGCATTGTTTGTGGTGGCGCTGTGAAGGACTGCAATAGCATCAGCTAAGGAAGGTGGAGTAGGTGGAGGGTTGGGGATGTCCTCCCCTCCCTGGGAAGTTCCAGCTCTGTCAGATCTGCGGGTACGCATCGGCATCTACCATGATAGTTATATTTTACTTGTTACTTCTTAAAGTCTACAACTCATAAACATATTTTACATAACTCTACTTATTTATTATACAACTTACATCAAACAGTTCAACATACTTAAAACAAACGATTACAACTTTTCAAACTTAAAGCACACTACACTGATAAACCCGACCCAACTAAGGTAGTCTAGGGAGATCTACAACGATGCCGCTCGCAACTCCACCGAACTAGTCGATGTGGTCAGAACCATAGCCTGGGTCATCGTCGTTGTCCCCGTGGTCGTCCCCCGGGTTGTCATCACTAGAGTCTTGTTCCTCCTCACTGCTGGGGTCTTGATCAGGCTCTCCTCCATCTGCTAACTGTCCATCAGTATCCATCTCCCCTTCCCCTAGAGATGGATGAAGCTGGTGATACAAATCGAATACAATATCACGGTATTGCATTGCCATATCATTGACTGCGGCCATTTGATGTGCCAACTCAAGCTTCTCAAGCTGTAGTTGATCTTCCCTTTGCCACACAACATCCCTTTGAGCGGTGATGGTGGCTGCCATCTTCTTGTATAAGCCCTCTGTATACTTGCTTTTAGATAGCTTGGCCTTTGCGCGGGTCAGCTCGTGCACATGCTTACTCCTAGCCTCTTCCTCTCGGGCAACGGCTGCGTTATGCTCGTCCACCATGCGGGTCAACATCGCCTCGCAGTTCTTTGTGGCTTGCTTCTGATTTGCCAATTGGGTTTGGAACTTGTTGATATCCATAACATTGAGCATTATTTCTCTAGTAACTTCATCTAATTCTACTGATAACTTCTCTATCTCATGCTGAAGATGGGAATGACTGCTACTGGCTTGTTCGCTCCTTGGGGCCAGTTGATGATAAGGCACTCCTTTGGGACCTACCCTCTTGCGGGGAGTTTGCTTGAGACGGCCCATCCTGTAGAGGGTGAATTTAGATTTAGTAAAGTAAACCTTAAAGTTTAGCAAGAATGGGAATGATCCTATACAACCCAACCCAAATAAACAGGAAGGTAATTAACCAAGTGATATGTCATGATGCATGCACGTATTTACGATTCGTATTAGAAATACACATTTATACTAATTAAAATTTTACAACATAGGGCTGTACTTTATGCTGCTCCTTCACATGGCCTTAAAAACCTTATTAAAGCCTACAGACAAGGGTAAGACAAAGCTAAAGCACTTGGACTCAAAATATGCAAGTTTAGAATATTTGATCCAAATAATTTTGAAGTTTTTCAAAGGATACAACAGTCATCTTAGCAATGAATGCTTTGATAGCAGCTGTGGCAGAACCTCCTAAGTAGTTGGGCCCACCGACGCCTGTCATCGTCCCAAAGACCTCTAACGATGATGTCAGGGATCCATCCACTCTAGAGGCCTGATGAGCATCCTAGGACGCCCATTCTACTACTACATGTGGCTTAATTTGCAGGACTCATCCTGACCACCAGCAATGGTCAATTAACAAGAACTTCTTCTTCTCGCCCTTACTGGATAGCGAGTGATCACATTAACAGTAGGATCATTCATTGCGAAGACATTGCCACATCATAGACAATACATAACAAAAGTAGCATTTCAGAGTAAAATAGCGGAAGCATTACATAACTTAATTACATAACTTAATTTACAAAAGTAGTTCATCAAAGTAGGACTTAGGTAAAGTGTTATTACAAACCATGTTTAACGGAGCAACCTTAACCATATTACAAAGATTACAACTTTTTGACCCAGCCCATGGGTCACTTTCATTCCTCATTATCGTCAACCTCGATGACGATCACGCAATAGGGTCCGAAGCAAGTCGGCTCCTGTGCCTCACCTACAATAGGGGTTATAAAACCCTGAGTACGGGAGTAATCAACAAGACTTACCCGACGGAAAAAGAGGAGAACTTAGGAATGCAGGCTTAGGGTAGACAAGGAGTGGTTGAGCAAGGAACCAAGTTGTTTTGCATAAAAGCTTACTAATAGTGGATCCTTACTTTCAAGTTTTAGCCTCGAATCGGTCACCTCGAGGAGTCGAGGAATTCGAGGACACTCTATCTAGTTGCTATTCAGAGACAAGCCTATGAATCCCGAATCCTTACCAAGAATGGTATTTATCCGACGGCCATAGCTTCAATTCACTGTGAGTCCGGGAATTGGGATCTGGACTCCATGAGACATTTCCTTTTTCCCATTTCATAACTTAGTTGCATATTTAACTATGATGATGGTCAAAGGAATTGAGTCTCGCAATCGTGGAGTAACGACGATTCGAACCGCCTAGCAATCTAGCTGGAGTTCCTAACCACCCGATATATGTAGAACTGAATCTTGCAAATGTCAACCCAAATCTAGCTTTCCCAAGATCTGACCGGGTTCGTGGCACCCGAGAGCATAGTACTCCACCATCCAGCCCATTTGCTAGGAGGGTACATGCTACTCTCGCCATCGCTCCATGCCCAGTGCGCGAGTAGCCGCTCTCATCGAGGAATCACAAGATAGGGCTTACCGAGGGCAAGTGGCTAGTACTATACGTTCTCAACCCAGCAAGCCATCAATGGACTGGTCCTTAATCGACACAGTCGGAGACACTACTTTGAAACTCCATTCTTAAAGCAAGTCCACCGACCGGTCTCAATTTGAAACATCATTGACCATAAAAAGTATCCCACAACAACCATTCGAACTTTCTTAGTTGAAAACCTATCTGATAAGCAGGGCTAAGCATCACTACGCAATTTTAAAAATAAACAGGTGCCAAGGACAGGATAACAAATATCAAGGTAGTAAATACAACAAATAGATTAAACCCAATTCTTAACTACGTAATGCAGCATTTTTAATTCATAAGTGATAAAAGATTTAAAATATTCAAGGAAGGGTTTATGCATCCAGGGCTTGCCTTGGTTGCAGGGCTGAGTGGGTTCCTCGGAGACTTTTCATGTCTTGGTTCCAACTTCCTCGAATGGGACACCAACCATGGGGTTTGGTTCAACGGTCGCTCCTTCGGTCACGTGCACCATACACAAAATGATGTATGCTCATGATATGCTTACGACAACATATAAGAAGGATTTATTTGAGCACAGCTTTCCTTCTCAGTGCAAAAGCAAGTTAAACGTAGTAATTAAAGGTTGTTTACTATTTTAGTGTTTTTACCCAAGAGGTTGCAACAGTAAACTAAGATTTTTCCTAATACATAATTATTCCTAATTAACTAATTATTAATCCCTTTTATCTCAATTAATCTTTAATTTAAGCATTAATTACAACAATTAAGCATCAATACCAAACAATAATTAAATGCCAAAGGTCATTAAGGTTAATGACCTCAGGTCATCACATAATTCCAAAATCACTCAAATCCTAATTTTGAAATTAAACTAATCATTATTTAATTATTTTAGGATTATTACTTAATTACTAATTAAGGGTATATTAATATTTTACTCAAACTTTATCCAAATGCCACCAAACTTTTTGTGAAGCCAGGAAATATTACTCAGAGGCACCTCACAAATTTTGGTGATTTTTGGACATATAAATAAATTCCTAAAAATCACGAAATTCTATTTATTAAGTAAAGGACACAATTTTTAGACATGTTCAAAGTATCATAAAATGGAATCTAGCATTTTTCCTAAGTTTTATTCACTGCACAGAACCTATACAAAAATTTCCACTATTTTTGGATCTGCACATATTTTTCTATGCAAAATGAAACATGAATCACTTTTATGCCTAAAAGAAAAAGGAAAACAACATTGTGGTCGTGGTCGGCCCGCTTAACCACGGCCCAGGCCGGCCCACTCGCGCACTGACTCCCTCCCCTCTCTGGTGGTCGCTGACAGGTGAGCCCCGTTCATCAGCTCCGTCTCCCTCCTCTCGTCACTGACTCGGCTGCGCACAGGAGTGCTGTTGGCGAGGTCCCAACTCGCGCGGAGATGCCCAGCGGCTTCTCCACTCCGGCTATGCGCATGGTGGACGGCATCTCGGGTCGCTCATAGACTGGTCGCAAGAGCCTGGTAGAGCGCTAATGCACAAGTCGGAGAGCTTCTAGGGAGGGTGGGGAGTGTGGTGCTCACATCGTGGGGCTCGGAGAGGTAGCCTAAGGCGCTGGCGACGGTAGCGGGTCCTCCGGGCGGGTGCTCTGGGCTCGGCGAAGTTGTTCCAGTGAACCTACTCGCGTCCAAAGAAAAATAGCAAGCGCATGAGCTCCTAGGTGATGAGGGGAAGTGGAAACACCCGCTAGCAGGGCATGTTACCTTCGAGAAAAGCTTGGCCACAGAGAGGGCTCATTGCAGCGGTTCCGGCCGGAGTTGGGGAAGAAAGAAGGCGTTCGGGCGATTGGGTAGGGCAGGGGGCGCTCCTGGATGTGCGCAGGGTTCGCAAGGATATAGCAAAGGTGATGGGGAAGTCAAATTGGCTAGAGACGTTACGTGCAGGGTGTATCGAGTGACGAAGCTTTGTCGGGTGGTTTCGGTCATAGAGGCAAGGGAGCTCGAGGTCGGCCGTGTGGGATGTTCAAAAGGATGAGGAGAAGAAGCTCGGGTGATCCACGTCGCACGGTGACATAGACCAGCAAGCAGCTGCATGGCTGCGAAGAGCGCGTGCGGCTCTGCACGCCCACCGGCTGCGCGGCAGACGCGCCCGTGATCCTCATCGAATCACTGTAGACGAGCCTATCCCCCCTCCCTTCTGTCTTCTTTCCAAAAAACTCCAAAAAACTGAGTAGAAACCAAATTTTGGTCAAAACAAAGTTTGTTCAAAAGTTTGAACTCTACAAAACTCATTTAAGGACCCAGAGCCAATTTTGAGTGGAATGGTATGAGTTTGAGTAAAACAGTTTGAAATCAAATTCCAAATTTGAATTTGAATTTGATTAGAACAGAAATTCCAAAATTACTTTTGATTTTACTCAACAACTTGAAAAACTCACAAAATAAAAGCTGTTCATTTTGATGAGGTCTACAACTTTCATTTTGATCACCTTTCAAGATTCCAAATAGATTTTGAATTAGAGATTCAAATTGAAAAGGGGGCAATTTTTCGAAATCTATATTTTCAAAATTACTTTGAATTTTGTATTGAAACTTCAAAAAACTCAAAACACCAAAGTTGTACATCTTGACAAGATCTACATCTCTGCTTTTGAACTCATCCCCAAATGTTGCTTAGTTTTTAAGTTACACAAAAGGGGGTAAAAACTAGGGATGAAATTAGGGGTTTTTCCTTAGCTATTCCTTACCACCCTCCTCAACTAGGGATTAAACACCCATCACAAGCATCACTTCACAACAAAAACACATTTTAATTCCCTAAGTACAATCAACCAAAATAAACTTATTTTAAGTTGATGCATCAGGATGTGCTTAACAAATATGCTATGCAATGCTTATGATGACATGATCTAGTTTTATTATCCGTAACATCAGAGATGTTACAATTATGTCATAGTCCCATGATCAAGATCACACACACCACATATATATGCTGCTTCTACACTGGAAGTACGCAAAAACAAGCCATCCATTTCACCATATAGATGTTCCATGTTTTAAGGTTTAGAATATCTCTCTCTAAGTATTGTTTATAAGATGAGACACAAAGGCTATGCTTAGTAAAAAAAGTTGGCACATGAAGGTCCATTGCTTTTGAAAAAAAAGAAAAAAAAAACTAGCTAGGTCTCAAATAAAATAGAGAGAGGTCTTATCAAATAGAGGAGCATTCTTTTGTAATCATTTTTTCACACATTTACACATCTTGATCTAGGATTATGACATTCTTCTCCTTGGATCCTTGGTTTGACTTTACAATAGATATAATGCAAGTATGCTATCTTGTTTCCCCCTACCTAAGCCCTATAAGCCCAATAGATGTAGGATAAAACAAAAGAAGGCAATCTTATGCTATGAAGCCTTGGTGAGGAATCCTATACTTACTGAGTGACTTGAGAGTATATGTGCTTTCTTTAAAAACATTTATCAAAAACTCTAAGTGCTAAGGATATGAAAATGGGAAGATGACTTTGCTTTGAGAACTGTTCCATTTTTCAACATCCTAAGGATATATGTTAGACAGTGCCACATAACCCACTTGTATAAGATATGTCTTGAGTAGTCT
>Ga0182004_10003518_pt1 | contig 12462 bp, 10 predicted proteins | sample Sormic07211540_1_FD_120479 | JGI IMG/M metagenome (GOLD analysis project Ga0182004, IMG submission 120479) | Endophyte microbial communities from Sorghum bicolor roots, Mead, Nebraska, USA - 072115-40_1 MetaG | ecosystem: Host-associated > Plants > Roots > Unclassified | place: USA: Nebraska... | reverse complement strand
TCTGGCGGACAGTTCTTTTCCTTTTTCTTATAGTTCTTTCATTTGAAGCTGCAGTGGCCTAGATTCTGCACGAGTTCTAGGCCAATTTTAAAACCAAGGATGAAAAGGATGTAATTTCCATCCTATTTTGCCTAATTGGTATACAGTTGTACAGCATGCGATGCTTTGAATTATTGAAGTACTGTAGAGTGTAGGATTTATAGTCTTATAGTTGTCAACTTGTCAATTCCCACAAGATCACGCAAAGAAACCTCACTTGCCCGTAATTTGCTGGATATGTAAGTAAGTTAATTTAAGTATTAAATTATTGTATTCTGCATCCTCTTGTCTGTTGGATGCCGTGAAGGTTCATTGCCAAGTGGCTTTTATATGCTAGAATCACTAAGCAAATAGGAGTATTTTGTTAAACCTGGATTGGTCATTTAGTTATAGAAGATAAGTACACCTAAGGACTAGGGTCCAGGGGTGAACTTGCTATGAATTCCTTCTGCTTGTTCTGTGAAGGAGGGTACTTGGGATGGTAGAAATTCAGTCTACCACCATGTGGAATTGAAGCAAATACTTGCATTCTTCATGGTTCATATTTGTTGTGTGGTCCTACAAAGCTTGTACCTTGTCCATGTGTTGCTGGTTTGTTGCATCTCCTCGACCTATGCAGTGACGATTAGTTTTGATGTTGCTGGTTTGTTGCATATTCTTTATAGAGGTTCCATGCAATGAAAGGCTATGTAGTGTTAGCAGCAGGTAACCCCCTACACCCACAACCCCGCCCACCACCCACACAGTGTTTCATCAGTGACATCCCTAAACAGTTCAAATGAAATTGTCTTTTGTCGTTACTTGCTTAGTCAAGTCAGCATTAGATAATATATTTCTGAATTGAGTATATCACCTAGTTTTTGCAAAAGTTTCACCAAATATTCTGTGGGTGTTCATGTTCCAGAAAGTTACTGTTTCTGGACAAGCTGGTGATTGCTGAAGTTTTCAATTCTAATTTGCTGAAATGAAATTGTCAAGCTTGTTAATAAATGGCAACATGTGAACTCGCTGAACAGCCACTTTGATGTTTATAGAAGCTTATGCTTCTTTAAGTGCCCTTCTCTCAGGTTTGGCAGGAGTTATATAATTCCTTATGAAGATTTCCTGACCAAACCCAGCAACATATGTCTTCATATCATTTTACTTCTATAGGTGGAGTAGGAACAAATGGATTGCCTCTGAATCCTCCCTTCCTGATCTTACCTTACAATCCAGTTCGGCATGACACTTTATAATGTGCTTATTACTGTTGCCATTGTGGTTTTAGACCTGCGGAGATTAATTACCATTTCTTTTCTCTTGAATTCAGGGGTTGTGTCCTCTACGAAACAAGCAACTTACCCTGGGATGCTCTCTGATTCTGAGGTGAGTAATCTGGATTTAGTTGAAGATTTATACATATGGATATGATTCACATGTTTGGAACTAAAGAGCTTAAGACTTACTAAAACTATGCCATCAAACTGACAGCATAAAGCTGAAATGCATATGCTATTGATCTATACATGTTTTAAATTGTATTCTTTATTGTATCAAACGAACTCTGCTGATGGTTATTTGTGGGAATAACTTTATTTCATTTGCATCTTCATTTATTAAACTTTTATTCATTATTCATTCAACTCACTGTGCCATTGTAAGAGCTAACTAATGAGTTGCTATTGCCTCTCCCTTTTTTTTCCTTCTCAGTTTGCTGACGTAAACAGGCAAAGTAAATCAAGAAAAGCCAGTGCTGTACCAATGAAAGTACTGATAGACGAAGAATTTTCAAATGATGTCAATGCTAGGCACATTTCACCAGGTGCTGTAGGAAGGCTCATGGGTCTTGATTCGTTGCCCTCATCTGGAATCCATAATCAGCATAGGCATACCCAAAGTCATGCACCAAAGACTTCACCTGGTAGTTTTCATGCTCGAAATGGTTTACATGAAGACATTCCACACAGGAGTAGTGCAGATACCATTGATGTTTTTGAAGTTATGGAGGCCGCAAAAACAAAGAAGCACCGGAGTCCAAGATCTAAAATTGGAAATACAACTTCCATATCTGACAAGGTTGATAGTGCTGATATAGATTTCATAAGGCAGAAATTTATGGATGCTAAGCGTCTTTCTACTGATGAATCCCTTCAAATGTCAGAAGAATTTAACGAGACACTTGATGCACTGGTATCTAACAGGGATCTTTTGTTGGAATTTCTTCAAAAATTTGATCCTGCTGTCAGAAGGGACCTGCACAATCATGGTTCTCCATCCTCTGCTGCAAACTGCATCACGATATTGAAGCCATCTCGAAGAAATCATTTTATTGACATGCACAATATTTATCCACAAGAGAAAGGTACCGAGAGCATCTTCAACGAGCAAAAGGAAGTGAAACATTCTTTGAGGAAGCCATGTTCTAATGTGCCCTTGCAATCCCGAGAAGAAGACTCTTGTTCATTAAGGCAGAAACTGTCAAGGTCCAGTCACCAGGAAAATGCTGGAAAACGAGGCTGCCCTACTCGGATTGTTGTCTTGAAGCCAAATTTTGACAAACCTCATGATATCGAAGAAACACTTCCTCTACATCATAAACCCCCCCATTCTGATTATAGAAGCCACAAAGAATGTCCAGAGGTTGGTAGATGGACTCCGTATACTGAAGATTACATGTGTCAGGTGCCCCTTGGAGATTCTGAAACATTAAATCGTATGGGGAAGGGGTCTAGAGAAATTGCTAGGGAGATCACCAAACAAATGAGAGCTGCTAGGGGTGGGAGTAGGAAACATGCTGTCAAACCGGAGATCAGAACTCCTGCTTCAGATGAAAGATCACAGTTCCTGCCATCTGTTACTAAACTCAAGACTCCAGAGGCAATTCATAGATATTCTGAGCCATGTGATGCTTGGGCTTCTTCCAGCCTAAACTCTTCACCAACATATTCGACTGAAACATCAGTAAGCAAGGAAGCAAAGAAACACCTCTCTAACAGATGGAAGAAGACCCATCAGTGTCAGCATCAAGAAACTGATAGTGACAGCTTCAGCACGCTTGGGGATATGCTTTCTCTCTCTGATCAGAATGCATCAAAGGTTGCTACCCATAAAATGACATCCAGGAAATGTCCAAAGGCAGGAGTGCAGAGTGATAGAATGCAAAGCTCATGTGGCATCAGCAGCAATGATGGTTGGAGAGACACAGCTACTAGTAAATTGACAAGGTCCAAGTCTCTTCCATCATCCTTCATCCGCGGAGTTCAAAAGTCAAACAACAGAAAAAGAACTGGTAGTGTTACGTACAATGAGTTCTCGATGCTTAAAGATGTTCTTAAGGTTGGACCCCACTATTCTGAACATGCATGTCGTAGCAGGCAAAGACAATCTCTAAGTAGAGATTCTACAATTCATGGTGATGAATCTGATCTGATGTCCACAGATAATGAGGAAAAAATGGCAGTTGAACGTGAGATACATGTAAATTATGAGGAACCAATTAAAGGTGCTGCTGTGACAGAAACATCTGGGCAGCCACAACATCCAAATCTTGACCATGAACTAGATGCAGTAGGTATACTGGATACCAGTTCTGCACTCCCTGTCAGTAATACAAGACCTCTTTCTCCTGCTGGACAGAACCAGCAAATGCTTAAGATGACCACAACAGCACTAGATAACTGCCTTCTTGTGCCTAGTCTCAATGATCTGATGGCTAAGGTACTAACGTGCTTGTCACATTATTCTTTCCTAATGTTCCCTTTAGCATGTCTTCAATTATATGGGCACTTTTTTTAGCAAACAGTTTGAACCTCTGGTTTGTTTTGTATTAAGGTTCCAAGGTACTTTCATTCTTTTTTATCTACCCTTTTAGTTTGCACTTACTGTGTGTTCTGCTGGAATCATGAAATGTTCACAAAGCCGTTTGTCACAAACACTGATTTCTCAGTTTAAACATGTGCGTACTTACCATCAGTGGCGGATCTACACTGTTTTGCCACAGCATGTTAAACCCCCTACATAACACTTGTCAATTAACTTGCAATTAATCAATCTTGTGTAAATCTTGGCCCCATAGGATTTTGGACCCTGGATCTGCCACTGCTTACCATGTCATGCTTACTAACTGTCAACTATTTTCAATCCAGCATGAGCAAGTTGAGTACCATGAAGCTGATGATTACCCGGCCACTTATGATCCCCAGGTAGGATCAGATTCTCGTGAGGAGATTAATCATCACCTGGGGGATGACAATCGAACCCTCTGTATTCCACCTAATGAATCCGAATCGCCAGCAAACTCCAATAAAGATGACCAGCAAAGTCCAGTGTCTGTTCTTGAATCTTCCATGGACGCAGAAGATGTTTACTCAGGAGATTTTGAGAAAATAAGTGCTGATCTCCAAGGCAAGTGATTGAATTCTTTTTTACAGATTTCTCTTCCACTTTTTCTTATTCTTAGTTCTTAAGTTTGATTTATTGTAAACATTGCAGAGCTCAGATTGCAACTTCGGCTTCTGAAGAGGGAGACTACAGACACTGGAGATGAGAACGAGCTTTTTATATTGAGTGATGATGAGACAGCACGTCAATCACTTCCTGAAATGGAGGAATCCCATTCTTTTAGGAATATGGAAGAAAGGGATTTCTCCTATGTGTTTGATATGCTTGTTGCTTTGGGCATTGATGCGCCCAATGAGGATGAGCTGCTTGACAACTGCTACTTACTGGAGTGTCCTGCAGGCCTTGATTTATTTGATGATCTTGAAAAGAAGTACACCAGCCTCATTTTATGGCCACAACATGAGAGGAAGCTCTTGTTCGATATCACAAATGCTGTTCTTGGGGACATGATTACCTCCTTAATGAACAGTTGCTCAAAGGGATTGAAGGTGAGGTGGTCACCTGGATGGAATCAGGAAGAGTTTGCTGAGCTTGTGTGGCAAAGGGTGGTGCACGTACAGCAGGAAATAGAGTTTAATCAGGAAGCCCTACTCTTGAGTGTAGAGTGGGTTGGTTCTGAAGATGGCACCAATCTGGTTGGGTGTGATATCGGGAGTATGTTGCAAGATGATCTCCTAGAGGAAATTGTAGCTGACTTTCTGGGGGCAACTAAATCCGCCAGGCTCCGTGGCTAGAATTGCCAATGTTTGCATCCGAAGCCATTAGAAGCATATGCATGGATTGGTCGCTGGTGAGCTATAGTGGAAGATTAGCCCTCGATGGGGATGATAATTCCAGGAGTTCACCTCATGGCTACTGAAGGGCATGGCAAAGATGGCGTAGGTGATGGTGGAGCATCAAACAAGTGGGGTGGAAGTTTGACCTGGTTGTGTGCTCATGTACATGTCACCTTTGACTCCGAACTCCTCAATAACGTAGAACTGGAGGTTTTCCCTCTGAACTCCGAAAAGCATTTTAATTTCTTTAGGTTCGCATAATGCCGGAATATAGATGTACAATTTTGGTTTTAAGGAATTGTGTAAAATAATCTGTGGGGGAATTTAGTATGTTTATTATTACATGGAATAATGGTAGTGTTAGTTCAGACATTATTATCTGTCAGTTCTGTTCTTGTGATGGTGTGCTGTGCATACATATCCTATTGCTGGCGATCGTATGCTCTTTGGAAGGAGCAATGCCATAGATGTAGAGCAATGGAACAAAATATGTCCACCTGAAGGAGAGAGAGAGAGTATCCTGATACAAGGCTGCGTTGTGGCTTCGATGAACCTCTGGCAGACTCATGAGCTGCTGAGGATGCTGCTAACCTGCGAAGACGAGCAAACCACTCCTGCAATCAGCAGTTCAGCACCTGCCCGTTCGTCCCTGGTCGTCTGAGCGCAGGATATCTCGGCGCCACGCCTCTGTTGCTGTCCCTCCCAACCGCACCTCTTCTCAGAGGTTTAGGTTCCTGGACGTCCTCGCACACACAACTAACGCACAACACCGCATCAAACTACTCCACTGCACGACCCGCGACTCCTATATAATTCTGGCATCTCGCAGCAACATGCACAGCAACAGCAAGTACTACAAGCGATCGATCTACTGAGCAAGAGCTGGTTGGCTACACGCGCCAGTCCTCCTCGCTCTTGTCCAGTGTACATTCAAGCCTGCGTGCCTGCCTTGCGAAAATGGCCAAGAACGCGGCGCAAGCCGTCAGGGCGGCGCTGTGCCTGGCGCTCGCGCTCGCTGTGGCGAACTGCGCATTCGCTGGTCGCGTCCTCGACGAGCAGGCTGCAGCTCCCCTGCCGGCTGACCCGCTGCCCGCCCCGACGGATCCCCCGGCAGACCCAGTGGTGGCGCCAGCGGCCGCCGGCGCTGCGGGAGCAGCGAGTGCTGGTGCCGCCGCGACGGGCAACGCAGGAGCCGCCGGCGCGGGCGTTGGGGACCACCCGCTGACGTTCTTCATGCACGACATCCTGGGCGGCTCGCAGCCGTCGGGGCGCATCGTGACCGGCGTGGTGGCGAGCGCGGCGGCCAACGGGCAGCTCCCGTTCGCGCGCCCCAACACCAACATCTTCCCGATCCAGGGCGCGATGCCGCTGCCGCAGGGCGCCAGCAACCTCGTCAACAGCAACAACGTGCCCTACGTCGCGGGCCTCGGCGGCACGTCCTCCGCCGTCGTCCAGAACAACGGCAACCCCGTCAACGGCGGCAACAAGAACATCCCCTTCGTCAACGCCGGGGACCTGCCGTCGGGCGCCACGCTCCAGAACCTCCTCTTCGGCACCACCACCGTCATCGACGACGAGCTCACCGAGGGACACGAGCTCGGCGCGGGGGTCATCGGCAGGGCGCAGGGCTTCTACGTTGCCAGCTCGCAGGACGGCACCAGCAAGACCATCGTGCTCACCGCCATGTTCGAGGGCCCCGAGGCACCGCATGGCGGCGACACGCTCAGCTTCTTCGGCGTCCACCGCATGGCCGCGCCGGAGTCCCACATCGCCATCATCGGAGGCACCGGCAAGTACGAGAACGCCAAGGGCTTCGCCGCCATCCAGACGCTGCACCCTGGCGACGAGCACACCACCGACGGCGTCGAGACTCTACTCCAGTTCAACGTTCACCTCATTTAAGCTGCTCCATCACCATTAGATCGACCATTACCCCCTATTTCGTGCAATGTTCGTGATTCCAACTTCCAAGTACTGTGCCCGCTTTCGGCCATGTATGTAATGTACTAATAGGTGCTATGATCGCATCAGCATACTGTGAGATTGTACGAGTAAATCAAGTAGTATGTTTCTGCTATTCTGAGATGGCTACTCCTAAAAGAAATGGCATGAGAATATGACATCATCCTACGTGAAATGGAGCTGGATGGGATTCAAGAAGAGTAAACTCCATCGCCGGTCCATAAACTTGTATTGTCGTGTCATCCTGATCCTTAATCTCACAAATCGACCGTTTAGGTCTTCGAACTTGTTCATCTGTGTCATCTCGGTCCCTAAACTTGTTCAGATGTGTCATCACGGTTCCTAAACTTAGAAATCGCCCGTTTAAGGCCGTGTTTAGTTGGTGAAGTGAAAAATTTTGCGACACTGTAGCACTTTTTGTTTGTGGTAATTATTGTCTAACCATGGATTAACTAGGCTCAAAAGATTCATCTCGTCAATTCCGACCAAACTGTGTAATTAGTTTTTATTTTTGTCTATATTTAATACTTCATGCATGCGTCTAAAGATTCGATGTGATGGGGAATCTTGAAAATTTTGGGTTTTTGGGTAGAAGTAAACAAGCCCTAAGTCCTCAAATTTGTTTTATTGTGTCATCCTAACATGTCATCCTGGTCCCTGAACTTGATTTTGAGTCTCATCTAGGTCAAAACAAAACGATCTAAAAACTCTATATCCAAAAATAATTCATAATAACTTAAATGAAGACAAATTTTATATTAAAGTTGTAGCTCTCAATGTGATCTACAAATTTGTAGTAGAAAAGTTTTTTTATTTAAAGTTGTTTAGTGTCACAAAATTTAGTTCAAAATTTAAATTTCTAAATCTAAAAACTTTCAATAAATATTTTGAGACCCCAAAGATTTTAATTTAATTTTTTTTCAACTATAAAGTTGTAGATCACGTTGCTAACTATAATTTTAATATAAAATTTATCATCATTTAAGTTCATATGAAAAAGTTATGAGTTATTTTTCTATATAGAGTTTTTAGATTCACCCTGTTTTAATCCAGATGAGACTTAAAAACAAGTTTAGAGACCAGGATGACACAATTGAACAAGTTTGAAGATCTATATGGTAGATTTCTATGTTTAGGGACTAGAATGACACAACCAAATAAGTTTAGATACCTAAGTGATCGTTTTGCGAGTTTAGTGACCGGAATGACACATCCGAACAAGTTTAGAGACCGGTGATGGACTTTACAAGTTTAGAGACCGGTGATGAACTTTACTCTTTCAAAAACAACATTAGAAAGAGGGACTAAATTTATGTAGACCTGTCACTGTTCTCTGAAAGGCTACCATGTAATTCTATGGCGAACTTTATGTATCGAAGAAACCGGAACCAAAGAACAGATGGTCCTGTCACAAAAAATAACTCGCCCCGGAGGAATTTGGCAATTAGTCCTTCATCTGAGCTCTGTCAAGGGCTTCAAGGCACCAAAAAGAGCTCTGTCAGTATGATACAGTATTCTGAGACTGGTAGCTTGGGCTCCTCAATTCTCATCCATGATGCGTTTCTGGAAGTCCGAGACCATACGCGGCAGGCCTTGTTTTAGTGAAACTTTGGGCTCCCAATTGAGAAGAGATTTGGCCTTAGAAATGTCAGGTTTTCTCATGTGTGGATCATCTGCAGTGTTGGGTTTGAACTCCACAGACGCACCTGGGTCAATCGTTTCTTTTACCACCTGCCGCAAAAAATAATAAATAAAAATAAATAAAAAAATCAGTATCGTGATTCCTGGTTGGGATATTGGAGACAGGAAGCCGTGGTATTCTGAAAGAAGAATGAATAGCAAATTTCAGTGTCAAGGTCAGACCTGTGCAAGTTCCAGCATTGTAAATTCACCCGGATTCCCCAAGTTGAAAGGTCCAATATGGTCGCTTTCCATTAGAGTTACCAACCCATCAACCTATAAATTTATAGATATGTAAATTCTTCAGATCTGAATGTGGCAAACGTGAACTTTCTGCAGCAAACAAAATTTAAAATAGAAACTGGTTTATGAAGAACAAAGGTCGAGGAAAATAAAGAACACTTGCATGCATTATCTGAATATAATGTTGTATAGAATAAACAATTGAAACTTCTGCATATAGAAAGAGAAACAGAAACCATGCATAAGTACCAGATCTGAAACATATTGAAAACTTCGAGTCTGTTTTCCATCACCATAAACTGTCATTGGTTGTTTCCGCAAAGCCTAGAAATGAAGCAATGCCAACTTTAAGCAGTGCTGAAGTTCAATGATAATCCTCTTCTCCAATGTCACAAATTGAGACAAACCTGTGCAACAAAGTTGCTAACAACTCGGCCATCATCTAAACACATACGAGGGCCATATGTGTTAAATATGCGTGCAATTCTCACCTGAGGGAAGCAGTCTTATGTCAAAGTTTGCTCTTAAAGAAGAGAATCACAGATAAAGCACACATACAACTCATAAGCAGCATTGCAGCATATTAACAAAGGCTGTAGTAAGATCTTGACAAAATGAAAACCAGCAATCAACTATTCAAAGTTCAAATAACCAAGGGATTCGGTTAATTAGCAGTTTAGTGTAATGCAATGTCCCTTTCCGACTTCCCTCCATTTATAAAGATGTCTTGTTCGTTTATCTAGTATACTTTTTTTCTCGAACACGAAAGACATCTTTCTCAAACTTAACAATAGACAATTTTTTGGGGGAACAAACGTTAATACTGCATATCATAATGATATTCATTTTTTCGACAAAGCCGTGTCCTAGTATACTTAATAATAATTACTAGATAAATGAGAATGGATCTCGTGCTCAATATTTGACATTTGGAGCATGATAAGTACTCGAAATAACACATGAATACCATTTGAAAGTCAATTACTACATCCGGTTCAATTGCATAACTTACCAAATACTGACACCTAAACAGTTTTAGAGCTTATTAAATACTGACATGTAATAAGTAGTTTCTAAAGGTCACATTGCTAACAAGATAGCCTTTGTTAGACTTGGATCCATATCAGAAACTGAAGCTTTACCTCGACACCAGCACCACGGTGGTAATCCATGGTAAGAGTTTCAGCTGTTCTCTTCCCCTCATCATAACAGCTCCTAACACCTGTACAATTATAACATAGCGAGGTATATCAGAACGCATTGGATTGGAGAGACTCAAATGTGTCATACTCCTAATCTATGACAAAATTAGCACACCTATGGGATTGACATGGCCCCAGTAGCTCTCCTTCTGTGGATGCTCAAGAGGATCGCCATACACTTCACTGGTACTAGTCAGCAAGAACCGGGCCCCGACCCTCTTTGCCAGTCCAAGCATGTTCAAGGTCCCCATGACATTTGTCTTGTACATAGTTGGTTAAGGAAACAATTGGAGAAAAAGCAGACAAAACAAACAGATCTAAATACAGGCACTTCTTCCCCACGCGGTCACAAAACTACAAATCCACCCCTACCCCTATGCCCACCTTCAACTCATTTGGCACAAAACTACAAATCCACCCCCACGCCCACCTTCAACTCATGTGAAATGTGCATCATAGAATAGAACTGACATTCAAGAAGTCGTATCCGTGTCCATAAATAAATAAAGACAAATATATTGAATCCAATTCCTGTGAGGACGTGGAAAAAATATGCGCGGCACAAGGGAGCGGAAAGGATATGATGGTCTTGATGGGGTTGAATTTGTAGTGCACGGGGGACGCGGGGCAGGCGAGGTGGTAGATCTGGTCGACCTCTAGGAGAATGGGTTCGACGACGTCGTGGCGGATGAGCTCGAATCGCGGGTTGTCGAGGTGGTGCGCGAGGTTGTCCTTGCGGCCCGTGAAGAAGTTGTCGACGACGATGACGCTGTCCCCGCGGGCAAGGAGCTTATCGACGAGGTGGCTGCCAACAAAACCCGCGCCGCCGGTGACGACGACGCGCAGGGAGCGCTTCCGGACGCCGACGGGGAGGCGGCGCGCGGCGGCGGAGGAGACCACGCCGCCGCGGGGGATTTTCCTGGCGACGGCGGCGGCGAAACTGGTGGCGGAGGAGGATCCGGCTCTGGCGGCGGAATGCGGGTTGACGGACGACGGGTAGAGGAAGAAGAAGGAGGAGGCGAGGAGGAAGCCGAGGAGGACGAAGAGGAGGCGCTGCTCGCGGAGGAGGTAGGAAGCGAGGGTGCGGGAGAGGGAGGCGCGGTGGTGGTGCGGGCGGTGCTGCTTGCTCATGCTGGCCTGCCGGTGCAGCTGCTTCATGGCCGGGGTGGGCGGGGCGGGGCGCGCCCTCTCGCCGGAGGCGGAGGGGGAGAAGAGTGGTGGCGAAGCGAGGGGGGTGAGGGAGGGAGGCGCGTGGAGGCGGTTGGGCCCCGCAGCTGCCGAATCGAATGCGATTCTTCCTGCCGCTGTGGCTTGTCGCCCGCAGATTCCGCACGTGCGTGTGGAATCGTTCTCTCTTCTTTGCTTCCGGCAGAATGTTACGCTGTATTCATTTATATAGATCCAGAAGAAAGCAATAGCATCAGCGACCGCATAGCGCAGTGGATTAGCGCGTCTGACTTCGGATCAGAAGGTCGTGGGTTCGACTCCCACTGTGGTCGACCATTATGTTTTTCTTTTTCCTTTTTCTTTTGTGTTATACTCCTAACACTGTACGGTAGAAAGCGAACGTGTCAAGACTTATTTTGTTGGACGATGGATGACAACAGGTGAACTGAAAAGTGAAAGGCAAGTGGTCTTGTTACAACGCCTTATTGCTTATTGTTCATGTATCACCATCAGCGATGTTGTAAGATCAAAGATAAAACTGAAATCCACATATTAGCTGTTGATGATGGCGGTGTACCAGACAGAGCAGGCCCGTTAGCTTGAAATGATGAGAATTGGCCTATTGATGCCTCGTAGTTGTAGAACTAGCTTTTTAACAAACATCTAAAGGAACCTCTCCTCAAGAAAAAAGACAACCAATTCTGTGAAACATTAAATTTTGTCATATATAAGTTAAATATAAAATACCACATCTAATAGATCTATTCGTGCATCAATTACATCTTTAAAAAGATCTTTATATCAAAATCTGTCCTTAAATTAAATATAAAATAAAAAATACCACATCTAATAGATCCATCGTGCATCAATTACATCTTTAAAAGATCTTTTGTGGCAGAACCTCCTGAATTAAGTGGCCCACATGCACACATCATTGTCCCAAAGACTTCTGATCGGCGTGCACGAGTTCCAAATGAATCAAGGAGTCTGTCGGGTGTCCTCGGGAAACCCGA
>Ga0182004_10003517_pt1 | contig 12463 bp, 17 predicted proteins | sample Sormic07211540_1_FD_120479 | JGI IMG/M metagenome (GOLD analysis project Ga0182004, IMG submission 120479) | Endophyte microbial communities from Sorghum bicolor roots, Mead, Nebraska, USA - 072115-40_1 MetaG | ecosystem: Host-associated > Plants > Roots > Unclassified | place: USA: Nebraska... | reverse complement strand
TTGCTATCCCGAGCGCAACTTGTTGGAGACACATATTCTTTTACCAAGTGAGCGAGTCTCATCTGTCATCCTCAATTTTACCAAGTGAGAATAGCAACTTATTGGAGACACATCCTTTTTTCTTTTGCTAAACAAATTAGCAACTTGCTATAACTCAAGATTTGACAAGTGAATTTTACCAAGTTCTTGGAGATGCTCTCCATCTCTCTCTTCTACGAACAAGCCTGCGGCGGAGGGGCAAACCTCACTGGAGAAGATGGACCGTGGCTACGAACTCCGTAGCTAGGGGCCAGCTATCCTAGAGCCTGACGCCCTTGACAACCAAGTATCACGGTCTCGTTGATCCTCATCTTCCTCAGCCGTCGCGCCAGCATCATCACCACCAGCCGCCATAAACCCTAGCCTACCACCAGCCGCCGCACACCCTAGCCCACCACCAGCCGCCACTGCTAGCACTCCTTTCTCACTGTCGTCGTCAGCCGCTTCCTGCACCGGCACCATGGGGGATGATCTCAAGGCCTCCCTCAAGGCGCTCACCAAGAACGTTGCCTTGATATAGAAGTCGACCGAGGCCAATGGCAAGGCCATCTCCGACCCCTCCATCGCTGGATCGTCCGCGTCCAGCGGTTGGCCAGGGTCTAGGGATGAACATCACCAAGATCGGCCTCCCAAACAATGGTGGCCTAAGTTTCCGCACTACAACAGCAAGAGTGACCCGCTGGTCTTCCTCAACCATGCGAGTCCTTCTTCTAGTAGTAGTGGATCATGCCAGAAGAACGCACTTGGATGGCGTCCTACAATCTCCAAGAGGGGGCACAACAGTGGTACATGCAAGTGCAGGAGGACAAGGGGACGCTGTCGTGGCTCCATTTCAAGGAGCTCCTCAACCTCCATTTTAGACCGCCGCTGCGCTCAGCCCCCCTCTTCGAGCTCGTGTCCTGCTGGCGAATAGGAACGGTGGAGGGGTACCAAGATCGCATCCAAGCCCTCCTTCCCCACGCGGGCCATCTCGATGAAGCGCAATGTGTGCAACTGTTCACAGGTGGTTTGCTGCCTCCGCTCAATCTCCAGATCGCATCCAAGCCCTCCTTCCCCGCGCGGGCCATCGCGATGAACCCACAATCACTGGCGGCAGCCATGAGCCTTGCACGCCAGATGGAACTCTGGAGCAGTATTGCGTGTCCACGGCCAAGGCACCTAACCAGGGAGTGTAGCCATCTCTAGGATCGCGCCCTGCTGCTCCGTCCACGACCAACCCGCCAGCACCCACCGCATCGGTCAAGCGCCTAAACCAAATGGAACAGGAGGAACGGCGCCGCCTCGGACTGTTCTTCAACTATGATGAGAAGTACAGTCATGGGCATAACAAGGTTTGCAAAAGTTTGTTCTTTGAGGATAGCATGGAGGAGGACAAGGACTGCACCGAGGACACGCCAGACACGGACACGCTAGACACGGACACGTCAGTGTTCTCCCTTCATGCCGTGGAGGGTGTCGCCGTGGGCAACTCGATCCTGCTCCGGGTGCAACTAGGCGTGGCATCGCTCGTCGCCTTGGTCGACACAGGGTTGACCCATAACTTCATCGGTGAGTCCACCGCCACACGCATGGGGCTGATTGTCCAGCCACGACCACAAATGACCACCACGGTCGCCAACGGAGAAAAGGTGGCCTGCCCCAGAGTACTCCGCCACGCATCCATCGTCATCGAGGGCATGAAGTTCCACGTCAATCTGTATGTCATGCCGCTCACTGGGTACGACATTGTCCTCGGCAGCCAGTGGATGGCCAAACTAGGGTGCATTGCTGGGGACATCACCACGTGTCCTGACGTTCTAGCATTGTAGGCATCACATATGCTGGTACGGCATGCCCAACCCCGATGGACCGGCGGTCCGTGCAACAAGCTTCGAGGGCTCCCTCCTCGACAGGCTCCTCGTCTCCTTCACCAACGTCTTCGCCAAGCCCACAGGTCTACCTCCTCAACACGGCCACGACCACGCCATCATCCTCAACCCTGGCACATCATCGGTGGAGGTCCAGCTGTATCGGTACCCGGCGACCCACAAGGATAAGCTAGAGTGGCAGTGTGCCGCATTGATCAAACAACGCATTGTATGCCGCAGCAACTCGTCCTTCTCCTCGCCAGTCCTCCTCGTCAAGAAAGCGGATAGTTCATGGCGATTCTGCGTTGACTACAGGGCGCTAAATGCGCTCACCGTCAAGGACACTTTCCCCATCCTCGTCATCGATGAGCTCCTCGATGAGCTCCATGGGGCGCGCTTCTTCACCAAGCTCGACTTGTGGTCGGGTTATCAACAGTTGTGCATGTGACCAGAGGACGTCCACAAGACGGTGTTTCGCACCCATGGCAGACTCTACGAGTTCTTGGTCATGCCGTTCGGGCTGTGAAATGCTCCGGTGACATTCCAAGCGCTCATGAATGATATTTTTTGGTCCTACCTGTGCTATTTTGTTCTTGTATTCTTTGATGATATTTTGATTTATAGCAAGACATGGGGAGACCACCCTGGCCACCTCCGCACTGTCCTGTCGACCCTGTGGCAGCATAGGTGATTCATCAAGCGCACCAAGTGTGCCTTTGGCATCGACTTCATGGCATATTTTGGCCACATCATCTCTGCCGCCGGGGTCGCCATGGATCCAGCGAAGGTGTAGGCCATCTACGACTGGCCCCGACTGTGCTCGGCACGTGCGGTACGCGGTTTCCTTAGCTTGGCGGGATACTGCCACAAATTCATCCACAACTATGGCACCATGGCTATGGCCCTCTCCGCCCTCCTAAAAAAGAAAGGGTTCTCCTGGACCAAGGTAGTGATCGCAGCGTTCGATGCCCTCAAGGGCGTGGTCTCAGCACTAATCCTCACCATGCCGAACTTCACCATGCCGTTCACCATGGAATGCGACGCCTCCTCCCACGGCTTTGGCATAGTCCTCATCCAATACGGCCACCCCATTGCCTTCTTTAGCAAGCCCGTTGCACCTCACCCCGTGCCCTCGCCGCATACGAGTGATAACTCATTGGCTTGGTGCATGCTGTCAGGCACTAGAAACTGTACCTTTGGGGTCGTCACTTCACCGTCAAGACCGACCATTATAGCCTCAAATATCTCCTAGACCAGTGGCTGGCGAGCATCCCCCAACACCATTGGGTGGGGAAGCTGCTTGGCTTTGACTTCAAGGTGGAATACAAGCCCGGAGCGACAAACACAGTGGCAGACATGTTGTCAAGCCGCGACACATCCGATGACGCCACTGTCCTCGCGTTGTCCACTCCCTGGTTCCACTTCATCGAGCGCCTTTGCCAAGCCCAGGAGAGCGACCATGCGCTGGTGGCCATTAAGGATGAGATCTACACGGGCGCGCACACTGGCCTGTGGTCCACCACCGATGGCATGGTCCAATTCATCGGATGCCAGTACATTCCCTTGGCTTCGTCGTTGCTCCAAGAGATCATGCTGGCTGTCCATGAGGAGGGACATGAAGGCATCCAGCGCACGCTCCACCGACTATGTCGTGACTTCCATTTTCCTAACATGAAGAGCCTTGTGCAGGACATGGTGCGGGCATGTGGGGTGTGCCAGCAATACAAGGTTGAGCACCTTCACCCAGCCGGGCTTCTGCTCCCACTGCTGGTGCTGCAGGGTGTGTGGACGGACATCACCTTGGACTTTGTCGAGGTGCTTCCCCATGTCTGCGGCAAGTCCGTCATCTTGACGGTGGTGGACAACTTTAGCAAGTACTGCCACTTCATCCCCTTGGCACACCCGTACTTTGCCGAATTTGTCGCTCAAGTCTTCTTTGCTTAGATCATTTGCCTCCATGGCGTTCCTCAGTCCATGTTGTCAGACCATGACCTGGTCTTCACCTCCACATTCTGGCGTGAACTGATGCGCCTAGTGGGCACCATGCTCCACATGACTACAACATTTCACCCCTAGTCAGATGGGCAGTCCCAGGCCGCCTACTGTGTCATCATCATGTACCTGTGGTGCTTGACTAGGGACTGGTTGTGCTAGAGGTTGCGGTGGCTTCCATGGGTAGAATTCATCTTCAACACCACCTACCAGACCTCGCTGAGGGACACCTCGTTCTAGGTCGTCTATGGATGTGATCCCCCTCCATTCGGTCATACAAACTGGGGGACACAAGGGTGGCTACCTTCGCAGCATGGAGGAGCGCACAGAGTTCTTGGAGGACATCTGCTACCGCCTTGACCAAGCACAGGCCACCCAGAAAAAGAACTACGACAAGTCACACAGTGACGTTCTTATCAAGTCAGGGATTGTGTCCTCCTTTGGCTTCATCAGCACGAGCCAGCATCCTTGTCGCAGACGGTCACCGGCAAGTTGAAGCCATGATACTTCGGGCCCTACCGTATCACGGAGATGATCAACAAGGTGGCCATCCGTCTTGCTCTGCCGCCCTGCGCTCGCCTACACGATGTCTTCCACATCGCCCTTCTCAAGAAGTGGCACGGGACGCAGCCCGACGCCCCACAATTGACACTTCTAACACCACTTAAGCTAAGTTGTCATCCCTATCATGACGCCAAAATTGTGGTATAAAAACTGTCCACCAATAAAATAAATATAAGATCCACAAGCATACAAATTAAATAACATTGTAGCACTTCACCGGGAAGTATTCCAGGTATTATTATTTATATTTAGCTCAAACGAAAGAACTAAGGACTTAAACAATGAGACCAACTTACAAAACCTGAGTACTTATGAGTGATTGGGTTGCATAGTCACATACTTGGTACGAGGGTGAACCAAGATAGATATATGATATAAAGTATAAAAGCCTAGGGAATATAGAGACTAGATATAGACTACTCAGATTAATATTAGGTAGACGTCTGATTAGTTCAAGAGATAGAAAATCCGAAGTAGTTCTAATTTATCAAGTCATTCATCTACTCTAATGCTACACTATCATATATAGCACAAAAGACTCTTCATTTATGTATAAGAAACATTGCTATAAAAAGCCAAGATAGAGCTGGACTTCCTACACAACTGCGGTTCTACCTGTTCTATAACCGGAGGTTGGAATACAAAGGACTCAACAGAACTATCACTTCCATGATCTACCACGTAACTCTGCCAATACGGTGTAATTGCAGATAAACAACATCTAAGCACCATGCTTACATGACATCTATCACCTAACCCTCCAGTGAAGAGAGCTAAGCGCTTTGCAAACATATACATAAACTCATCATCAATCATAACCATATCAAATGTAGAACTAGAATAAACTAGAAACATAATAAATAGAAACATAATGATATTTAGAATAAAGTCAAAGAGAGATAAAAGATAATACCAATCTTCGATGAAGATCCAGAAATTCTGAGCACAGGCGCCCGACTCTTCCTCTATCTAATCTAATCCTATGTAGAAGATGAAGATTAGGAGTAGCTAGTCTATCTCTAAACCCTGGCTCTAATGGCTCCCTCTAGTTCTTAGATGAGAATAAAAATATAATTATGTTTTTCTCTCTATTTTGAGCTCTCTCTAGGGGGGCAGGGCTATATTTATAGCCCCCTAGAAAGCACCACAACCCTTGGATCAAACCGACTTAAACATGCGCTTAACATTAATCCTCAAAGTCGGTAGAGGCAGGATCCGTGAGGTTGGCTCTGATTAGCCAGGCTCCCCGGGCGGCCGCCCCTGTCAGGCCTGGGCGCCCGCCCTTGCCCTATGGTAGGTGGGCCCCACCTTTCAGGTGGTGTCTTTTCAAGTCTTCTAGAGTATTCAGGAGTTGACGTTCAGGTCTTCTCTTTATGTAAATCTGACATGTGAAGCTTTTTTTTGTTATTATTCTTATAACCCCTGCAGAAACAGACATTCACCAAAATTTGTGGAAATTGTCCGTAAAAACCCTATGTCTATAGTGATGTTCAATTTTTACCCCCTTTCTTCTCCTTAGTTGACATATAATTTTGATGGTTAACAACCATCAACACCCACCTCCTCTAGCAAGCGTGCACCACGGCACGGTGGTGTGTGAGCCTGAGCGGGTCATCAAGTCACACTTGGCTCGTGGGGTGCGTCAAATCCTGGTTCAATGGAAGGGGACCTCTGCAGCTTCTGCAACATGGGAGGACATGGAGCTATTATTCACCCGCTACCCTGCACTACAGCTCTAGAGGACGAGCTGTCTCTCGACTGAGGGAGAGATGTCTTGTGGAGACGCACATAGTCCAGCTGCCGTAGGGCACGAGATGTGTGACGAGCCACGGAACACGCGGCATGCGTGGAGGTGGACCGCGACGTCAGTGGCTAAGTTTAGAAAAGATAATTAGTTTCCTATTATTAGTTCTTTGTTTTAGGAGCAATTAGCTCTTATTTAGTTGGGCCAGGGGCCATATATTCTTGTAACCGCACATTGGCGAGATTAAGCAAGATTTGTTAACCTATATGAACAAGCCTGCGACGGAGGGGCAAACCTTGCCGAAGAAGACGGACCGTGGCTATGAACTCCGTGGCCAAGGGCCAGCTATCCTATGGCCCGACGCCCTGGACATTTATCTCATTATATGTTTTAGAATTGTTTTTTAGAGATATATAAGGAATCAACCCCAGTCTTATAGCATAAAGAACGGTTATGCATATATATAATTAATATATAGTTACTTGTAGTGTAGCATTATTGCTGTCATTTGATTTGCAATTTTACATGTTGCTATATATCGGCAGGAGCTACTACAGGTGCACTCACAAGAACTACTACGGGTGCGAGGCGAAGAAGAAGGTGCAGCGCCTAGACGATGACCCGTTCACGTACGAGGTCACATACTGTGGCAACCACACCTGCCTCACCTCGACGACTCCGCTCCTCACAATCCCAGCAGGCCCCGCTACCGTGGCCTCAACAGCTGCCAACATGCTAAACAACTCCCCGACTGATTCAGCAACAGCCCTCGCCGCCGGTCATCAGGACCTCTTCATGCCGGCCGCTGAGCATCCTGCACAGGCGCTGTCCACGGCCATCCAGCTCGGCATCAGCTGGATGCCATCAACCCTCGTTGGCTCCAGTGCCCCCGAGGGAAGCAGCTCTCAGGTGAACGTGCCCGCCTCAGGAAGGGACACCGCCGAATACCCGGTTATGGACCTCGCCGATGCCATGTTCAACTCTGGCAGCCGCGGAGGGAGCAGCATGGACGCCATCTTCCTTGCTCGTCATGATCGACGTGATACCTAGATCCATCTGATGCATCCGATGATCAGTTTCCGGTGGGGATCGATCCTTGATTCGAGTTTTGATCATCACATGACCGTAACTTCGTACAACAACCATGTAGGTGTAGGCATGGAATATATAGGTTCAAGTTTGTTCTTTGATCTTAATTTAGCCACTTAAATCGCTACATAGATTTGTTTGCGGCAAGGCCGTGCTAATAAAGGTGCTCACAGTTAATAGGTATTGAAAGAATAAGTGTACAGGACATGTGTCCGCCCCTCTTGTACATATAAAAATCAACGACGATATTTGTAATTGTATAACTCTTAGGTTCATGTTTGTTTGCAAATAAACATCGAAAATAGGATACATAATTTTGCTCGAAAGCCCTTATGGAAAAAAATTGTATGTAAAAAAGCATTAAATTCATACAGACGTCACCACGTTCGCGTGTATAGAGTAGCACTACTACAGACGTGTTATACTGACATGCGTTTGTAGTAACTGGTCAAGCGGGATCGCCGGTCTGATGAGATCAACACACCTCTATAATAAAATATTATTATAGGTGATGAATGACATTTTTGATTGATTTGCATGCCTTGCACCACTGGTACACATCTTCTAAGCAACCTATCTAAGCATACCCGAAAGAGGTAGGGTGGATCCCATATGTGGAGACGACTTTTATAAATGAGCCTCTTTCTTATTTTCTCCTGGTGTTACGTAACCTGCAACCATAAAGTTGACAATATTCACGCACCAAGGATCTGTCTTGGTCACTTTAAATAGCATCTCATCTTTTATTCAATCAATAATTGGTAGTTTCTGAGGTTCTTTAAAATACATCTTAGACAAATGATCAGCAACAGGGTTTTCTATAACTTTTCTATCTTTAATTTCCAAATCAAATTCTTGAGGTAATAAAATCCATCTTATTAATCATGGTTTAGCATCTTTATTAGTGAGCAAATATTTAAGAGCAGCATGGTTAGAATAAACAATTATTTTAGCTCCAACTAAGTAAGACCTAAATTTATCAATAGGAAAAACAACAGTTAAAAGTTATTTTTCAGTGGTTGCATAATTTAATTATGCTTCTATCATTGTTTTGCTAGCATAAGTAATTGCATGATGCGTTTTATCTTTTGTTTGTCCTAAGACTATGCCTACAGCATAATCACTAGCATCACACATAATTTCAAAAGACAAAGACCAATCAGAGGGTTGAATGGTTGGCGCTGATGTAAGTGCTTTCTTAAGAATATTAAATGATTCTAAGCATTCATCATCAAATTCAAAAGCTACATCCTTAGCTAATAATCTAGTCATTAGCCTAGCAATTTGTGAGAAATTTCTTATAAATCTATGATAAAAACCACAATGACCAAGAAAGTTTTGGATTCCTTTTATATTAACAGGTGGAGGTAGCTGTTTAATTACTTCAATTTTAGCTTTATCTACCTTTATACCTTTTTCTGACACTAGGTGTCCCAACACTATTCCTTCTCTAACCATAAAATGATATTTTCCCAATTTGAGGCCTAAGTGTTTTTCTTCACATCTTTGCAAAACCTTATCTAAATTTTCTAAACAATCAACAAAAGCTTTTCTATAATCTAAAAATCATCCTTAAAAACTTCCATGATTTCTTCTACCATATCATAAAATATAGATATCATGCATCTTCGAAAAGAAGCGGGTGCATTAATGTAACATCCCTAATGTTACGGATAATAAAACTTGATCATGTCATCATAAGCATTGCAAAGCATATTTGTTAAGAGAATCATGATGCACCAACTTAAAATAAATTTATTTTGGTTGACTATGCTTAGGGATCTAAAGTGTCTTTACTTTGCGAGAAGATGCTTGTGATGGTTGTTTAATCCTTAGTTAAGGAGGGTTATAAGGAAATACTTAAGGAAAACCCTAATTTCAACCCTAGATTCTGCCCCATTATGCAACTTAAAAACTAAGCAAAATTTGGGGATGAGTTCAAAAGCAAAGTTGTAGGTCTTGTCAAGAGGTACAACTTTGGTGTTTTCAGTTTTTGATGTTTCAATGCAAATTTCAAAGTAATTTTGAAAATATAGATTTCTAGAAAGTATCCCCTTTTCAATTTGAATCTCTATTTCAATATCTATTTGAAATCTTGAATGGTGACCAAAATGAAAGTTGTAGAGCTTTTCAAAGTGAACAACTTTTATTTTGGAAGTTTTTCAAGTTATTGAGAAAAATCAAAAATAAATTTAGAATTTCTGTTCTGCCCTAATTCAAATTGGATTTGCCCCCAAATTGGAATTTGGATTTCAAACTGTTTTTGGCAAATTCATACTCTTCCACTCAAAATTGGCTCTAGGTCCTTAAAAATGTTTTGTGGAATTCAAAATTTTGAATTACTTTTATTTTTACAGAAATTGGACTTCTATTCAAAATTTTGAAGGAATTTCAAAAGAAGTCAAAATGGGGAGGGATAAGCTCGGCTACAGCGTTTAGGTGACGGTCACGAGCGCCTCTGCCACCGGCCGCAGCTGTGGAAGCCACCGCGCGTGCGCGTGCAAGCACGCAGCTGCTTGCTTGCCTGCATCACCGAGCTACGTGGACGCCTAGGGCTTCATGCCCTCGCCTCTTGACCACCCAGCGCGGCTGACCTCGAGCTCCTTCGTTTCTGCGATCGAAAACCCCTGACGAAGCTCCATCGCCCAATACACCCTGCACGCACCCTCTCCGGCCAAATTGAACTCACCATCACCTTGGCCACATCCCTGCGAACCGATAGCGAGCCTTGGAGTGTTCCCTGTCTTTCCCAATCGCCCAGACTCCATTCTTCTTCCCCAACTCCGGCCAAGCCGACCGCCGTGAGCCTTCTCTGTGGTCAATGTTGGGCATTCTTAAGGTCATTACCAAAAGTAGACTTAGTTTTCTATTTCTGATAACAGTGCCAAAAATTCCGAATCTATCCCTCATGCCACTTAAGCCAAGTTGTCATCCCCAGCATGACATGAGAGATGTGGTATTGAAATATGCAATTGCTCTTCTGAATAAATAATAAAAGGGATCTACAAGCGTATAGATTAATACCGATGTAGCATTTTAACCGGGAAGTATTCCAGGTTTCGTTATTTATATTTTTACCACTGGGGAGGGATTACTAACACCAATGTTGATTATGAAATGAAATATGGAACTGAGTATCATTGCATGTGTAATAGAGAGCATTCATCTATCTCTGACATACAGAGATAAATGTCACATAAAATATAGATAAAATATGAATGGTGACAAAGATAACTAATCTAATCAGCATAACTAGGCACATATGATAATGATAAGCACCTCAACAGATATTCTAGCAAGTCATTAGCATGGAACTAGGATGAACTACTAGAATATTTCCTAAGTTATTTTTAACTATAAATTCTAGTATATCATAGTTGGTGCAATTATACTTGGCAATCATTGCAAGACAGGACTATGTCCATGCATAGTGATATTATCAAGGAAGATGAGAAACATAGAAGTCACGCCCCTATTATAATATTGCTCTGCCTGACCTATACATAGGAGGGGGACTATATAAGAATCAACGGAGCTGTGACCACCGCGAACAACCCTGTGATCCGTCATATAGGGTACAATCGTAGATAAATACGGTATAGGCACCATGCCTACACAATACTTATCATTTACCCATGAACCCGATGGATAAATGCTATACGATCCTAAACATGTATATAATTCCAATCTAACGAAACCAAGTATATAACCATGATAAACTAAGAACGATATAATTGCAAATATAAACAAGTAGAGCAAAGTCATAATCAATATATTAAAATAGAACAAAGTCATATTCATAATTTTGAAGAACAATGATGAACAAATGAAGAACAGTAGAGAAATTACCAAGAATCCTCTTGATAGATCCGGAAACCAATCGAAGATTGACTCCTTCTAGTTCTAATCCTATGTAGCTATGCTAAACTAGAGATCTAGTTGATGTGGTGGCTCTTGGGCTTGATCAGAGACTCTCCTCCTTGGATGAATGAATGAATTAGGGTTTGAGAATAAGAATGCCTCGTCCAGGGGCCAGGGGGCCTGCTTATATAGCCCTTCCAAATGAACGTGGGCCGTCAGATCAAACCGACCTTAATCACATGGTTTTTCTTAATCCCTTAGGTCGGTGGAGCATAATCCGTGAGGCGGGGCCTGATTGGCCAAGACAACAGGGTGGGCGCCCTAGGGGGAAGGGCGGGCGCCCTGCCCCTAGGCCCGCTCGGCCTCCCGTTTGTTCCCGTGGCTTCTGGAGTCTTCTAGATGATAGAAAATTACCGCACACGTTAATATCTCTATGTAAACCCGGCATGGGGGCCTTTCGTCCATATTTCCTGATAACCCTCTGCAGAAATAGACAAACACTAAAACTAGTGGAATTCTGTCACATAAAACCCTAAGTTTGGGTGTTGGTTGCATTTGGATCCTTTTCTTTATTTATTTGATGATTAAATTTGGTACTTGTCGACGAAAGCTAGTCGGTAGTCTACCTTGGGGTATACCCATGGTTGTAGTTTATCGGCAGACAGGTGCGCAAGCTACGAACTTGATGGTGATGCAAGACACAAACATGGTTTTTATTCAGGTTCGGCCGCCGTGTGGGCATAATACCTACGTCCTGCGTCTGATTGTATTGCTGTGGATTGAATTGTGTTGAGTTGAGTTGTCTAAGGGGGGTCCCTTGCCTCTCTTTATATAGTCCAGAGGGCAGGGTTACAGATCTGGAAACTAATTAATCCTAGTCGGATACAATCACTATACCACAGCCAAAGTATAGCGTCTCCAAAACGGTCGCTATAAGCCGTTATAGCGACTGATCATCGGTCGCTATAATGTTATAGCAACCAATGTATAAGTCGCTGTAAGTGGCGTCACTATAACTGTATAGCGACTGACAGGGTTTATAGCTAGTGATGATTAGACCCAAATATTTATAGCGACCGATCATATGTTACATATTTTAGCGACCAATCGTTTGACGATATCAAACATTTTAGCGTCCAATAATCAGTCAGAGTGAACTGACGCTATTATATATAATATTAATTTCATATTAAGCATATTTCAAACATAATAAACATCCGTAACATGTCACATTATTCAACAACCACATATATACATTGCTGCTCATAGCACTCATGAAACACATCATTAGATAACAATATCTCAAGTTTCATTAAAGCCAACATTT
>Ga0182004_10003516_pt1 | contig 12463 bp, 3 predicted proteins | sample Sormic07211540_1_FD_120479 | JGI IMG/M metagenome (GOLD analysis project Ga0182004, IMG submission 120479) | Endophyte microbial communities from Sorghum bicolor roots, Mead, Nebraska, USA - 072115-40_1 MetaG | ecosystem: Host-associated > Plants > Roots > Unclassified | place: USA: Nebraska... | reverse complement strand
AGGGTTGGGTTGGCTCCAGAGTGGAATATTCCTCTCAGATGCGGGTTGGACTCGTCCGTCAAAATCTGGCGGACGGAGCCGCTCCAGCCGGGTTGATGTTCACCAAACACTGAATTCCTTCAACCAAACACTGAATGGAGCCGCTCCGTCCCTAATCCTTCAACCAAACACTGAAATGGGTTGGGTCTGTCCCAAAATCGAAGTGCAACCAAACACTCTTTTAGGTTGGCTCCGTCCCCAAAAACTGGGTTGGATCCAACCCAACCCACCCAACCCCAACCAAACACACGGTAATAGACACACCACTTTATTAGAGGTGTTTGTGACTGTTTTATAAACTATAATTTTATCTTTTTTTTCTCAAACAGAGTGAGTGAAACTAAAACTATTTGGCAAGGAAGCTGGAAATCAAAACATAGAGCAGACAGTTCCAAATAACCTCATAATAACATGTTTTGATGTTAATGGATCTTTGACTAAGCGGCGTGCCGAGAACATGCTAAACACAAATATGTTGAAACTTGAAGGATGTCAACCGTATATATCGTACTAACACAACCAGAATATATAATAATAATAATATATTCTGGTTCCATTAGTACTATAAACATGTATGTGTATATATATATCGTACTAAGTAGGGTATAATGGGACCAGAATTTTTTATATATCGTACCAAGTAGTTGTATTATATTTTTATTGGAATCAGAATAATAAAAGTCTTATAAATTGGTATGAAGGGAGTACTGAGTAGTTGCTCCAATAAAATTTTTTCTTTCAAAAAATGGGTCAGTACTGATGGGCTTGTGGGCGACTGAGCTTTGTATGTGGGCCATCACCTTTTTTTTTGAGCAAAATATGGGCCATCAACTAAGAGGAAAGGTGGATCCATCTAGGACTTCGAGGCGTCACGGCCCAGCCCAACAGCCCCCGTTTGGGTAGGTTAGACTGGTAAACTCCACCCTGGTGCAATATATGCTTCTTTTTCTGATTTGATTTAATTTAAATTTAGCGATTTTAGACTCCTCTCGCCATATTGTTTGGCGAGACAAATAAAGACTCACTATTATGCACTGATTTTTAGAGGCACTGTAGATGTGTTTGTACAGACTGCTACTTGTAGCTACTTCTACATGTCTATCTCTAGAAATTAAAGATTTTTTTTTTGCGAGATAGAAATTAAAGATTTCTAGATTGATGAGATGGGATGAAACTTAGCTATCTCAAGAGATTGGTTTTAATAGGTGGGTTAAAAATTCATAAACCAGGCAATAAAAATAGTATTTTTTTAACCTAGCCACCTCATTAAGCACAAATTACCACGTGCGCTTGAGGCCACGAGAGATCTGACTTAGGACCTCAGGCCTCACGTCACGTGTTGCTTTTCTTACCATTGCGCCTCAAATGTAACTGTAATTGATTAGCTGATGCATTCCTTTTGTATTCGCTTTAGTCAATATTGCAAATATTGTAATGCATATTTGAGATTTTCTTTGATTAGTAAATTTTTTGTTAATATAATTTGGTTGGACATTGTTTTTTAATAGAATTTTGCAAATAATATTAAGAAATTTACTTTTTGAAACAATAATATTAAGAAAGTTTATAACAAATTCTCAAAAAAAAAAGAAAGAAAGTTTATAACAGCCGGTAAGTCTTCAGCAGCAACAGCAGGACTGGCCCAATTATCCTCGCTGCTAATGATGGGCCATGGCATGGTACAGTAGTTCCTATGCTTGTTCACTTGGAGATGCAGGCCCAGTCCAGAACTGGTTGGGTGCCCCGTGCCCGGTGCTTGACTGCTGCTGCTCGAGGCTGGATCCTCCATTCCACGAGTGTCATGTGACAGTGACACATGTCTAGTTATTAAATATCATAAGTCTATAATAATGATTTTATAATTTAGTTGATTATACGTTGGTTCTATATACTTACTACGTGTTATGCCGTTTTTAGATAATGTATACGTTGTGTTTAGATATTTAGTAAAACTAATATGAAACGGAGCAAGTAGAATTTACTGCAACTTTACGACTGGATCCAAGAGTGGAGTTGGGATACGATTCAGGATCGTGATTAGTCACGTGACTATCGCGTGGTACTTTGATTAATGGATCAGGAGGGGCCCCTACGCTACGACACTTGTGCCTGCAGCCTCCTCCTGCACGTTCACCCATCTCTGCTTTGCAGCACTGCTCTGCGCTCACAGAAAAGGCCACTCGATCGAATCCATTCCGAAAAGATGCATATTTAATTTTCTCTGTGGTAGGAAAATAAATACCGTACCTCTATCTATTCCAAATTAATTATAAGATATCTTGGTTTTTTTAATGTATTGTTTTTATTGTATAGCTAGACATATAGAAACGGGCGGAAAAACTCTCTCATTTCCATTCTATATATATATTTTTTAGTGGAAACAGGATCGGATATGGAAAAAAACAGAATAAAAAAATGGATGGGGATATATATATAGAAATACAAAAACAGACAAATACGGATGAAGAGTCAGGAAATTAAGTTAGAATAACATGATCAAAAATTCTCTAGTATACATGAACAGAAGTTAGAATAACATGATAAAAAAATCTCTAGTATACATGAACAGACACACAAGATAATATATACATACGAAGTTAATGGTCCAATATTCACTAGCATGCCATGTGTTAACATGCATAATTGGTGATTATTAGGTTTATGGACATATTAATTTCTAGGCATATCTCACGTAGATAGAGCATAGGATGAAAAAGGGAATAAATACGGATTAATTCTGGATGAAACGGGATTTTGCGGAAACAGGCGGAAAACCCCATCTCCTGTCTGGTAAATACGGAAACGAAATCCCACAAATATGAAAACAGATAGAACAAAATAGAAAACGGAACGAGATTTTTTCGAATGTTTTCAAACTTATCTTGACATAGTGTACCTAAATGCGTAGCAATAACAAATGCTATGAATTTTAAAAAGTTTGTCTTATAATTTAGAATAGAGTAAGTATATAGATAAATAAAATGCATAAAAATATTCCTCTCTTTCCATGCTGCGTTTGTGTGTGTGGAAATAACGCCACCGCCAACTCAAGAGACTCTTTATATTCCTCTTCATAATTTATAAGAATAGGAATAACGTATAAAGATATAGAAAATGTTTTTACTTAAATAATAACTCTCCGTATGATGATTTAGAAATTAATTTTAGAAAGACTTCTAATTAAGATGCCCAAAAGTACGTGACAAACGTATGCATGCATCACAAAAAGTTTGGTGAAATTCCAACAGTAGCACAGCTACGAAGTATACATATTTCGAACAGACATGCACGCTTGCAAGTTGATGGCCGTATATATACACACGCACGTATGTGGGGGGCCTCGAATCAAAACCTGTGGCAGCCTTGTCGCGCATGCATGCATGCATATGACCTACCATGTCTCTCTCATCAAGTACTCTATTCCATCACGCAAGTCAAACACTGGTTGTTATATTAGGCACGAAATTCAAGCACGCTGAGATGGACCCTAGGTAAGGGCTGCACGAAAAATTCGAAGCTCGTTAGCTCGCTCGGCTTGTGGCTAACTTGGCTCGGCTCGACTCGGCTCGTTATCATAATGAGCCAAGATTTTAGGTCGTTAGCTATAACGAGCCAACTCAAGCTAGCTTGCGAGTCAAACGAGCTATAGTTTCAAAAAAAGTCATCATAACTTATATTAATTTTATATTACTTCATATCTTACACTTTACAAATGGTTGATATGTTAGCTCATATAAATACTTTGTTTAACTTAAGACTATTGGATATATTATTTTTGTATTATTATTATTTTTAAGCTTTAGATAAATATAAATATTACATTTTATGTATTTTTTATACCTGGCTCACGAGCTTAACGAGCCCCATTCTAGTTCATAACGAGCCGAGCTAAGCTGGTTCGTTATCCAGCTTTTACCCCTGTCCTTGCATTGCATTGGAGGTTGGGAAGGGCAATTGACTGATCTAGCCCTCGCCTTAGACTCGGGCTGTTTGGATCTTGACCTATAGCTAACGAGTCCATTTATTTTGAGATTTAACTAGTCCATAGCTAGATGTACATTTAGTTTGGGATAATTTTAAATTTTAGAAGTGTATTTATTTGGGAAGGAGGGAGATTAACTCAATATGACACTGGCGGAGCCACCGTTCGGCCACCTCGGGTGGCCGCCGGGCTTGTCGCGAACGTTTAAAAAAGAAAAAAAATTATATCAAAATAGAACTCTATAATTTTCTAGCTAAATATTTTGCTTAATAAAAATTACCTAGGCTCATAAAAGCTTCTGGCTCCGCATATTCAATATGATATAGTATATCAAGATGATAATAATAATAGCCTTGAGTTTGAATATCTCGGCCAGTGAATGAATTAAAATAATTTCTGAGGAAGACCACTCCACACCATTAGGGAGAGGTGCTTAAGTATCAATGCATGAATTGGCCGACTTTAATTTCCATCAGAAAGCTATTGGACTCAACTAGTAACAACCAGTCTTGAGCATCTGCACCTAACACTGATAACTTTGTTGTGGAGTTTCTACATATTACATGCATGCATCCCGGCCGTGTGTGTGTTTCTTTTTTGGATCATTGTGGGTTTGCATGGTTTGGGTGCGTGCTGACATAGGAGTATCCCCATACACGCGACAGATTCCGAAACATCCTCAGATATATAGCAGCAATCCGGTTGCATCGCATCACATCAGCATTCAGCAATCCACTGCGGCGTCCTGCAAAAATGTGGAATTGATGGATGGGTGTCTAGTGGAAAGGCAGCTTTGCAGGGTGTTTCCCTTTTGCTGCGATGGGAAACACGGATCAGATGCCAAACTGTTACTATGCTTGCTTTAAATTAGTAGTTTATTTATTTATTTATTTATACTACTAGTCGGTGATCACGTCCTGACGTTCACACTGATGCCTTGCCTAATTAATCTCGCAATGATTTGGATGGATCAGTGCTGTCTCCGATCCTCGCACTGACAGTACGTGCTCATGTATGTAACCTGGGTTCAGTGCATGATTAGACAGGCCGCTTTCGGCAGTTAAGCTCCTTGTTGCTAATCTGACACACGACCGGTATGTTTTGCTTTTTTTTTTAAAAAAAAAGCAACTAGCTAGCAAGAATTTTACCGAGCAAATATTAATAAAGAAGATGCGACATATATAACTACAAACGACAAGACCCAAACAGCAACAGAACTTTCACTCAAACAGTGGTGGAACCACAAACTTTTAGGAGCATCAACAATCTTTGTTATGAAAAATATTTTTCTAAAAATTACAGCCAAAGGTCAACGAAGACTAAACAACTATCTCAACAACACACAACACACCAACAAAACCATCTTGGCATAGACAAACAAACACTAGTCTGCATGTCGCAACAACGGCAAAGAAGAGGATGATGTTCTTTTAGTGATGTCTCCCCTCCAAGGAGGGGAACTCAAATCCCGACAAAACCATCTGAAACCTGACATATAAATTTTTCAATCTAAAACCTAAAAGGGGAGGAAGACTTTACAACAATGTCCCCAATAAAGAACATGGCGCCAAAGGCACGACCTTTTCTAGCCTTTGCTAGGGAGATAAGGGCCTTCGCCCGACAGTCACATCCTACGTTGGTTTTTGAATGATACGACTGACCTACTTAGATAGTGAGGTTCGAGTCTCCCGTCGAGTACACATACGTGATTCTTTCAATGTTGTCGATAATATGCCTGTATAGACAACAAGACACTTGTGGTGTGATATTAATCTCGACACCTAGCTAATTAAGCTCGATCGGTTAGATTTTCACTATGGTATAACTTAGACTTACCTACTTAGATAGTGGGGTTCAAGAACCTCCTTGTCGAGTAGGTTAACACAAATTCTTTCAATACTTTCAATAATACGTCGACATTGACAACAAGACACTTGCAGTGCAATCATCAGTCTCAACACCGAATCCCCTTCACATGGGTTGTGTACGCATGCAATGCATGTGCAAGTAATAAACTTCAGCTTCCTCAGGCTCAGGGGTCGTCTACATTGCGTCTTAGGGGAAAACAAGTTGCTGCATTTTTACGTCTCTCTTACCGTGGCATTGGCCATTGGATCCCCGGGGATCCGTAGCTGACCGTAGCACGTACGTACCGTCGTAGTAACGGCAAGTCGGCAACGGCTCGATCTTGCGAGGTTATTCATTCCGACCAATTTAATGGCTGCTCTAGCTAGTCATACGTAATTAACACACGTAATAACTACACATTGATACCACGACGACGTAGCTCCCCTGTGTGATGACTGACCGGTACAACACCGTGCAATACAATACGACGATACGTAATAGAGTTCAAATTTCAAAAATACTGTACTGTACGTTCAGGTACAGCTAGCAGGCATATGCAGTAGCATACGTACATTAATCGTTTATCCTTTTCTTTTTCTTTTTGCAATTGCATGTGGGTCGCAACGGCACAGTAAAATTTCGATATGTTTATTTACTTACTACGAACATATACATATATAATTATAAATACGGGTGCATACATCTTGCATGTCAGCTTCATATATTAGCCATAGTAAAATTGACATTTAGCGTCAATAATGTCCCTTAAAACAGGTTATAATAAGCCACTCACCCACTTGATTATCACGGAAAACTAGACGAGTACACTCATGAGCCTATTACATTTCCGACTGGCGACTAATGAAGAGCAAATCAAAAAGCATGCCAAATTTGTTCACTAGAGTTTTTTAGTTGAATTTGTCAACTATTCAATAATACTTTTAATCATAACTTATTAGCTAAACGAACAGTCAAACATATGCAAAGTGGTACCTACCGACCAGTCGATGCATGCTGTACTTGTATTATACGGATCGTAGTGTACATGCATGCATCATTGCCATTGGGAGTTCGAATTTTGAGATGAAACGCAGTACCAATACTAGTAGTCCGTACTTTGCAGTGAAAGTTACCGCGCGGTTCCTGCATATGCGTTCGCTCTCAGGTGAAACTCATGCCATGCAAAGCTGACAATACGCCTGCCACAGCTAAATATGGCCGTCGCGTCGTCGGCGATGTGACGGCGTCGGCTTTCGCTGTTTTGCAAGTGCCGCCGTCAGTGAAACCGTGTGCTGTTTTGCAAGCGTGTCAGCATGCATGTGGTAACTTTGTGCGTGAAAGCAACTGATATGATTTCGATCGGTTTAACTCATCATGCGTGTCTCCATAAACAACCGTTGTTTTTTCCGAGAAACGACTTAACTAAATATATAAAAATATTAATTGATATAAAGTTAATATTATTAGATAGATTTTATAATAAATTTATATAGAGGTACCGTATTTTCTAATAATCCAGTTAAACTTATGGTATTTAGAGACAAAGAGAGTAGAAGGCAGTTTGATCGGTCGGTTATATCCTCCTTGTTTTAAATTGAGGAAAAGATATACTTACATTCCTAAATTGTTGTCTAGCTCTATCTCAAACTCCAAACTAGACCTCCCTTAGATTATCTATCCGCTCTGGTTAGTAGTGACTTTGAAGATGATTTCATATTTTTTTAGTTCCAAAGCAAATCTATTAAACATCTAATAAATATTTAAATCACAAAAATTCTCTAAGGTTATTATAATTATAATAAAAAAGTTAGAGACACGAGAAACCCAAGTGACATTTAGAGCTCATAAATATGGTGTATCTCTCTAAGCTTCAAAACAGATTTAGCTCTAGAAAATAAGGAGAAATGTTTAGAAACCTCTAAAAATCCAAAATATTTTAATTATTTTCTAGTATTTTGAAAATTTACAAGAAAAATATGAGACACAACTAACATGAATGCAACATACATTAATGCCAGGTGTATCTCATGTTTTCTTGTGGAAAATTTTCACAATTAGACCGTGATTATAATTTGTTAGGAATTTTCTAGATTTCATTGTATTTTTAGAGCTAAATCTATTTTTTGGAAGCTTCTAGCGATATTTGCAAGAGGTTTGGATATTTTATTTGGGTTTCACATGTTCCAATCGATCTCTAGAAGTGTCCGATGAACTTTTAGAAGCTTGAAGGTTTTCTTGTGATTTTGAAACCTTATTAGATGTTTATTGCAATTAATTTTGAAATAAAGACTATGAAACCACCTTGAAACACAACCTCTAACCGGGGCAAGAAGGTGATCTATGTAAGTTGTCCGGTTTAAGAGTGTGAGAAGGATCGAAGACCTGTGCTTTGACGATAGTTTAAAGAGATGAAATTAATTTTCCTCTTTTCTATTTCTTGAAAGGCAAAGAGATGAAAAACAAAGTATTTGGCCATGTTTGCTTTATTTTCTGAGCAAGCCATGCCAAATAATATATGCAGGCACACTGCCCGCCGCACACTTGGCGAGCCGCGACAGTTTCATTAGCAAAGTAGTAAAGCAAGTTGGGGCATGCCCAAGCACAGCCGTAAACCATATGTATCCCTCAATGGCTACAACATGCCGAAATTGTGCGTTTCTTGTTTTGGCCGCGGCCCAAACATACGTTTATAGCACTATAAGCAAACACCTAGATGTCAAAAGATATAGACCTTGTTTAGTTCCGAAAAGTGAAAAGTTTTTGGTACTGTAGCAATTTCGTTTGTTTGTCACAAATATTATCCAATTATGGACTAACTAGGATCAAAAGATTTGTCCCGTGATTTACAGCTAAACTGTGTAGTTAGTTTTTGTTTTTGTCTATATTTAATGTTTCATGCATGTGCCACAAGATTCGATGTGACGGCAAATCTTGAAAACTTTTTAGTTTTCAGGGTGAACTAAACAAGGCCTATATCTCTCCGTCCAAAAAGAATGAATCTAGACAAATTTTCTCGGTTCACCTATATTTTTTTTTTTTGGAATGGAGGAAGTATAGTGGAATACCTCGAATGATTTACATCCACTCCAATGATGTTTATTTCGTGAGAAACTATGCATTTTTTGCCCATACTCATTCCGTCTTAACAAAGTGTAATTCTAGGTATGAATCTAGATAAGTGCTCTTTTTGAACGGAGTGCGTGTACTAAAGTTTAGTAATTTGCAAGATTAAATTATTGATGTAACACAATATTACAAAAAAAACCTCTACTTATTTGTGAGTTGTGACTAGTACATGCCCAAATAGTCAATACCTTGATTTTTTTTGTCCACGGAGAAGGGGAAGAGGAAGGACCAGTTAACATCTCCCTTTTCACACTGATTGATAAAAAGCACTCAATTTCTTTCGCGCTCCTTTAGTTTGATCGAAACGTAACATAAACCGCTACTTTGCGTCATATCATGCGCCCATGCTCTCAAAAAAACTCGAAAACTCTTCTGCCTCACTGCAGGAACGTGACAAACTCTAGTTTTTTTTTTCTGTGCCTGGAACAAACCCTGAAGGCACTGAAGCCGATGTGGGTCCAGCTGCCAGTGGATGTGTTGTGTGTGTGTGAGGGCAACAGATCTGACGGACAGGCGTTCATTAGCCTGACAAAGCCAGAGGAGCTGCCTGAGCTCCCGCTGTTGCTACAGGATCCATATCCATCATGTAGGAGCATGCATTGCATGATGGCTGATGGAGTGGGCAAGTGAACTCAGCTGCTGACACTGAAGTGGGTCACTCTCACTAGCTCTCAAGTCTCAACACCTTCACAAATTTCCTCCTCTCTCCCCACCAGAAAACAAAGAAAAAAAATAATCCCAGCTTTTCCTCAAAAGCTGCTAGCTTTTGCCCCAATTCATATCTATTTTCTTGAAAAAAATACTGCCCCAAGGCAAATGGTGGAGCTCACCAATCCACCACCGGAAGAGCATTGTTTTTCTACTCCTTTTGATCACTCCTCATATTCCACTCCCACTCCCACTGCCACTGCCTCCACCACCACCACCAGTAGCAGTAGCCAACATGATGAGAAAAATATATGCAGGGCATTTCACTTTGGTTTCCCTCTCCTACGAAAAAGATGCTGCTTTTATAGGGGTGGCCCCCTTTTGTTGTTCTATCTATGCCAGGGTCCAATGCAGATCGAAAATGTTACCACTCCAGGTTTGAAGCAGTTTTTGTGCAGATTTCGGTACAAAGAGGGCGGCAATTATTGGGTCCTCTGTTTCGAGCATGTCTGCCTTCTTCCGTTCCATGGATAGGCATAGGCATAAGCTGCCGCCACTTCCTCAAAACATGGCTCAAGGGAAGGGACCCTCTGTTCAGATCACTGGACTGATCACCTACTTGATCAGTTTATACACTGTGTGCGTTTCAATGGCACCCACACTGTTTACCTCTGAATCTCTGATAAAAATGCCACCTCTCTCTAATCAAATCTCTATAGACATGTAAAATCAGACCAGTTCTAAGTTCTACCCCCCTGGTTCATGTCCACCTTTTGTTTTTGGATACTTTACCTGCAATAGACAATGTCAACTTGAGCATCCACTTGGCTCACGCTGAGCTGAATTTTGACAGCTTCATCTACAAGCTTGCCCCACCAAACCATTGTCAAAGCAAGCACATGAATGGAGCAAGGAAAGGTGAAAATGCCAAGCTAAAATCTACTACATACAATTCATCAGAGAGCAAGAGCACTCGAACTCGGTGATCAATTAATCCCTCTTATGCGCCGAATTACTGTTACAAACACCAAGATTACAACATGGGGGACTGGACATACAGGAATCATCATCCCAGAGCTCACGAGAGGGAGGGAAGAGGGGGAGGAGCAAATCATCCACAGATCAGGTTGGCCTCCAACTTGAGGAGCGCCGCGATTAGCAGCGAGCAGCAGAGCATACCGAGCAAGAGCGAGCCAGCCAGCCTAGAGGAAGGGGAGGGGGAAGCCAGGAAACGGTCACGGACTCACGGCCGGCCCGTCGGCGACTGCACGGGGAAGAGCGGGAGCAGCCTGGGAGGCGGCTGCAGGTCGCCGCCGGCGCCGGCATTGCCGCGAGGGGACGGGTGGAGGTAGAACCCCTTCTCGGCGATGGCGCGGTCCTCGGCGGCGGCGGCCTCCTCGGACCCAGGCAGCGGCGGCAGCGGCGTGACGGGGCTCCCGAGCGCCAGCGACGGGAAGTCCAGCATGCTGGGCGACAGCACCTCGAGCCCGCGCGGCGAGAACCCGCGCGGGGAGAAGCCTCCGGCGGAGCCGCCGGCGGCGAAGGCGGCGGCGGCCGGGAGCAGGGGGCAGAGCATCTTGAGGCTCTTCATGCTGCTCCGCCGCTCGTAGAGCTTGAAAGCCGGCTTCTTGGGCCCCGGGGGCGCGGGCGCCGGCTTCTGCGGGGCCGGCGGCGACGCCTGCGCCCCACCTGACGCCGCGGCCGCCGCGGTCTCCGGCGTGCCGGTGAGGATCTGGACCACCTGCTTGAAGGAGGTGGTGTCGGCCTGGACGAACGTGGTGGGGAAGGGGTTGGACGGGTCCGCCGACGCCTGCGGCAGCGGCACCGGCAGCGGAATCGCCATCGGCACCGGCGAGGGCGGCACGGGGCGCTCCCGGGCGGTGGTGGCGGCGCCGGCGTCCATGAGAAAAATGTCGCCTTTGGCAGGCTTTGGCTTGGCTGGCTTCTCTTGGGAGTGAGGAAGACAGGGTGAGAGAGAGACAGGGGGGTTTTATGGGCTTTTCGGGGAGTGGAATTTTTGGAGCTTTGGGATCTGGAATTTCAACTGCTTGGGGGTGATGAGATGAGTGCTTGGCTGCTTGCTGTGCTCTTCTTGCTTCTTCTTTTCTTTTTTTTTAAAAAGAAAATGCTGCTTGCTTTGTTTCAGCTTCACAGCCTGCCTGCCTGCCTGGAATATATGAAAATATTGTGCTCACTGTGTGATTCTGTGTGTGTGGTGTGGCCACAGGCTCAGATCTGACTTCTGTAGATGCAAACACACAGAGCGCTCGAGACCTGTACCAGTAGGTCAATTTGTGCACGATGCTCATTTGTTTTTTTAAAGAAAAGAAAAGGAAAGGAAAGGAAAGAAGTTGTGCACGGTCGATGCCTGACGACGCTGCAGGTGAGCTGGATGGATGTGTTTTTGAATTTCATGTAGATTCTGTCCTCCTTTTGTAACCATACATTTGATGGAGATTCCGTCCTCCTTTTGAACAAGATGACGACCGCACTGCTTCCGTGGATGTGCCAATGTGATGTACACGTACTTGTAAAAGCGAGGAGTGTATTGCCTGTTACTCCACTTTGCGTTGGTACGTGCTGAAAGGGAAGCTGTACAGGTTTTTTGAATGGATCGATGTACTCCGTTTCTAGGCTTTGCCTTTCTGACTATCTTTCACTTTGAGTTACTCTATTTGTGGAGATATTTCTTATCTTAGGCCTTGTTTAGTTCACCCCGAAATTCAAAAAGTTTTCAAGATTCTCCGTCACATCGAATCTTGCGGCACATGCATGAAGCATTAAATATAGACGAAAATAAAAACTAATTACACAGTTTGT
>Ga0182004_10003515_pt1 | contig 12464 bp, 8 predicted proteins | sample Sormic07211540_1_FD_120479 | JGI IMG/M metagenome (GOLD analysis project Ga0182004, IMG submission 120479) | Endophyte microbial communities from Sorghum bicolor roots, Mead, Nebraska, USA - 072115-40_1 MetaG | ecosystem: Host-associated > Plants > Roots > Unclassified | place: USA: Nebraska... | reverse complement strand
TTTTCTGTTATTTCCAAACCCTTTTTAAATCAGTTTGAAAACCATTTTAAAGTCAGTTGGAATTATTTCGAAATTTGGGATCAAATCACTCAGCAAACAAAAGATGAATTCTCCAGCATGAATTCACATTCAGGTTACTAAACCCTAGGATTAATTTTATTTAAATGAAAATATTATTTTCCTATGTTTCATGAGCACAGAAATTCATAATTAAATCATTTTAGCTCTAATTCCCAAAAAATTAATTTTTAGGGTGTTACATGCTACAGTGTCAAAATCCAAAAACTTTTCGGTTTGTGGGTATTATAGCATTTTTATTTGTATTTGATAATAATTGTCTAATTATGGACTAATTAGGCTCAAAAGATTTGTCTCTCAAATTACAGTGTCTATATTTATGCTTTATGCATGTGCCGCAAGATTTGATGTGGTAGGAAATCTTGAAAAGTTTTTGGTTTTTGGACGGAATTGCAAAATGGGCACTGTTATTGTCCAATCATGAACTAACTAGATTCAAAAGATTTGTCTCGTAAATTACAGATAAACTATGCAATTAGTTTATTATTTTTAATCTATGCTTCATACATGTGCCATAAGATTCGATGTGACGGAAAATCTGAAATTTTTTGCAAAATCTGTGAGGAACTAGACAAGGCCTAACAAAGCCCAAATCTCACGTGTTGAAGGGTTGGATCTGTTTTGAGCCACTGGATCTGATTTGGAGGGATTGATGGAGGATACGTTGTGACTTGCTGAATCCCTGTCCGGTGTTTTTAAGGATGGAGATAACACTCTAAATGGATATCCGTGGTTTTTCTCTAGTGTTGATTTAATAAACTAAATAGATAATTATTTTTCTTATTTTTTTATTTAGTTCATTTGGGTATCAGCACCATCCCCATCCTTACGTGTTTTCGTGTAGCGCTGTATCGTATGGTGGAGCACAGGGGCGCATTCGCGGCCTGGGCTTTGGGGGCCCGGAGGCGCGGCCCAAGATGTTTGGGAGCAGCTCTTCACAAAAAAAATGCAGCCCACCAGCCCCCTGCGAGGCCCAGATTTCCAGCCCAGCAGTCCTGCAAGCCGCCGGCCGCCGCATCCTGAGTTCCTGATGCCACCATCCGAACGGCTGAACGTCGACGCTACCGAGCCGCCGCTCCTCTCTCCTCTGCTACTCGCCTACTCCGCCTCCGGCCTGCGCCCTTCGGTCGTCCGCTCGTGCCTCGACTGGCAGGCGTCCCCGCCGCTCCTCTTTGTTACTCCGCCTCCGGCAGTCCAGCCTCTGCGCGCGGCCGGCAGGATCCGCTCGTCGCCCGCGCGTGGCAGGATCCGCTCGTCCCCGACCGGCAGGACCCGCGCGGCCGGCCGTCCCGCCCCCACGGCCCCCCTGCTGCCTGCTGCGGTATATTTTTGTCTCTAATTTTCCAATCTTGACGTCCTATAAACAGATACCTACGTAGGTGATTGAGTTCTATCAAATTCCGTCAGGCTGATCTCTTACACAGCTGAACACAACTCTGACTTTGGTACCAAAATCACAGCGTTTTTAGCTGAATTTGAGCCCCTGCAACTTCTAAACGGTGTAGATTTTGATCATGTCCTTAAACAAGACTGGTAGGCCTTTGTGTCCAAAACATATTTGTTTATGATAGACTGAATCGTCAACACGTGAATTTAAGAGGAATTCTTTGATGAACATAGGATCTCAGTCTTGGTTATGAGCTCTGAACTTATAAATTGCTATTAAAAAAAGACATGATCTCATTTCTTATATCAAAACATATGACCAGTCCATGTTTCTGAGACGATTTTCCAATTGCTGCAGGACCTGATTTTTGGGCGGGCGCAGTTGCGGAGATGCAGAGGCTGGGGGATTTCAGGCTCCCTCCCTTCTTTAACTACCCGCCTTACTTCACGTAATCTGTCCTTTTTCTTGCTCTATCCACTACCTTTTATTCTCTTTCCAAACACTTCAGTGACTAGGTCTTTGCCTGCTCTCAGAAACAATGCCACCAATGTTTCTATTATCTGCAACCTTGCAGCTGTATGTGTAGGGATAATCGATGATGCTGAATTGGTTACAGTTGTAGTCTCGGTCAGTGTTTTCAGGACGAATAGTCCAATGCGAATTTTCACTCCTATACTTGGTGGTTTAATGAAATGGATTAATTACTTGTACTTGCTTTTATGCTTGCATGTTTCATACTAATGGTGCTTGCTTTCTCTTTGTTTTTTTTTTAAAAAAAACAAAGATTGATACAGAAGATGGATAATAAGGCATAAAATGACCTCTAAAAATAGAAAAGCAGTTCATGGGCACCTACTCGTCGGCATGTTGGCCCTGTTAAGGTACATTAGTCAAGGGGTATTAGTGTAATCTCCCTAGTCTAGGGTCTCTACTGTGTCCCCATGTATTCTATATATAGTCCCTCTAGGCCTCAATAGTATTAATCTAGTTCAGTCTCCCTTTATTCATAACATGGTATAGAGAAACCCTAGACTAGGGAGATTACACTAATACCCCTTGACTAATATACCTCAACAGGGCCAACAATTATCTTGTTAATTAATGACAACACATACACTTTGGGCATGTTCTGATTTGGCCCAACTTGTACGAAATGCATGTCGACCAACAATCTTGTCAGGGCCTGAGAGTTTCTGGCCTAATACAAGTGGATAGATGCTGTCTCCTGGCCCATTATGTTTTTATTTTATTGAATGGGAATTTTTCAGTTACTAGGTGTCATGTCAAGAGAGCATGCGGCACCATCACCATTGATCTAAAATTAGCTAGGTTATTATTATATCGATCGGGGATAGCCGCTAATAAGGACCAAACATTCTGTTTGTGTTGGCAATGCATGCATGCAACAAAAGTGTCAGAACACCACTGCTTGCTTGCATTGCATTGCTCGTCGCTGGATCTCAGTCTATATAAGAGGAGGCAGCTGATCGAGGAATGAAATGAAGAAGTAGGGAATTAAACTAAATAGCGATATATAGATCGATCGAGTGGATGTCGACCATGCTGGTGATGAGTAGACAGAAGAAGTTACTACTCTTGTCGTCCGGACTCCACGGTCACGGTGCTACTATCGTCTGCGCCTAGCCCGGGCAAAGATGGCAAGCCCCTCGGCGCGGACGGCAGCAACACCCTGACGATGGAGTCCGACTACTTCATTGCCTGATGGCTCCATGTTCTGGTAGGGGTGGACTTTTGGTTTTCTGTTCGGTTCTGGATCGGTTCTTCAGTTATTGAAAACATTCCCAAAAAAAAAATTAGGAATCGAGCATTTTGGTTTACAGTTTGGTTTCGATTCTAAACGAACTAATTGGATTTTGTGAGAAGAGGTTAAGACAAAAAAGTATATGCAGGTTCTAAAGTAAATTTAGGAAAAACTATCTCTATTTTAGATAATAATAATTGATAAAGGAACAATAGCAATATAGTAACACAATACTTGGCATTTAATATGAGACATCACACATAAACTAAATAGTCTTACAGAATACCAGTAAGTGAACTAAAATTCATGTATTTTGGTTCTTTTGGTTAATTCAGTTATCTGAGAGTCGGAACTGAAATTTCTTTGGTTATATATTCCTTCCTATCTGGAATCTATAAGGAGCTGAATATTTTGTTCCGGTACTTTCGGTTTCGGTCAATTATGCCCACTCCTGTGTTTAGGAACGACGCGTCGCTGCCCAAGCAGAATGCACAAAGCAAGATCGATAGGTGGGATGGCGAGGATGAGGCAGCTATGCTGCGGGTGCTGGGATCCAAGGCAATAGTGATGATTAGCTATGGAACAAAATGTGGTGGCTATCACACTAAGAATAATATTTTTTTAGTAATAGCACAACACATGTTTATGTTGTGGTATTATTTTGTTCTAAAGAAAAGAAAAAGGGAAAAAGAAAAATAGGAGGGACATGACTCCTGTCATGTTCCCTTTTGGATTCCTACTAGGGTCGTAGTAGATAGGATAGATGCTCTGCCTCGTCGCTGCTCTTCATCAGGTGGTATGGATAGAATCCATGAGTCTCCTGAGACGAATTATGTCCCAAGAAAGGGTGTGACCTCAGCGTAATTAAGTTGAACTCCTCCCTCAAGTGCACCATCCACGGCGGACAAGACGCCCTGTATGTCGACAAGGGTCTGCATACGTCAAGTCCTGCACCATCAAGGGTCTGCATAAAGTGTAACATATTTGGGCATTCTCTTTGTGCATTATTGCATTTACTCACTTTGTTAGTTATCAAAATTGCTGTTCCATTATCTTCAAAAGTCCATTTGAACTTGTTTTCATGCACTCTCTCAACACCAGAACTGAAAATTATAGCATGCTATGCTAACATATATCCCTCAGTTTGCAGCCTGTGCGTGAAACGCGGGAAAAGCAAGTGCAGTTATGGAAAGATCTGATACTCGATTACTGTAGAAGTCAGAAGATACATACAATATCCCTGGAAGAAGATTTCCCCTTGTTCTCCAATCCAAAGATAGAGAGTAATACACATCTATATTAATTGTAGTTTTGACATATGTTTCCTACAATTTCAGCGAAACATGTTCTATTAGCATATCTGTTGGCTCACTGAAAATTTGTGCCTTGCAATCTGGTGTGATGATAATGTACACAGAAAACCTACCATGAATCATTTTGAGCATACTGTACTAGTCAATACATATATGATATATTGAACCACTAGATAGTTACTTTGTTTTTGTACACTTATTTTAGTCATTGCACTGCATTTACAGGCTTTTTGTAATGCAGGATCTCTTAGCCATGAAGCAAAGGAAGTGTTCCTTGCAGCTCTCGTCAGTGAAGGTTCATTCTGTAACTATTAATACTTCTTTATTTAGCTTATGGTAGATTTTATAGTGTGCTATACTGTTTGATAATCAGTATGTGTTTAAATTTTTTTGCTGAACCTGCAGGTCGTGCAGAGTGGATGGACAAAGGTCACAAGAAGTGCCTAATTCTTTGGCTAAGGATTCAGGATTGGGCCAATTTCATATTAAACTTTGTAAGATTCCTATGTATTTCCTGAGGTGCTATCTGTTTATGAACAAATCGGGCAATGGTTCATTGTGCCATGACATTTCTCTTTGCATTTTGATTGTAGGTAAAGGATAACGGGTTGGAAGTAATGACTATCGAAGAAATACGATCTGGAATTGATACACGTGGAACTGGTGAGTTTAGCAAGCTTTCATAGTAATAAGGCCAGATTTGACATCTTCAAACATCAGTATTTTTGTGACTGGGAAACTGACCTCAAACCAACTTGCAGTAAAAAGCACTATGGTGCCTATATGTTTACTTGTAGGTGGTATTTCGTCAGTAGTATAGTACAAAGCATGCACTAGCAAATAATAGAAAATCCTTTTATCCTTTGAAAACTGGATTGCCCTTTTTCATTTATTTTCATTGTATATGGACTCTGTTACAGAACTTGAGGGAATTGATCGTGGTGTTCTCATGCGGGCTCTGCGGCAGTTGGAGCAAAAGGGAAAAGCAGCTATCTTCAAAGGCACCTCGGCCGATGATGAAGGTGTAAAATTTTCGGTGTAATTCATTTTGCAATCCCCAAATTGGCAGGCCAATAATCTCGATCAGTCGGTGTCCTTGAACATGGCATGGTGCATCCATAACCTCGATCATTCAGTGTCCTTGAAAATGGCATGACACATCCCTGCCCTGTAAAGCAGTATGGCTTCTGGTCACATCCGTCCTGAGTAGTATGTTCTTCAGTGCTGCAGTTGTTAAACTTCACAACTCATCTTTGCTGTAGTGAAAAATTGACCAAGCCTGATTAAAAATCATCTGTGGTGGCAGTTGAACTGGTCATTCCTCTTATGCTGATTTATTTTCCTATATCTAAGCAAAGGTGTTCAGGAAAGGTGTGCCATGTGTCAGACGAATTTTGAGTTCACTCGGAAATGGACGTAAGTTTCCCAGGTCGAATAGTACAGAGAACAAAATTTATCTGTGTTTGTTGGAGCAAAGGAACGTTTCATGTGAGGGGAAAAAAAATCCTTGCAAATGTTGTATGTTTGTTATGAAATTTTTTGTGAAGCATAGAAGTGCATGCATACGGATACGGTGTTATCCTCCTTTGTGTACAACCTCAAATTCAAAGATGCCAACGTTTTCGTTGCTTTTTCCCGTGGAGCCGACACTTTCGTCGCCTCAAACTCCTTGTACGCCCCGGAACTCGAGAACTTTCCTAGAAGCGAGCTGTTGATCGCCCAGTTCACGAAAAAACGAGTCAGAGTCCAGATTCTCTCTTGCTAGTTTTGCTAGCATCCCAGCCGTCCGTCCGCTCCAAGCAGAAGCAGAGGCTGGGATCCACGCCGGCGATTGGTTTCCACGCAAGAATTGGATTCGGCCGTCCGGCCACTGACAGATAGGCCACGAGGAATCAATCAGCCTGTCCCAATCAGAGGAATCTGTGGGCGGGCGAGCATCTGGCAGCGGCGAGTGGATGAGCGACAGTTTGCCGTCAATCTTGCACGTCAGCTACAAGCCTACTACGGCCTTGTTTAGTTCACCATAAAAAGCAAAAAGTTTTCAAGATTCTTCGTCACATCGAATCTTATGACACATGCATGAAACATTAAATATAGACGAAAACAAAAACTAATTATACAGTTTAGCTGTAAATCACGAGACGAATCTTTTGATCCTAGTTAGTTCATGATTAGATAATATTTATCACAAACAAACGAAAGTGCTACAGTACCGAAAACTTTTCACTTTTCGGATTGCTCCACCAATTTATTTTTGTTCAGAAACGAAAAATGGACGCGAGAATAATTCTCTGCGACCAGTAGCTAGTGGATAGCAAGCAATTGGCGTGTTGATTTGACGCCGGCTGCTCTCAACGATCAGCCAGCCATGATGGTAATGGCATCGCATAGTAGCCACTAATAATAAGGGAAGCACGAAGGAGGCCCCAGGAAAGAAGCGCTGGTTCGATGAAGCTGCATAAATAAAGCCAGCACGCAAGCCAGCAGAAGCCCATTTACATATATGCCCTTGTCCCGGTGCCTTTCCCCAGCCCCAACTCCATTATTTGCTTGATCCTTGACAAGAGAGAGAGAGAGGGAGGAAGACGAGAGGCAGAAGCAAGGGAGAAACTGCAGTTCTTCGGTTAGGCAGGTTTGTTTTCTCCTCTCTCTCTTTTTTTCCCCCAAAAGAAATCGGGGGAGCTTAGCTTTTCATGGCAAAAACTTGATTGCTTGTTTCTTTTTTTTTCTTTTCTTGCTGGAAATAGGAGGGCACAGGAAGGAAGGGGGGAGATGGCGTCAAAGAGGATTCAGAAGGAGCTCAAGGATCTGCAGAAGGACCCTCCCACCTCGTGCAGTGCAGGTCCTACTCTTTCTTGCCTACGCATCTGTCGATTTTTTGCATTTTGAGCCATACCCCTGTGTGTGTAGCTGTCAGATTTTGTGCACATGCTTCTGAACAGGCTTCTTTATTCACAGCTTCACATGTTTGCCTCCTTTGGTAGAAGTAGAACTGTACCAGCAAATTTCTAGACAAGCCAGGCAGACTGATAGTCGGGTAGATATGAGATGTTACAATAGTTATTACATGGAAATGAATTGGTTCCATTCTCACTTTTAGGTATGGTCGTAAGGTCGTTGACGGACGCGCAGGGGTTGGCCTTGACTATGTTGTGCAAATCCTTTTTTGATTTTTACCTTTCTCTCAAATGAACGGGATTAGTTAGCAACTTTAGATTTATATGTCACATGCTTAGTTTCCCTGCCAAAAATGGGAAGATGAGGGTGATATGTCAAATCATTTCATTTCTCCATTCAGTGACTGATGTAACGAGTAGTTAGCAACATAAACACAAACATTCAAGGAATATTATTATAATCACACTGAGGAATAGCTAGCATGTAGGACTCATCCTTTTTATGCTTGCCATTAGTGTTAGTGTTATTGCGTAACTAGAATGAGTTGTTCATAAAAGTACATAAAAGTTGTCATAAAACGATATATATTCTGGGGCATAATCATTGGAACACATCAAGTTACATGAATGGACTATTTTCTAGTTCGACAAATCATTCAACAATGTGACCTAGAATGATGACAGAGCAGTCTTCACTGGAAAAATGATTAGCATATCTTATTTATGGATAAAACTATATGTTTCCATTGAGCTCAGTTTTCATGTTTAAACTAGCTATACCCATGCTGTTTTCTGTAGGTGACATGCCAGTCTTTTTTTAAGTTGACATGTCAGTCATTTGTTTTTTTCCCAAAACAGTATAAAGTGTTAGTATACCATTTTCTGGAACCCTAGTTCTATTTTTAACTGCTCTGGGGATCAGAAAACATGTCTTTGTTTCTTTCAGTTGATGTACAAGCATTTTAATTCATAACTTGATGTTTCAATTACACTAGTTGTTTGGCCTGTCGAGATCAGGACATCGAACTATAACTGGAAGAGCCATGGTTATCAAATTGCTAATAACTTAATAAGTATTTTTTTTCTCACTTTCTTGATTGTGCTGTTGACCTTGGTGATGTTGTTGATTCACCGTGACAACACCATACATGAAAATAAATTATGGTTTGGAGTGCATATATGTACTGGCTACTGCTGTGTGCACGTGAAGTAATAAGCTGTCAGAATTTGTGGAGAAAGAAACTGTCCCTTTAGTTGCTTTGGTTTACAAAGAATAGACTGCGAACTAAAACTTGTTTTTCCATTTTTCTCGTTCTAATAGAATCTGTGGCAAAGCTTTTACCGCCCTTTTGGGAAAAAACAAACTAAGGCCTGACAAATAATGTCGTTCATCTTCCTTAAGTGCTATTTGGTTTTTCTTGTTTGAAGCTCTTTTAGTTGTTTTGTCTAGTAAGTTATGTTTCCCACCGAATCTCTAGTCCTAGACAGCTAGACCATATGCCCATCAGATAAGATGGCTTCAGTCTAGTTTGTGACCCTGGCTTTTCTTCATTCAAAAAACCATTTTGTGTCCCTTGTTGGTGACAACATAATCTTATTTGACAGGTCCTGTTGGTGAAGATATGTTCCACTGGCAGGCAACAATTATGGGTCCATCTGATAGCCCATATTCTGGTGGAGTTTTCCTAGTTACAATCCATTTTCCTCCTGATTATCCTTTCAAACCACCAAAGGTACAGCAAACGGTTAAGCATTTGGCCAATGATCATTCCTTATTTTTGTGCATTTTTTCCTTATTAATTTTTCCATTGAAGTTGTAAAATAAACAGATGCATAAGCTCATTTACTTCCCAAGAACATTACTCTGACATATGCACTTTATACCTGCGTCTTTTTTTGGTTGGGAAGGGGGGGGGGGAGAGCTGATATCTGCGGTGTTTAGTACCTTGATAATTCATATGATCTAATGTGCAATAGCCAGTAGCTTATCGGTGAGGTGCCATGCCACTAACCGCACTTGCTGAAAACACTGACTTTTTTTTTGGATTGGATGGACTCTTATTAGTGCAAGCTTGAAACTTTTGAAGTCTGAAATTCATATGCGTTACCAAATCCAGATATCCTTAAAAATGTCAGTCATATTCCAAATCGTGTAACCTATATATTCTATGCAATACGCAGGTGGCATTCCGCACCAAGGTGTTCCATCCAAACATCAACAGCAACGGGAGCATTTGCCTTGACATCCTGAAGGACCAGTGGAGTCCGGCACTAACCATCTCCAAGGTCGGTGATTACTCTCATGGATAACATTATCTTTTCCATGGTTGTAGGCTTGGGAGCTTACCTACCAGCATCCTCAATCTGCTCGATTTCAGGTGCTGCTGTCCATCTGCTCCCTGCTGACTGATCCAAACCCCGACGATCCTTTGGTCCCCGAGATAGCTCACATGTACAAGACGGACCGGCACAAGTACGAGAACACCGCGAGGACCTGGACCCAGAGGTACGCCATGTAGTAGTACCTGGCTGGCCTTTGGGGCCGCCGGGTCTCCGGAATCGTCGCTGCTGCTGCTGCGTTGTGTTGCCGGACCTGGACGTGTCTCCATGTTTTCGATCTGTCCTGTATAATGAATGATGAATCAAATTGGGTTTGCAGTACAGTGCACCACCGTGTGGTGCTGAATGCTGCTGTATTGTGTCACTTGGAAGCTGTTATTCTGAATGTCAAAAACTGGTGCTTGGAACCGTTTTGCGTCGGATGATGCTGCAGGCTAGTCCATGTTTGCGTCCTTTTTCCCTTTCACCTGGCTAGTCCCTGTTTTGCGTCGGATGAAGCTGTGTAAGTCTGTAACCAGATAATCTGGGCCGGTAACTAGAGGCCCATAATGGAGAAACAAACCAAAGCCTAATAATGCCACCATCGCGCAGAAAAGAAAAAAAAACAGTCGTGGACTGGCGGAAACGGCAGCGGACGGCGCTTGTCAGCTTGGGCCTTGGGATTGGGACCTGGAGAGTTTGAGGCCCCTGCCTGCCCTGGATCTTGAAATCTCTTGACTCGTCCACTGCACGTCTGCACCAGCAAGATGTCTCCTGTTCTTCAGTTTCTGATGCTTACAAAACAAAAGCTCTGCTCGTGCTCCTCGCACTTCAAGATTTTTGCACATCTCACGTACTACCCACATGTTATCCTAACTCACATACTCACATGTTATCCTATCATTGGGGAGAAATCCAAAATCTATCTACTGCAGACTATGTCTATCTCGGCTCATGAGCCATGCCATGTAAGCAACATGATTTAGCGGGTCTCATGTGATCTGATGCCGTTGGCTGTCGCATGGCTTTGTAGCTGGTCATGTACACTTAGAAATTTATTTTTTATAGTACACGAGAACATACATTTTATACCCCCATCTTGTCTCCTGCCCACAACGCTACCATTGATTGAGACGAGGAATTAGAGGCAGAAGCAAAGCGGGGTCAGTTTATATTAGTAAGACAGAAGCTCTGTTTCCAATGCATGTCCTACTAATGCTAAGAAAGCTTTTGGTAACATTGGCTTTACAGTTTCGCTGTTCTCTCTAAATTATTCTGTTATTCAGGTATATTGAAACACAGAGCTCCTGCCGTACGTTCCCAATAAAAAAGGATAGCATTGCAGAGGATTCAGAAGGAATTCTTAGACACGCAGCTGCTTCTTTTTCACATCAGGCGTGTATATTTTGAGTTACTCTTTTATATATCTTTTTACTATATTGAAATGTTCAAAAAAGCATAGTGATCTGAGCTTAGCATGCAAGTACCGCGAGGAGTATTCGCCTATTCGGTCATGTCATGCTCGTACGAATCTGAGACACCTCGCACCTGGCGCCGATTATGGCCACTTGGCCATCATCATAAACGTCTTTAGGTCCCATTGCCTTCTCATCAGCCGGACTCACTAACATACTTACAATTTACAAATGATGGAGGGACACGAGATGTCACATACAATGACAGACTAGGAAAATATAAGGCCAAGATATGCTCTGTAGAAGGAAAACATCTTAGATTGTGAAAGAGTAAGGTGGAGAAAACATATATGCTCATCCAACAATATATCGCAATAGGCTGGCATATGCTTTTTTCTGGTATATCATGATTGTGAATTTGACTGGTATCTGTATAATATTTTTTTTAGATTACTTAAATAATACATGCTGCCTATTGAAGAACATCACCATCTGTGCATATAAATAGATCTCTGTAGAAATATGATGGTGCATATACATGTCCTTAAATGTTCATGTAAAGTGGTAATAAATTGCCGAAACTTTTTGGAGCAGTCTGTCTTTACAATTGCTCTTGTTTGCAAATGAATAGAGTACCTAATTGCGCAAATAAGAGTTTCCTTTGGGGGTATTTGTTCACTGCTATATGATTTGCCTTTGAAATTTTCTTCCACTCAAATAAGTACCCTTTCTTGATGGAAATGCAATCTTAATTGATTGACAGATCCTAAATGTGAAATGAAACCATCTGCTTTTGGCAGGCAACAATGTTTGACCCATCTGCCCATATGCTGGTGGAGTCTTCAGCTCCAATATTGACTTCCGGTGATTATTCTTTTAACCACCAAATTCTAAAGGTAGTAGAATTTGTGATAAGATCTAAGTCCCTTGCTTCAATGCAAAAATGCATCTGCGTCATCAATGCTTAGTGTTCACATAGTTTTCATTCTTTACAGCGTCCTGCTTTTGATTTCCTAGATTTCAGTAAAAACTAAAGAAACATTCCTTGCTGGATACAAATTTCAGAAACAAAATTGTGTTCTATTGGTGAAAGATGACAGAAAACTTGTTGTTATATACATACTAACACCTTGCAGTTCAGATCGACAGTTGTGCTTATGGAATCACTGCTGCATGATCGGACATTAGCACCGGTCGGGAAGGGCCTGTTGTCCCGGTTCCCGAGTCGGTGCTGCCCTTCCGGGACTAAAGGCCCACCCTTTAGTCCCGGTTCTGGCAACCGGGGCTAAACCC
>Ga0182004_10003514_pt1 | contig 12465 bp, 13 predicted proteins | sample Sormic07211540_1_FD_120479 | JGI IMG/M metagenome (GOLD analysis project Ga0182004, IMG submission 120479) | Endophyte microbial communities from Sorghum bicolor roots, Mead, Nebraska, USA - 072115-40_1 MetaG | ecosystem: Host-associated > Plants > Roots > Unclassified | place: USA: Nebraska... | reverse complement strand
TGCACCCTTTCTCCGAGTGGTAAAAATATAAATACGATACTCTGGAAAACCTCCCGGGTGAAATGCTCACCGATATCCGTGCGCTTGCGGATCATTTTCTAATTGCGTTACCAAATATCAACACCGGCCACCGCCGCGAAGAGAGGGGGAGGGGGCAAGCAGCCGACGGATCCCGGAGACCCAAATCTGGCCGGCCACCAACCTACCCGGCCGCCAGAGAACCTGCCACCGCGGTGAGAAGAGGGGCGAGGGGGCCGGGCCGATGCCAGATCCGAGTCCCGAGAGCCCGGATCCGGCCAGCCACCAGCCACCTTGACCGCCAAGGGCCGGCCGAGCGTCGCACGTCGAGGAAGGTGGGAGGTCGGCCGACTGTCGCAAGTCGAGGAGGGGGGTGGGGGGCGGCGGATCTAACCCGCAGAGGCCTCGATTCGGCCGGCCGCCGCTGTCGGCCGCCGTGGACGTCGTGTCAGAGTGGAGGGAGGAGGAAGAGCGGGGGTGGAGGATGGCAAGGGGGTGCGGAGGTGCGGACGGGGCTCCTTTTTGGGAGCCACGGCCGCTGGCCGCCGCCGCCACCGCGGAAAGGCAGCCAGGCAGCGACGGCGGCCGGAGGGAGCCAGGGAGAGGTGCTTGTTGGCGGCGGCGCGGAGGCCCCCCGAGTCGCCCGTTGGGGGCGCTCGGGAGGAGAAAGCCCCGTCTTCTCAATATGCAATTCCTAATGTGGCTAGATCTCGGCGATGGCAGGTGGAAGTGGGAATCAGAGACTAGAGAAGATAATGTCGTCGACAAAAGCTTTCTAGTACGTCGATCATGTATCAAGTAAATAAGAAGCTCAACCTTTTGCAGCAATAGTGCTACATTTTAATTCATGACAACACACAAATAGTATTTCTTATCAACTGGAATTCCTTTTCTCCAAGTGTTCATGAGTACCCACTTAAGATGGAAATTTTTTATTTAAGTGCTTGACTTGCATCTAGGCCTATCCTCCGCAAATGTTGTCTACAGGAAATCTAGCTTTCAAGGTAATTCTCATCTTAATTTCAAATATGAATATGACTGTCGTACTCCAGTACACTCGCCTGGTGTTCAGGCATACCTTTTTCTTTGGGATCAGTGTACTTTTCAAATAAATTATATGTTAGCTTTGCTGTGTGACTTCTCATATGATAATGTTTAACCGAGAAGATTGAAAATGGTAAACTCAACTATCCAGAAAAAGAAACCAAAAAGGACTATCTTCCTTTTCACTCCTTCCTTGCAATTTTTTTTGACAACAACACATATAAAATATTTTCACAGCAGCCATCTTACAAATAGGTCCTCTGTAAAAGACTAAATTACAATAAAGCCCCGCATCTAAAAGGGAAGGCAGCGCCTTCGATGGCATTGGAGAAGACGAATCCACCGGCGGGGGCTGCTGGGGCGTCACAGACGTATGCACCCAGATAGACTGACCGCACAAAGCATCACTAAAAGGCATTGTTGTGCCATTGGAGCACACCGGTGACCGAAGAATGTTGTTCATGCTTAGAAGCTCAGACCAGGATCCCAAATGGAGCTGGAGGTGTTGAACTAACACCAGGAGAGGAGCCGCTTTGTTGTAGAAGGGAACACTAGGACTAGAGGTTGCTCTATCGCAAAGAAAGTGGGCAGCGAAGGATGTGGATTGGAGGCAAGCAGATCTCGATGATGGCAGGTGGAAAGTGGAATTAGAGTTGGTAAAGAGGTGATCCGCATAGCAGAAGATTGGGCTTATTTTCTTTTTACTACCTTGGAAGCGACATTGTCATCAACAAGAAAGCTGGCGAGAAAACCATGGTTACGGTGACGACGGCTGCAACTCCAAGATAGGACATTCCCCAAATGGAGACATGCATCCGGGCAACTACTAGGTACTCAGAACTATCTACTAGGAGGGGCCCTCTTCCAGCTCGCTTCGTCGAGCTCGCCGGAGGCAGGAGGGAGCGGCGGCTAGATCTGCTAGGAACACTCATGGAGGAAGATGGGTTCGCTACCTCATGGTCAGCGTCACCATTCATCACACTTTGGGGTAGCAGCTCCTAGGCATCTGATTTCGTCTACATGTGGCCACAATGGCTTAGCGTCCAAATAGTCTTTTCATGGTCCGTCCTCTTATGTTGATGATCTTGTAGTGAAGGATAAAAGTGAAACAACACTACCTTAGTTTTGAAGTAGGAAACTTATTACATATATTATACAACTAGTTATCATTTTTGTTTGTTTAATATCTTATATGTTACTCCTATAGCATATTAAACTGCTGGTTAAAATATGTTTGCGTGCTATTTTCATTTTATTTCTCATTGATGGATCTCACTTAATTATATCAGTTTGTATATAGGTACGGAAATGAATTGTCGATGAGAAGTAAAGACAAATTAAGACAGTGTCTAATAATATAAACAAGATTGAACTAATTATGCTTTTAAAGTATGTCAAGAACTCAAGGACGCCACTGGAGTACTGGACCACTTTGATAGTTAGATCCCTCTCGTACGCATTATCAAGGAGGGTCCGGGACGCCCAACCTTCTGAGTAATTTCTTGTGAAGGAAGATTTGTGTAACTTTGTTCTGTGCATAAAGAAGCTTAATCCATCTTAGTGCTTGACTGACTTGTATGCTCGGCACTTTTTTCGACAAAGCTTTAAAACATCTAGTACATTTTTCCCCATCTTAGTGCTTGACCTTGATTGGCGAATGGAATGCAAAAGTTAAAAGCAAAAGTGGAACCAGCACTCCGTTGTAGTGATGAATATGACCTATATAGGGATGCCCCTTTGGCCCATAAAACACAAGAAAGACGAACAAGTTGTTATTGCTTGGTTAGGGAGCTAGCTAGCCGAAGGTGAGGGAACTCGAGGTCAAGGGACGGAGCCAAACAACTTGCAGACAAATGGAAGACCAGCTAGGTGCCAACAAATGTTCTCAGCTGATCAGCTCAGTTTTTCGTTGTTGGTTTCGTACTACTAGCTAGCTAGTAGAACAGCAGTAGAAACTAGTACTAGATAGCCAATATAATTGTGATAGTTGATGACGAATATATAATCACATACTTGTCACTTGTTGACTGATTTTCTGCATGCAGAGCCATCATCTGGCGACTCCCAGTCCCATGCTGTTATCGTGGACATCCCGTCCCTGGCGAAATCACTGGAGCAGGAGCTAACTAGACACCGCCGCCTTCTCGGTGGCTCTACACCATGCACCCCGACCATCGGCATGGTGGGGAAACTGACCCGCAATGTGGATCCGCAGGAGTACGATCCACATCATGTCTCCATCGGCCCCTACCACCGGAAAAGGAGCCCCAACGTCGGGAGGTACAACGACAAGCTAGCAAGCCTCGACGCCATTCTTGCAGCGGCGACTCCTGGTAGTAAGACTAAGACGGTGGAGGTGTACCTCGCCGAGCTAGCCACCGACGAGGACCGTGCGAGGAGCTACTACGCCAACACGTTCGACGACATGACGAGCTGTGAGTTCCTGCGCATGCTGCTTCTCGACGCCTGCTTCTTGCTCAACTGGCTCGTCAAGGGGGGCGGCAACCAGCAGGAGATCGACGCGGTTCTGCGCGACGTGCTCTTCCTCGTCGAGAACCAGATACCATACTTCGTCGTCGACAAGGTCCACAAACTAACCTCATCTGGTGCCGCCGACATTATTGTCGTTCCAGCTTGGGAGACCATGGCAGGGCACCTCTCCCAACGTATCCTGCAGAAGCAGCAGTACACGATGGCAACGATCAAGCCGCCGGCGGCGGAGCCCGGCAACCTCCTGGACCTTGTGCACATGCACTTCTTGGAGCCCACAACCACAAGAGCAATAAGTGTAACCTCGTCACCCACCGGCCAGCAGCAGCCAGTGGGCAGGTGGCGCACGGCAATGGAGTACCACATCAGCGGCGTGAACTTGAAGGGCCGCCCCGTCGGCGCCGGGTCGACGGAAGCCAGCTCCATCCTGGACGTGAAGCTGGACAGCGGCAGCGGCGGCACGCTGGTGGTGCCCCGCCTGAGGATCGACGCCGACACCGGGCGGATCCTGCGCAACCTGGTGGCGCTAGAGCAACAGAACCCCGATGTCGGGAGCCACGTCACGGCGTACTGCATCTTCATGTCCCAGATAGCGTGCACCGCCAGCGACGTGGAGCTCCTGTCGAGGAGAGGGGTCATCGTGCACCTCCTCGGCAACCACGGCGAGGTCGCCACCTTCTTCTCCGACCTCTGCAAGGGGGTCCTGTTTGACCCCGACGACGCCGACCGAAACTACCTGAGGGCCACGTGCCAGGAGCTCGACAAGTGGTACCGGAGCCGCCGACGGCGGTGGATAGCGTTGTTGTGGCACAAGTACTTGGCCAATCCGTGGCTTGCCATCGGGGTCATGGCTGCGGCCCTCGGCCTAATTTCCACCCTAGTGCAAACACTCTATACTGCTTTGAGCTACTATCGCTCAGCGCAGTGAATGAAGTAAAACCTTCTAGAAATAATAATGGTACTGCATGGTACATTTGGTTGCTAGCTACAATTTGTCATACTTTACCTTAGACAAGTTTAACTAAGTTGGCAAGTGTTTGGTTGACAAGTAAGTTTACTCATAATTTTTTGAGACTCCACATGTCATAAAGTTAAAAAGTGTGGCAAGATTCCTTTAGGCATGACAAGTGTGACAACCAATTTGCTAGCCACACTTTTTGCGGCTTGCCACACTTGCCGCTGTGTGTATATGAATCAGTATACAAATCCTTGAGAAGCGCGGTTAACTTCACTTAGGCATTGTTTAGATCCAAAAAGTTTTTGGATTTTGACACTTCAGCACTTTCACACTTCAGCACTTTCGTTTTTATTTGACAAACATTGTCCAATCATAGAGTAACTAGGCTTAAAAGATTCGTCTCGCGAATTACAGGCAAACTGTGCAAATAGTTTTTGTTTTCGTCTATATTTAATGCTTCATGTGCCGCAAGATTCAATATGACGGGAAATCTTGAAAAATTTTTTGGTTTTTGGGGTAAACTATACAAGGCCTAGCTTTTGAGTTTTGACCTACAAACCTCGGTCATGGGGCTAGTGCCAATCCCAATATCAACTTGTCCACGTAGGTTGACCGACATAAATCTCTGTCCAAACATATTTTGCACTACATGATGATACGGAGCTGATCATCAATCGGCTTTAGAGAAATGGGTACAAAGCCTCCTCTAGTTTTTTTAGGAACAGGAGGGGTTTTACCCCCTACTAGATTTTATTAAAACAATAAATAAACAGTACAGAAAGTTACAAGTCTTGCTTAGGAGGCGAAGAAAGAGTAGAAAAAGATAAAATAAATTATACATAAGCTTGTAGCCATGTCGTCAACATTAGTTTCATATCAATCTTTGCTCTTAGGATAACCTGAGCAAATTCTTTTTTAAAGATCTCCTTGCAGCGGCGAATAGAATTGTCAAAGCCTCTGAAAATTTTGTCATTGCGCGAGGACCAAATTGCCCAAAACATTGTTATAAATACGTCCATGAAAAAAGGTGCAAGAAGCTGAGATTTAATACTTTCCATAATTTGGAAAATATTCGTACTATTTGGCATTGTTACCTGAAGACTCCACCAGCATGCAATTGAAAAAGGGCAATGAAGAAAAAGGTGAGTAAGATCTTCTTCAACATTTAGATGGCAAAGGACACAACAATAGGAAGGGAGGTGCATATTCTTTCTGCAAAGGAGGGATGTAGTATTAAGACAGTCATTAAGAAGAAGCCAGAAGAAGATTTTCCGTTTATTTTGACTAAAAGAATTCCAAAGCCAGTGAAAGACAGGGTGAGGGTTATGGTGACCAACAAGGTGAAGATATGCATTATGGGATGAAAAGGTTCTATGATCATTGTTAGAAGACCAGATGTCACACTTATTTGTGAGCTGCAAATTTTGAAGGAGTGTTGACACGTTAAGATATTGAAGGTAAGCCTCAGGGGAGAGGGGAGATGGAAAAGGGAGTGGAGATTAGCGTAGGAGGAAGCAGTGGCCAAAGAGATTCTTGGGTTAATTGCAAAAGAGATAAGTTCAGGGTATTGCTGTTTTAAAGGAACATTAGTCCAGGAGTCAGACCAAAGGAGACAAGTAGTTCCACTCTTGATCGTGATTGTGGCAAGATTTTTAAAAGAATTCAAAGATTTTAGAATATAACGCCACCAAAAGGATCCTCTGAAGGGGATGTCTGAAGATGGAAGTTTGGATCCAGTGTAATACTTGTCCCAGACAAGTTGAACCTAGGGAGTAGTGTCTTTATTAAAGAATTTATGGAGATGTTTGAAAAGAAGACTTTCATTTTGCTTGTTGATATCAAGGATGCCTAAACCTCCTTTTTTGGCAAGCAACACCTAGGCCAAGCAGCTTTGGGAGGTTTTTTGCTGCTAATGTCAGAACCCCTCCAAAGGCAATGTCTTCTGAATTTGTCAATCTGTTCAACTATAGTTTTAGGAAGGAGGTAGCTGCTCCTTGCAAACATGGGCAAGGCATTTAGAATAGAGTTAGTGAGTTGTAATCTTCTTGCTTCATTGAGAAAGGATGAAAAAAGCAACAAGCCTCCTCTCGCACTTTACAGCCAGGCTTGGGCCAGAAGATTTGGCCCATCATGAGACAGTTCAAGGCTTAGTACAACTGCTCGAAGTTTGTGCAAGGAAACAAGACGTGGAGATCATGCAGGATTCTAGTCGGTTAGAATAGGAATTGATATCGCATTATCTATGGCAATTGTAACCGACTAGGATTAGTTTCCAGATCTGTAACTCTGCCCTCTGGACTATATAAAGAGAGGCAAGGGACCCCCCTTAGACAACTCAACACAATTCGATACATCCCAAATCAATACAATCAGACGCAGGACGTAGGTATTACGCCCACACGGCGGCTGAACCTGGATAAAATCCTTGTCCATGTCTTGCATCACCATCGAGTTCATAGCTTATGCACCTGTCTGTCGATAAACTACTACCGTGGGTATACCCCAAGGTAGACTGCCGACTAGCTTTCATCGACAGTGGTGCGCCAGGTAGAGGGCGTGCCCACAGCTCTCCAGGCGAACAAGATGGTCATCATCCCCGCTTCCACTGCCGTGGCCGAAGGCCTCGCGTTCACCGTCGGCCAAATCACTTGGACGACTTGCATCCGCAGCCTCACGACCATGACTTTGGAAGAGAACCATATCCGATCTAAAGCGGCAAAGGTGGTAATTCTGATTACGTCGACCACCACCACCTCTGCTCCAACAATGTTGTCAGCTACACCGACAACCCGCCCTTCGCTCCCCCATTACAAGGGGAAACGAGTCGACAACTCTGACCAGCTCGAAGCTATTGATCGTGCCAACCACAAGCTTTCTGAGGTTTCTAGTCTAGTAAACTCAATCTCGGGCCAGATCACCCCGAAGACTTCACCAGACTTTCGTGGATCCACTCGACCAACTCGTGTCACCACACACGAACGGCCGGGGACATCCTTAACGATAACAGCCACCCCCAAAGGACGAACTGTTTGATTTAGGACTACCTCTCCGAACAGGAGTTTCCCTCATGGTTTGAATAACGCGGCCGACCAGGTCTCGCGCTACACTCGGCAACTATTCAGAGAGATGGATCTGTCACCTAGACAACTGACGCGACCGGCACACCACTTCGTCAACATGGTCTCTATCCGAACTTTGTCGGAGGGCAATACCGCCAGCACAAATTAAAGCACTAGCTCCGTCCCCACCGAGGTCCTACGCCCCGAGGACAAAGACTATGACTTGGATCTTCCACCATACCCCCCGGGTTTCCCCTGCTTCCCAGTTTTCCACCTCGATGAGGAGACCTGGTCATCAATGTTAGCAACGACGAACTAGTCCTCGACGGAGAGACCGATGAACAAAGACAGCAGCGCGAACAACGCAACGCCAATCACGCTCAGCGACGGGCGGACAAGGAACAGCGGCAGCTGGTCCCAAACAACCTCGATGACCCTTTCCACATGGTGGGTGACCAGCAAGTATTCAAGACCCCAAGCGCTAATGTAGCCGTCGCAATGGCAAACCTCGAACGACTCCAGACACTCCAGAATACCTGGGTGTTCGGACCAGCATACGGGCGCACCTAATCGCCGCCATGGGACAGACAGCAAATCTCCTCAGGAGAGTCCAAGCCATCTCCTACACAGAGGTTACTTCTGACCAGACCCACCGCAGTCAGGCTTCACCATGACCTGGTACGCATCGTCGTAGCCGCTCGCCCATCGACGACCGTAGGAGGCCACCTCATCACGACAACCGTGGTCGGGACGCTAGTCGCAACCGCTAGCAGAGGCATGGGTATGACCAGGAGGTAGACCAAGGAAGGAACCGTGATCTCCGGCAAAATCTCTCTCACAAGGACGCCTGCGAGCGCATCAACAGACGCACCAACGATAGAGCGGCACACGAAAACATGCGTCGCATCGAGTACGATGCAGCACATGGCCCTCCTGGCCTGAAACAGTTCTCTTCGCATCTCCGACAAGTCGTTTGGCCGCGCAATTTCAAACTCGAGAAGCTCAAAAAATACGACGGCAAGGAGAACCCCAAAAATTGGATCACCCTTTACGAGATCGCGGTCCGATCAGAAAGGGGACGAGCATGTGATGGCAAATTATTTCCCGGTCGTCCTCGACCAAGCTGGTCACCAGTGGCTCCTTGGCTTAACTGAAAATTCATTCGACTCATGGGAAGAACTACGGCAGGCATTCATCGACAATTTCATCGCCACATGTGAGCAGCCAGGAAACAAGTATGATCTCGAGAGGATACAGGACCGAAAAAACAAACCCTTGCGTGATTACATCCGATGCTTCTCAGATATGTGCCTCAAGATCCCAAAGATTTCCCACGACGAGGCTATTTCGGCTTTCATCAAAGGTCTTCGTTTCAACAAAGCCGTGAGGAGTAAGCTACTGCGCAAGAGGCCGAGCACAGTCACCGAACTCCTCGCCACGGCCAAGAATTATGCCGATGACGATGATGCAGAAAAGCTCATCAGAGAATACATCCGAGGAACCCAACAAAACGAGCAGCTTCCCTGATGGGACGACAACCGCGGACGTTTTGACAACCGAAGCCTTCGGCGCAACAACAACCGCGACCACCGAGAAGGGTGGGACAGGCGCCGTGACCACCATGATGAAATCACAGGCAAACGACCTCGCGACAACGACCACGAGGTCAACACAGTCAAGCGCTTCACTGGTCGACGAGATTATCAAGAAGATTACAACAAAACCTTGAAAGGGCCATGCCAACTTCATCCTAAGTCCAACCACATGATGGAGGAGTGTCGTGTCCTCAAGAGCATCTACACGTAGCAGGCCACTCAAGGCGACACCGCCAAATCTGCGGGGAAACACGACAGGTGCAACCAAGAAGATGAGGACGAAGACCAGGACAGAGACCCGCACTATCAATACGTCAATCCAACCGACGTAGTCCACTCCATCTTTGGAGGGAAGGTTCCAATTGAATCAAAGCGGAAGAGGAAACTCCTTAAGAGAGCCTGCCTAAACATGGATAGCTCTGATGGTCTGGTCGCTGACCCAAAGTTTCCCCCTGGTCTCACCAAGAGATATCCTTCAGTAGACAGGATCACGGCTACCATCCCGGAGCCAGGACGTTTTCCATTGATCCTAGATCTATGCATTAATAGCTATCAGATTTGAGTGCGTGCTCATAGACGGCGACAGCTCCATTGACATCCTATTCTGCAACAGCCTGCCTGCTCTCAAGTTAACCCCAGCGCAGCTGAAACCATACAAACCCCAGTTCTGAGATGTTCTACCAGGTCAAAGCTCAATTCCCCTCAGCCAGATAACGTTGCCCGTGCAGTTTGGAAGGCCAGACCACTTTCGCACAGAGTTTGTAAATTTCATGGTCACCGATTTCGATGGAACTTACCACGCCATTTTGGGTCGTCCTTCTCTCACCAAGTTCATGGCAGTCCGACACTATTCATACTTGGTCCTCAAGATGCCAACCGAGAAGGGTGTCCTAACCATCAGGGGCAATGTTTACACAACATACACCTACGAGGAGGAAAGCTTTAAGATCACCGAAGCCATCAACCTCTTGATCCGGATGGTAGAAACCGTGTCCCAAGCAGCACAAGCCCCATCCGACCAGCTCAAGCTACCCGAGCAGCAGACCCCAAGAAAGAACATCAAGTCCAAAGAACACAAGGAAGTCCAGCTGATCGACGGTGATCCCGAGAAGACGGCTCTCATCGGAGCCAACTTGGACGCCAAATAGGAAGACGCTCTCGTCAGGTTTCTAAGGGACAACGTAAGCGTTTTCGCATAGAAACCCGCAGACATGCCCGGTGTCCCCCGAAACCTGATCGATCACTCCTTAAATGTCTCGAAGACCGCAAGACCAATCAAGCAGAAACTACAACGGCTCGCTCGCAACAAAAAGGAGACTATTAGGACAGAAATTACACGGTTTTTAGCAGCCGGGTTTATTAAAGAAGTGTATCATCCCGATTGGCTAGCCAATCCGGTCCTTGTAAGGAAAAAGAATAATGAATGGAGAATGTGCGTTGATTACACTGATCTCAATAAACATTGTCCTAAAGATCCTTTCGGTCTCCCTCGCATAGATGAGGTGGTCGATTCAACGGCCGGATGCGAATTACTCTCTTTTCTCGATTGCTACTCTGGTTATCACCAGATCTCATTAAAAGAGGACGACCAGATTAAAACCTCTTTCATTACTCCCTTTGGGGCATACTGCTACATGACCATGTCCTTTGGACTGAAAAATGTTAGAGCTACTTATCAACGCGCCATTCAGCAGTGCCTCCACGATGAAATACGCGACGACCTTGTTGAATCTTATGTTGATGATGTTGTCGTCAAAACCAGTGACGCCAGCACTCTGATCGACAACCTCGACCGCACCTTTAAAGCGCTAAACAGATATAAGTAGAAGCTTAACCCTAAAAAGTGCATCTTTGCGGTCCCCTCCGGAATACTGCTCGGCAACATAGTCACTCACGACGGCATACGCCCAAACCCCTCAAAAGTCATGGCAGTGCTTGATATGCGAACACCCAAAAAATGTAAAAGACGTACAGAAACTCACAGGATGCATGGCTGCTCTTAGCCGGTTCATATCTCGACTAGGAGAGAAAGGGCTTCCCTTCTTCAAACTACTTAAAGCATCCGAAAATTCGCCTGGACAGAGGAAGCCGACGCTGCATTCACGCAGCTCGAAGTTTTCCTCACTTCCCGCCAGTCCTCACTGTGCCTCAACCTAATGAGAACCTACTCCTCTACATTGCAGCAACTGATCGAGTCGTTTCTACGGTGCTTGTAGTGGAATGAGACAAACCGGGCCACGTCTACAAAGTCCAACGACCAGTATACTTCATAAGCGAAGTTCTAAATGAGTCCAAGATCAGGTACCCCCAGATACAAAAGCTAATCTACGCTATTCTAATCACTTCCACGAAGTTGAAGCATTATTTTGATGGCCATCGCATCATAGTAACTATAAGTTTCCCGTTCGGGGATATCCTGCGCAATAAGGACGCCAATGGCAGAATTGTAAAATGGCCCATGGAGCTATGCCCCTTTTCGATGGATTTCCAGAGTCGTACGACCGTTAAGTCTCAAGCCTAAGTATGGGGGTATTTGTTGATGGTTCTTAAGTATCAATTTTAAATATAAAATAAACAAGGAAAAGGACCAATATACAAACAACACCTAGAATTAGGGTTTGATCTGACAGAATTCCATGAGTTTTGTTGTTTATCTATTTCTGCAGGGGGTTATCAGGAAATATGGAAGAAAGGCCCACACGTCCGGTTTACATAGAGATATTAACGTGCCGCGTAATTTTCTATCATCTAGAAGACTCCAGAAGCCATGGGAACGAACAGGAAGGCGATTAATGGGCTGCCCCCCTTGGGCGCCCGCCCACCTCTGGTGGCCAATCACGATCAACCTCATGGATTATGCTCCACCGACCTAAAGGATCAAGGATAACCGTTCAATCAATGTCGGTTTGATCCGACAGCCCAGATTCATTGGAAAAGACTATATAAGCAAGGCCCCCTGGCCCATGGAGGAGAGAATCCAAATTATTCATTAGCATATTTTCCAGAGAGTATTCAGAGAGAGAGGATCCTTAGGGTTCCCACCTCATAGGGCGTAGCATCCAATGTGAGAGTAGACTAGTTCTACTAGATTGAGAGAGATAGAGTGGAGGTGTAGATCAGAGGAAGACCGGTCGGTCGATGTCTACTTCGAGGTTGTACCTGCGGGATCAAGTCTTCAAACCTGAGGCTTGCTCCTAGGATTCTTCAGTATTTTGACTTCTAAATTCTAGTAAGTTCTTTGTTTTATTGTTCTTTGGTTTATGAGTTTACTTTGATCTCTTCGCGTAGAGTTTAGAGTAAT
>Ga0182004_10003513_pt1 | contig 12465 bp, 9 predicted proteins | sample Sormic07211540_1_FD_120479 | JGI IMG/M metagenome (GOLD analysis project Ga0182004, IMG submission 120479) | Endophyte microbial communities from Sorghum bicolor roots, Mead, Nebraska, USA - 072115-40_1 MetaG | ecosystem: Host-associated > Plants > Roots > Unclassified | place: USA: Nebraska... | reverse complement strand
CTTTGCGAGGGGGGGAGGTGAGAATTGTACTGTAGGTTGCTGTTAAACCACCCTCCACCCTTGCCGTCTGTACTCAGCGCCAAAGCGCACTTGTAAACGCCCCTTCTACTTAATACAATGATGAGCAAACCTTTTGCGTATTCGAGAAAAAAAAAGAGTTAACAGACTTTGCAGCTCTTCTTCTTTAAGATCTGTCTATCCAGCAATTGAGTGATATATAAAGGTTATAAATATCATTTGATTTTTTTGCCCTTAGATATAAATAAAGGGCCCAACAAATATATATCTCTCTACTTATCCTCTTCCCTTCTTCTTTTACTGCCCGTGCCCCCGTCCGCTGCTGACCACCATGGCTCCACCCTAAATCAATCAAATATGCCTCCTCCTCTGCCTTATTTATATGCGGTCAAGCTCTCCTGCTGCCATCGCCACCCGCTCGGCTCCAGCGGCACCTTGCCGCCTCTAACCACCATCATGCTATCTCGGTGCAGGTCATCGGGCGTTGTGTCCTAACCTTGTCTTGTCCAACGACCTTCCCCCTACTGCCCAACCGGCGAAGCCGCATGCCGTCACCTCACCACACGCCCGCCAGTATCATTTTTTTTTCTCGAAAACGCAGGAGAACTGCACTTCATTATATTAAGAAGAAAGTAAAAAAGGATAAGAACCCATACAACACAACACACACAACACACTACCATTGGGTCAGCCTTCTCCTCAATAGTCCTTTTAAGCCTAAGTAAACCCCCGAACTCTTAACCCTAACCTTAACCTTATCAGAGTTGAGAAAGAAGACCACATGACATTATTGGATTGGCCAGAAAAAGTCAAGAGAGTAGACCTTGAATCACTCGAGTGATGTTTAGCTTTAGTTCATTATCATTAGAAATTGCACAATCTCATGCCTATCCCTTCATCACTCAAAAAAGAATCCCATTACCCTCTCAACTATTGAAATTATATTTTAGAACGGCGAGATCGACTAGCGGATTGGCGAGGTAGATTTAACGCTCGTTCTTTGCTCGAAAGACATGTGACCACCTTTTTGGGAAGAACAAATGGGGACAATCATAGTAGAGGTGTCCTATGATCGGTAAGGCCACCTAGAACAATGAGAAATCTTGCGAGACGTGTTTGACAATAAAAGGGTTGGAAGAGGCTTATGTAGAAGAAAAGGTAAAGAAAGGTACTCACTCCATCTCAAATTATAAGACGTTTGACTTTTTTGACCTCAAGTTTGACCACTCATCTTATTCAAAAAATTTATACAAAAATAGTTAAATTTAAGTCATTCTTGAAGAACTTTGATTCATAAACCAAGCCACGACAAAAGAAGTGGTATTTTGCACAAATTTTTGAATAAGACGAGTGGTCAAAGTTGGTGTCAAAAAACTCAAACGTCTTATAATTTAGGATGGATTGAGTAATAGATTGGTTTTTGATCAATTATATAAATGGATCTCTCAATCAGCTTTCATCATCTCATATGAATAGAGAGTGATCTTATCCCAGTAAACATTATATTCCACACGTAATCTACAAGTTAAGATTAGAAGAGTTTCTAGCTAGAAAATCTTGAAATGGCCTCGGATGGTCAAAACCGGTTTTTAGGTGATGAGCGCCCTGCAGTCACCACTCACCACTAGGGATGAAAACGCATCGGATACGGACGGATATCACCGATATCATATTTGTTTTCATATTTCTGATCGGATTCGGATTCGAATACGGATAATGACAATCATGTCGGATAAGATATGATTGGATGTCGACATCATAAATATACGATTTAAGTATTCAGATATGGATACGGTATCGGATGTTAAACATTCGGACTCGAATACGGACAGATCTGAACCTCTCTAAACGAATTCGGTCTCGAATACGGTCGAAAAATATCCGTACCGTTTTCATTCCTACTCACCACGATACTGCCCAAACTAGCCTGCGCAGTTTTTTTCCTGGATGTTTACAAATTGGGTCAAATTTGATCCTTAAATATATTTGATTTTCTATTTCATCTTCTACTCTATGGATTTGTTTTTTAAAAACTCTACCCATCATGACAACGCGTTCACTTAGTTGATCCAAGCGGGTTCTACCTTCTCTGAATGCGATATGTTTTCCCCTGAATGCGATATGTGCCTGTCACTTCCGAAGCGGGCCGTGCTCGCATTGGACAAACTGTCTTTTGTTACTGGGCTTTGTCCGATATGGATGCGATAGTTGATTGAGGGCCTGTTTAGATTATTAATTTTTTGGTCCAAAGAGAAAAAAATTTGTAGAATTGGGGCTTGGGAACTAAACGGGGCCAAAAAATTTTGGGGAAAAATTTTAGCCTGCAACTGTACACGCACTCCCATAGAAGCCCACCAATGACAACTGCAAATGCATGCAGCCCAAGTTGTGTCAGAAAAAAATTTGCCAAACTAAACACCTAAAATTTTTCGCGAGTTCTGACCACAAAAAATTTTATCACTTTGGCCAAAAAAATTTCAAATCTAAACAGGGCCTGAATGAAAAAAAAGTTTGTTTAATTTATCTTCTCCAACAATTGACTTCATCAATCTCCAGTTTGCTGATTTTGGTTTTTCAGAGATACTCATAGGATAGGATGTACGTACGTGCATTCATAGAGGTGAGTGTGCGCTCGTGTATGTGAGCGTCTGTGTCTGGGTCTCACAAAAAGAAAGAATACAAAATAATTTTTTTTACCATTTCAAAATTTAAAAACTAATTGTTTTTATACGTTGGGTGGTTTTGATAATGTAGCGCCACATCATAGGAGGGAAATCAGACTAAGCACAAAAATTCATGGAGGTAATTTTAACTAGAAACTTTTAAAAAATCCATAAAAATAAATTTATATAAATTTAGCTAACCTTTACATAAAAATATAATTAAAAATCATAAAGTCTTGTTTAATATTCATAGAAAATTTGTTTTACCTCAAAAAAATTATAAACCTAGTTACATTTTTTTTGTAAAATTATGCTCTATCTTATGGTGCCTAGCTTGGAATTATTTGAGTCTTGATAGGCTCATTCTAGTGCTTATTTGTCAGTAGAAGCTCTCATTACCTATTATAAACAGTCCTATGATCAACATTAATAATTATAATAGATAACGAGAGTTTCTACTAGCAAATAAGCATCAGAATGAGTCTATCTAGATTCAAACAAGTTGAAGCTAGTCCCCGTAAGATCGAGCATGGTTTTAGAAAAATATGTTAACTAGTTTTATAATTTTTTGAGGTAAAACCATTTTCTAGTATTAAACTAGATTTTTTAATTACATTGTTTTTACATGTAAAATTAGGATAAATTTTTGAAAAAATATTATCATAAATTTGTGGCTATTTTTTAGAAAAAATCGAGACTGATTTACTTCCCTAAACTTTCAACTTAATCCAATTTACCCCTCTCTATCCCAGTGCCGCATCATGAAAACCATCCAAAGCGTAAAACAAACGGTTTTGAAAGATGACAGGGTAAAAAGACTGATTTTTTTATAGACGTAAACACATGTTTTGGAGAAAGCGAAATGTTAACAAAATAGAAAAACGGCTAGGGACTTCAGCTTACATTATTATTAGATTAGAAACACGGCCCCGTCAGGCAAGCCAATCTTGACAGCCGAGCAGGAAAACCAAACTCCAGAAACTAAACCAAACTAATAAAAGCAATGGTCTAAACACTGTTACTCTCTCTCACACCCAAACTACAGCAGCGACTCGTCAAAAAAAAAAAAAAACTGATTGTGTAGTTCTGGTGCCGGTAAAATTGGACTTTCTTCCTATTCCTATAGGAAGCTACCCATTCCCCGTTCTTTTATCCGGGCCTTGTTTAGTTACCTCTAGAATTAAAAAACTTTTTAAGATTTCTCATAACATCGAATCTTGTGGTATATGTATAAAGCATTAAATATAAATTAAAAAATAACTAATTGTACAATTAAGTTGGAAATCGTGAGAGAAATCTTTTGAGTTTAGTTAGTTTATAGTTAGACAATAATTATTAAATACAAACAAAAAATACTACCGTGTCAAAATCTAAAACTTTTCGCCCTGGTCGGGCCAGGAAATCAACACGGGCCAGCTTGGTTCGTGTCATTTTTGTGTATGGGCCAGGCTTTCAGGCCAATTTAGGTTGGTTCGGTTTCGGTGGCCGACTTTTTCAAACAGGTTTCGGCTACGCGCAGACTCGCAGCACATGATGAACAGTCAATCACACATTTCGTCTAAAAAGGACCTGCCACGTTGGGGGAGCCATCTCTCCGGACTCCGGCCGTCACCTGTGTTACCTTCTGGCCATTGACAGTTGACAGACACTAGTAGTCTGATAGAAAAGCAGAAGCACTGTGTTACTTGTGTGGTGTGGTACTAGGAACCAGCTGCCTCCGTGCGTGCCCTTTCTGTTCCAACGAAAAAGGCTTCTAGTGGAGTACAGTTTCCTGGCCATGCATCAGTACCTGAGTGCTTGCACGAGCACATGGCATGTTTGAGCGAGTGACGTATAGCCTAGGTGGCCAACGGCGGGGTTGCCGGCCGGCACGCCGCCGCCGTCATCGTTGTTGGCTGTCGATCGGCAACCCTGGAGCACGCCGACAACAGAAATCACGTTGCTTCGTTCTTCCAAGGGCGTCTCTCTCGCGAGATCTCTGTATTCCATTACAAAAGGACTACTGGTACCGTGGTACATATACATTCGGTTCATGCTGCGAACAGCCAAAGTCAAATTACTCGTTGATGCCGTCGTCTCCTTTGGAGTTGGAGAGCTGGATCGGAGACTCTACTGGCGCAGACGACAAACAAAGGCCTTTCAGGCTTTCAGCTGTACCGTCTGTACGTACAGAGACTGACTGGGTAGAGTGACATAATGAGCCTTGACCCGTCACCATCACCAAACGGCGAGCTGGCATCTGCTGAAAATGAACTGCTTGGTGTTTTACGCCCGAAAGGAATGTGGCGTTGTCATACTGGATGCCATCCGATAATTTCACGTTGTGACAGCCCAAGAAGAACAGCAAAATCAACCAAATTAGCAATTTACTCGGACCAATTTACCGAACACTACAGGTGTATGCAATAAAACAGTAATAAATACTTCAAATAAGGTCTTGTCTAGCATGGGATTTTTTTTTTTTGGGGTAAGGATTATTAGCTCACTAACATATCAAAGAACATATCAGCCGTATTTTTAATAACACAAATGCTATGTCCTCTGTCTTTCAATTAAGGTAGAAAAAGAGACATACAAATAGTTCAAAATAAGGGAGAGGCAATGGCAAGCCTCTAGACTAGTACTACATCACAAAACTAGGAAAAGCCCCAAAGGCTGAGAGAGACCTAGGAATCAAAATCACAACAGATTGTTAAAAGCTCTATTGCAGTGAGAAATGTGTTCAGACACTTTCGTGGGGCTGATGTAGCAATTTTTCGAAAGGGCCCTAAAGTTCTAAAAAAAATATTGAGGAAAATGGTGCACATACCAAAATTAGCAGCTAAAATATTATACGCGTCTTGTTTCATCATCTACAAATTGACACCTCATTTTTTGTGTGTTTTCTATTACGTTTGATGCAATAGATTGCCTCCAGTCCCGATGTTTTGACCGAGGGCCACAGAGCACAGTACAAAGAAAATCAGGTAGAGCATCAAATATTTAATTCCTACATATATACTTGCAGAATAAATTTTAATAATTGATGAAGCTAAATAAGCATTTCCAGGTAAACCACTACACCACTTTATCGATCAGACATTATTGGCTGATAGTTTGATGCCTAGCTACACTTATGCATGCTACCATGACCTATGGACGACACCACTACAACCCAACGTTTCTGTGCTCTCAAGTTTACATATAACATATAGCTCCTCACAACAGAGAATAATGGACAGTATATTATACGTAATAACTAACAACGACCCGGCCAAAAACTCAACGTTTGATTCCCTGATGAAACGACGGGACTGAAACATAAGATTAGCCATCTAACCATTATTGTCCACTATGCAAAGGTCCTGTATCAAACAGCCAGGTTGGCAGGGAGAACAAGCAGACGATAGAGACCGAGTCAATACCCGAACCACCACCATTGCTCTGTGCTAAGGACCTGTCCGAGATGGATCCTTATCACCTAGCAAAGGTTTCTTTCCAGCACGAGGTTCGTTCTTGACTCAGGCTCGTCGTCGACGACCATCCCCCCTGCGGCGACGGCGACACTCAAGCGTCGCACTGCAGCGCTGTCTTGATCTTCTTGATGGTGCAGGATATAAGGTTGTTCACGGTCTCTACTGATTCCACGGTGAGCTTGGCGGTCGGCTGGCTGTTGACGAGGATCTGGAAGGCAACGGTGAGTAGCGAGCCACCTGTCTTATGCTCAGCGCCGACACCGCTTGGACCGTCCGGCAGGATGGCAAACCCAGATGGCAGCAGAGCAACGTAGGTGGAATCCCCGCCGTTCATGACGAGCTGCATCGCCGGGATGTCCACCGGAGCGTACACGACCATCGAACCTGATGCATCAGTGCAAGTCTCCTGAAGGATCAACATGCTGCTCTGGTTGGCACTCATGGCCTGCAGTGAGAAAGTTACAAAGCATGAGAAACGTTCGGTAACCCCTCTTCACAATGCTCAATGCTCGCACCAGAAATCTAAATAGAATAAAAATAAAATGTTGAAATAGTATGGGTCGATCTACTCTGTGCACAGTATTATTGATGAATGATGAGAGATGCCAATAGATAATGCTTGACGCGTAAACATTAAATAAATGCGTCAGCATGAGGATCGAGGATGGCCAGATACCGAAGATGATGTTTCTCGTGACAAATATTCACAAAATCAAAAGACATGTGGACCGGCTTTTTTTTATCCTAACAATTTGTACGCACTGAACAGTATACAGTGCAACTGCACAAAAAGTTGTCAACCCCGACACCTTTCCAAGCAGATCTGCGCCCTGTATGGTCCCACTTTGTCCCTTTCCACTGAACTCGTGAAAAAAGTTCGGTGCTCCCCAGTTCTCACACTAGCCGGCTTTAGCTTTTGGACAATGATCACGGCCCTTTTTCATCTCCCAGCAGTATCTGATAGAAAGCTGACGGACTTTTGCTGGTAGTTTTCTCCTTGTCGTTATCGGTTTAGGATATAACAAAATGCTGAGAAAGTGTTATTTTATGTGAGACTTCCCATAAATTACTCGTGGCTTCAGTCAGCAGCATCAGGATTATTGCTCACTCCTTTTTTTTTGTCTGCTAAATTTTAAAGTGAGCTGTGGTACTCTAGACCTTAACAGCCAGAGTGTATTTGGAAACCTGATCTGAAAATAGCAATACATCATTGCGGAAAATACGCTCTCGGGACAGACACCTTCTAAAAATATATATTATTACCATATTCCTTCTCCTATTGATCTTGGAAAGATATGACTGCTAAGTTTTAGACCTAGTAATAGAGTTTTCAGGACAATTAGATCGTGGAACAGATATCGGGGAACGATGGCACTCTGTACCACGTTCCGGTTGACACTGTGCTAGACATACCATTTGAAAACAATTGGAGCAGAATGGTAGTAGTAGCAAGCAGTAATACTCACACTGGCTCTGAGGAGGGACACCGAGTTCCCGTGCTCCTGCCCCTTGGCAATGTTAGCCATCTCCTGCATGGGGCCTCCGTTGCTGAGGATGTCCCACTCTGCGCGCAGCTGCTCGTCACGGAGGAAGTTGAAGAGCTTCTCCGGAGCCACGGGCACCCACACCGATGTGGCGGCACTTAGCACCACGCCCGGTGGCTCCCCAGGCTCGTCCACGCTCTTCCGTGCCATGACCCGCACATCCTCACCGATGCTGCCTGCCGCACCGTCCAGCTTGCTCCATTCACGTGCAGACGACGCGCTGACCCCAGCGCAGAAGTTCTCCGTCATCCGCCGCGCCAGCTTCAGCATGCTTCGCTTCCCCTCTTGGGTTATGACTGCACCGAAAGCAGCGCATTATTATCATAATTATATCTATAGATAATTTTACATCTGGTGAAAAAGTACTTATTAGTATATATATCCCTTGATAATCTTGCATTGACATCGCCACCGCTTTCATGCATGAACAATGCAGATACTATTGAACTAACAAATGTTTACTCTGTATACGTAAGCAGTCCTTTACAGGCTGTACATGATGGAAGATAGCAACGAAAGGTTCAGACTTTCCTGTACCTGACGAGTCATTTGCTGAAACTGTATCAGGGGACATGAGTATGGCCAGGCATTCACACTGGCGCTGCAGCATTGCGAGCCACCGCCTGGCCCCAAAGGCCAGCCCGGACCGGAGAAGTGGTCTATAGAGCTGGTGTACTGATGCCTCATCGTATTCCGTATGCTCGACCCATGTGACCTACAGGGTAAATGCATCCGTTAGTCCATAAATGCACGCCCACATGCAATTGTCCACAAGGGGGCTCTCTGCAGAGCAATATACAGCACTTATGTGGGAACACTGTAGAGATCGCAGTCGTCTTTGTAACTTCTGAAGGTTTTTTTTTCACGGTGGGTCATATGGGTAAAGACTTGAGGAAAACAAAGGGGCTGTTTGCCCCTTAAGCAGTCTCGAGATGCGAAACCACATGAACTTGTGACCGTTACCTGTGCCTTGATTTAGATAAGAGCAGATCCAGAGTGATAATATAATCAAGATTTCATTGCACATGGATCAGATAACAAGTTTAATTAGCATAAATCTGACAAGCGTTTTTGTACACTGTCCCAACTCCTAGCTTCCGTACGAAAATACAAACCAGTCCTAGAAAGCTCCCACAGGGCTCTTCAAATAACCCATATAGGTCCATATCTACTGATGCGCATCATAAAGAAGGAACGCAATTAGTTTAACTTAATTAGACAATAACATTTCAAAATAAAACCTCCAAAAATCACAAAGTCACTTTTCTTTCAGCAGTGTCTGGCATAAAATTCTACTCTCTCCATCCCAAATTACTAAGTCATTCCAAAAATCTTCGAGAGTCAAACCATCTCAAGTTTGACCAAATTTATATAGATAATAATATTTATGGTGTCAATTTAGTATCATTACATTGTTCATTAATTATACTTTCATATTATACCTATTTGATGTTATAAATTTTTGTATTCTCTCTAAAATTTTGATCAAAGTTGAGATGCTTTGACTCTCCGACATTCTTAAAATGACTGACAATTTGGAATGGAGGAAGTATATCATATCTTTATATTAATTCCGTCATCAGTGGCCCAGATCAAGATCATGTCAAGACTCGTGCAAAACCCGAGGACACAAATATTGACATCTTTTAAACCCCGATACATGAGCCCATGGTCCAATGTTCAACATACAAGCAGGGACAGATTGATTAAATTGCGGACAAGAAGTTACCCAAGGTGCTCCAACCGAGGGGTGGAAGCATCTAATCCCCTATAAAAAGCCAGTGTTGCGACTAAAAAAGCCCAAGGAAACATGCTTGGGGAATAGTGTTGGATCCATGAAACACTAGACTATCCTAAACAAATCGTTTAGCCTACCTCATCGTTGACTAAGCAGTTTGTTTATTTGGGTTGTGGGCTCATGACCCGAATTAAACTATTAGCCCTTGACTTGTGAACACTATGCTGCATGGGCATCACCAAATCACACCATTAGATTAATAGGGCACTATAAAAGAGACGTTGTACGTAGTCCCAAGTTCTGAGAGTGAGGTCGGTGTGGAGAGGTAGTGGAGAAGAAGTGGAATTCATGGTTAGTACTAAGCTCTGAGGAGTAAGCTCTGACCGGTTACTTGATGTAAAAGTTCAGAAACTTTACAGAGTAACAGTCACGTTAACTCGATTAGCCCCACACTAGCTCCTACGAAGTAGGTGGTCCAAAGAGTCCCATTTTACACTACCCCATCTCGACATGCGAACACTACAGACAGAAACGAAGTAAATGGATTTTGGTTGCTAGTACCTTGCAATAGCCATTGGGAGTGTCTTGCATCACACAGCCAGAAGGCAACCTCCTGCACCTTATATTTCCGGCGTTGGATGCTGTTGCAGAGTTCTGATCTCTCACCAATCCATCGATGGACACGTCCACTACTGCCCATGCACCCTCAGCCAGCTGCTTGCAAAACCTGAGAAATGTGACCTCCCTGATGGGCACTAGAGGTGAGAGCACTTGTAGCTCAGCCTTCATCTGTTGCACCAAAGCAAATGCAAATTGAATTTAGGAAGTATTCAGGAGCATTGCAGTCACTGGCCACTATAATACATGTTCATATGATCAAGCCCAAGGAGGGAGCTGTTTGGCACTCACCAGCAGCAGCCCACCATTTCTACTTCCTGCAATGCCGGATGTCACCTCCTCTAGGACTGTGGCCTTAGCAATCATGCATGAGAACATGTCAGACCACCGTCTCTGCAACAAGGATGGCCAAGCAATGCCATATAACATCAGCAAAAGTCATGGTATAAGCAGCAATGGGTCAATGGTGATGAACTGAAGTTGCAAAACATGAGCACAAACCTCGTCCATCAGGGTCTCAACAAGGGCAAGGCTGTTATCAAAAATGACGAGGCCAGACTCCCTAGAGGCCTCGGACACATAGCCCACAGGCTTCACGCCGACGCACGGAAGGAACGAGTGGGCATACTCCTCAAAGTTGAGCAACTCCTTGTTGGGAGAGCCATTGAGGCTGGGAAGCCACAAAGGCTCGTCAATCTGTGCCAGCTTAACAAGTTCATCCATGGCGCTGATCGCAAGCTCCAACAGCATGGACCTGTCGATGCCCACCATAGGCGGTGGAGCAGATCCGGTCGTCCGTGCAGGCGTGATCACCGTGCCCAATGGGCTAGACACGCCCCCAGCAAAGTCGCCCATGGAACCAGGCATGGTAGCAGCAGACGGGATAGACCCTAGACCCCGGAGACCGCCGCCGACCGCCAGCTCCAGCGACGAGCTCGGCATGGGCAGCGACAGGTTCGGCTGCAGCATGGTCCCGGCCGAGAGGATGGACATGGGCTTGCCGAGGAACTTGGTGGCGAGGGCGTAGACGCGGCTGAGCTCGTCCTTGAGCCGCGCATTCTCGATGCACAGGTGCTGCTCCTCCAACGACACCTCCCCAAGCATGGCGGGGCTCCCGCAGCTGCCGCACATCGGGCTGCGCATGGCCTCCCGGATCGCCATGTTCTCGGCGCGCAGCTTGTCGTTCTCCTGCTTGAGAAGCGCGTTCTCGTGCCGCTCCAGTTGCGTCTTTGGCAGGCGAAATCACCGCACGGAAACGGAAGAGATATATATATACCATGTCAGGAAACGGACTGAAATCGGGGAAAAGAAATGGTACGATCGGTGGATGGATGACGAGAGACAGTGAGTCCGTCCGTCCGTTCACCTTCATCTGCGTGCGGCGGTTCTGGAACCAGAACTTGACCTGGCGCGGGTCGAGGCCAAGCCTCTTGCTGAGCTCGCCACGCTGCTTCTCGTCCGGGTGAGGGCACTCCTTGAACAGCCTGCACACGCGAACGCAACGCGCGCAGCACGATCCATCCATGCATTAGAGGACAAGAAACGAAACGAAACGAAACGAAACGATGCGAAATGGCATGGCACTATGGCGATTGGCGAGAAGGGGGCCGGTGTGCGCGCGTGCTTACGCTTCGAGCTCCTGGATCTGCTGCGGCGTGTGGCGGTGGTAGCGCTTCTTGCGCTTGCGCGGGTTGCCTGGCTCGGCGTCGTCCTCGTCCTCGGCGCCGCCAGCGGACATGGCGTCCAGGTGGTCGCTCCCGGACCGGCTGTCGTTCTCGGCGTCGGCGTCCCTCCCCATCATCATCCCGCCGCCGTCCGCCGCGGCGCCGGCGCCGGCGCCCCCAGGGAGCATCCGTCCCACCATGCCGCCGCCGCCGGCGTTGTCCTGCGTGAGACATACAATACAACGCCACATTTCATTTCGTTTCGTTTCGTTTCGTTTCGTTTCGTTCATTCGTTCATCAGGGAAAAGGAAACTCAAATCAAATCACTCGAAGGTGAAGTTGGAATGGAAGGAGGAAGGAGTGAGGAGGAGGCAGGCAGGCGCGTACCAGGCCGAGGGAGAGCGCCGGCGAGGACGAGAAGCCTGTCGAGAACGGGAACTGCATCCCTCCGCCGCCGCCGCCGCCGGCCCCGCCGTCGAATAGGCTCCCGAAGCTCATGTCGCTCCTCCTCCTACGCTAGCAGGAGAGCACCGGATCCGCGCGCCGTCGACTCCTCGGTGGAATCCTAGCCGCTGCTCATAAGGGTAGTAGTGAAGTGACGACTGATGAGACGAGAGGAGCGAGGAGACGGGAAGGCGTCCGTCCGGCCCGGCACGCGCCCGCGCCGCGCGTGAGTCTAGAGTGTGAGATGGAGCTGCTGAGGTCCGCAAAATCCCAAACCCTCCTCCACGGCGGGCGGGCGGGCGGGCGGAGGCAGGCAGGGAG
>Ga0182004_10003512_pt1 | contig 12466 bp, 12 predicted proteins | sample Sormic07211540_1_FD_120479 | JGI IMG/M metagenome (GOLD analysis project Ga0182004, IMG submission 120479) | Endophyte microbial communities from Sorghum bicolor roots, Mead, Nebraska, USA - 072115-40_1 MetaG | ecosystem: Host-associated > Plants > Roots > Unclassified | place: USA: Nebraska... | reverse complement strand
TGGCAAGTTGAGAGGCTAACTTCTTTGGGAAAATGTTTGTGAAAATGCTAACACACTTGCACATGGTGGTGTACACTTGGTGGTGTTAGCACATTTGCAAAGGAGGTGGAGTTCCTAGGGTAGAGAGGGATTTTGGGATTCGACGCTTTTGAGAAAATGAAACATATATTTTCTATTGCGCCAGTAGGAAGTTTGAAGAAGTTGCGGAAGTGTTTTTCTCACCGGACACTGGCCTCAGAGGCACAGGACGCGTTCGGTGGTGTGAGACCGATGACCCTACGAGTTTGCATTACTCTCTGTGTACACATCCGGTGTGCACAGGACGCGTCCGGTGTGGAACAACAGAGAGTCCGGTGTGGCTGGTGTAGGGCACGCGCGCGTTAGCCGTTGGCAGCAACGGTCGAGTTCAAATGGCTAGTGACATGTGGCTGTTGTCTGAGCACCGGACGCTAGCTTCGAACGTCCGGTGGCTCCCCGGTTTGCAAAGTATTAGTGGCATAAGTTTGTGTGACCTTGCTTCTAGAATTGGTTAGATGAGCTCTTGCTAATGTAGCACCTTGTTTGCTTGTTTAGGATCTTTTACAAGGTGCTAGAGAACTTAGATAGAGGGGTGTAGTCTTAGCTAGACCGATAGTTTTAATTCTGCATTTGTTTCGGTTAGCCAGTGCGATAAATTTTAGAAAGAACTACCCCTCTCTAGTCCGTCATCTCGACCCTTCAATTGATATCAGAGCTAGGTCTCTCTTTTATGGTCTTTACCGACCCGAGAGGATGGCGTCTAGTGGGATAGATGATTGTGAGACACACATTTTTTATGGTATAAACTTTGCACTTTAGAAAAATCACATGCTTGATCATTTTCGTGCAAAGAGACCTAAGTTTTGGTGGGTTGTCACTAATGATCTCACACACAACTTAGACCATAAGAATCTCACCAAAGCTCAAAAGGTTCTCTTCGAACTTGATTGTGAAGCTTATTGTTGTTTAATGAGATCTTTGAGCTTTGAGTTGTTTGATAGGATAAACTCCAAAGGAACCACTTATGAAATGTGAGAGTCTATCAAACACACCTTCGGCGATTCCTCCACATGGGATGATGGCAAATTCAAAAGGGGGATCCAAATGTGGAGGCACATGAGGATGTTGAGCATGACCACAACATGGTGGTTGTGGAGGATTGCTCCACCTCATGGTCAAGTGATGATGATGATCGGTCTACCACAAGCTCACTTGACAAGATTGATGATGATGCCATAAGTGATACAAATGATGATACTACTTCATGCACACTTGATGGTGAAGATGATGGTTCATGCTCGAGCCATGATTATGATGCTACTACAAGCTCATGCACTACACCACAAAGCTTCATGTCACAAGGTGACACCAAGGTATATAATGCTATTGTGGTTGATCATGTTGTCTCATACGATGAGCTTGTCAGTAGACTTGCTAGCATGACCATGTCTTTAGAAAATGAGAAAGCTAAAACTTTGAAATTTGAAAAATGAAAACTCATTTCTAAAGACCACATGTGAACAACAAAACCATCTACTCTATGTTACTACTTGTTCACATGAGGAGCTAAAATTGGCACATGAGGAACTTAGTGTTGCTCATGATAATTTGGTACAAGACCATGCTTTACTCACTAAGAAGCTTTCCAATGAAGAAACTAAAACTAGTGAGAGCTCATCATTTGGGGCAAATGATCAATCACATATTATTACTAACCCTTGTGATGTAGGGAAGAAGCATGTATCCACCTCTTGCCATGATTTACTATCTATGCCATGTTCTTCACATATAGATGCTTGTTCTACCTCTATGTCTTGTGAGATTAACCTTTTGAAGGAGAACAATGAGCTCAAAAATGAAGTGAAGAATTTGAGCAACAAGCTAGAGAGGTGCAGATATGGTTAAAAATAACCGCCTCCCAAAATCTATTAATGGAGGCTCAAAAAGCCTCTATTTTCACAGACAGGCCGAGGCCCAACAACCCAGGCGAGGCTCGATATGGGTGTTCATGTATAAATACGTAACTTAGGGTTTCATTTCATCTCCGCCCCCTCTAACCGACTCCCTCCTCTCCTAATAGGCTCATGGCTCCTCTCTTCCCTCTCCTCGCGACATCACAATGCCACCGATTTCCTTCTTCCCTCCTCGAGCGCCCCTCCTTCTCCACCTCTCTCTCCTTCTTCCCTCCGTGAGCGGCGCCACCACCCTCTCCTCCTCCCCTCCCCAAGCTTCGTGGCCTCGATGCCTAGATCTGGCGACTGCGACATCTGCGAAAAGGTTGGATCTGGCAGCCAAAGGCCTCCTGCTCCCCTCCCCAAGCGTCGTGGCCTCGGTGCGTGGATCTAGCGACTACGACATCTGCGAAAAAGGTTGGATTTGGCAGCTGAAGGCCTCCTGCTCCCCTCCCCAAGCGTCGTGTCCTCGGTGCCTGGATCCGGCGATTGCGGCATCTACGAAATGGTTGGATCTGGCAGCCGAAGGCTAGATCCCCAGCAGCGGGGAGCGTGCAGGCACAGATCCGGCGGCCGAAGGCTGGATCTCAGCAGTGGATTGGTTTATCATGAGTTTTATACCAAGGCGATTGTGATGCCACCTTGGTTAATCTATTTCGCCCACCTTAAAAAAAGTTTGTGTAGTAGTGAAATGTGTTAGTATAAGTTATAGAAATAAGTTATGTCCCGTAAGATATATGTACAACTTAGTTACTTTTTAACATTGAAAAGTTATGGATAATACATTTTTCCAAATAAGGGGGAACTTGCGGGAACAATTCATCGTTCCAATCGACCACCGGAATGGAATTAGGGCGCTCGCTCCTACACATTTTGAGCGCTATATATGTAGGTCATTTTAAGCTCAATTAGTAAGGGCCCGTTTTGCATGACTCCACTTTATTAGTGAAGCTATATATCTTTTGGGGCTTCAGCTTCATGAACTCTATTAGTGGAGTTGGAGCCGTTTTGTTGAATTGTTTGGTAAAATAGCTCTATATATAGAGTTCCCTCACAAAACATTATGTAGGATGAGATGAAGCTGAGAGAAGCCGCTATTTTGTGGCTCCTTTCTACCCTTAAGTTCTTAGAGAACATGATTTTAGAGATTTCATGGTGAAGCCGTTTTATTTTAGCCCGTTTCACAGAAAATTGTTTCAAACAGCTCTAAAGCCGCTGGAGAAGTCCTGGCCTAAATTAGATGGGTTTACTGTATAGAGAGACTATCGAATGTATACATAAGGCCAGTCTCAATGCATAGTTTCATGACACAGTTACCAAGACTATAAACTAGGTAACCGAGCCACAAAAGTTTCATGGGGATGAAACTCCTCTCTCATGTGATGAAACTCCTTCATTTAATAACCCTGCCAAGTCAGCAATTTTGCTTATGTGGCACCCTATTTAATGTGTATGACACTCTCATCAAACATGCATGGAGACTTGCCTAAATAAGTCTTACTACAGTATACGGTATCGCGACTTTCGTTGCAGCAAGTATAGCGGCGTTCCTTTTCGTAAGCCGACCGTGAGAGAGCCGTACCGGTTGCTCGTCGGACCAGCCTCCTCAGTCCTCATCACCCGTGGGCCGGGTGCACAGTGACGTGGTGCTCCGTTCCCGCAACAACAAAACCTCGCGCACGGACTGCGTGCTTCCCATCCCCCTCCCTCTCTCTCTCCACCCCGCACCCTTCCCAATTCCCCATCCTCACCGCCGCCGCCCCCGCCGCCCCCGCAGCCAGGCAGCCACCAACTCCACCGCATCCGAAGCCATAGCCGCCGCCCGCGGCCGCCGCGAGGACCGGCGCCCCTATGCGCCGAACTCCACCGGCTTTCCCTGGCCTGCTCGCGCGTGCCCCGCGCCGAGGCCTGCCATGATGGGGTGGAGCTAGGAAGGCGTGAGCTTCGCCCGCGACCGCGCCGGCGGAGGAAGGGGCGTGGGAGCGCGCGACAACTAAGGTGGGCGCCTCGCCCGCCGGATGGCCGCCGATGACGCGGCGCGGAGCAGCAGACGGATGGATCTGAACCTCTACCTCGGCCTCCCCCGCGCCCCGCGCGCCCGCCGCCCCGATCTCGGCTCCGACCTCGCGCTCGGCACCCCGATGCTGTCTTCGTCGTCTCCATCGTCCTCGGCTGCCTCCGCGGACGCGCCGCCGCTGGAGACGGATCCGCTGCACCCGCCCTACTCGCCGACCCGCGCCGACCTGGTGCGCCCGCCGACCCCGGCGCACGAGCCCTACAACCCGTTCGCGCCCGAGGCGCACCCGCCCTACGTGCCCCCGCCACCACTGCCTGTTCCAGGGGCTTTACCTGTGCTCGCTGATGAGCTTGAGTTTGGTTTTCCCGACGCGCACCTCGGTGTGGTCGAGCGCTTAGACCGGCCATCGTCGTCGACTGCATCCTCTCCCTTCCGCCCGGATCGTGCCGAGCGCTACCGCCGCTTCATGTCCTTGGGCGGGTCTCGCTACTTCCGGCCAAGACGGTTCCGGTCCGACCTTCCACCTCTCAGCTCAGAGGCTCCTAGCCTGGAGAATGATGCTGCAGCGCAACCACCTGAACGTGAAGAGCCTGTCCATGATACCGTGGAGGAGAACAAGGTGGTTACCGATGGTGCAGTTGTGGGTGTCTCAGAGGACGATGGAACAGAGCATGGTAAGAGTGCCGCAATGTTCGAGTGTAATATCTGTTTTGAAATGGCTGAAGAACCAGTGGTTACCTCCTGCGGCCATCTCTTCTGCTGGCCTTGTTTATATCAGTGGTTGCATGTTCACTCCAGCCATAAGGAGTGCCCTGTCTGCAAAGGAGAGGTTACTGAAGGGAACATCACTCCTATCTATGGGAGAGGGAATTCAGGTTCAGATACTGAGAAGAAGGTTGCAGAGGATGGCAACGCATCTGGCCCCAAGATTCCACCAAGGCCACATGGGAATCGGCTAGAGAGTTTCCGGCAACAGTTCCACCATTTGCGGCCCATATCTAGAAGGTTTGGTGACACACATGGGCTTTTGTCTACGTGGAGGCGCATTTTTGATCAGCATTTGGTGAATAGCATGAGTAGACTTGAAGCGCCTCCTGAACCATCTGTCTCGGAAACTGCTCAGCATGCAAGCCGTTTGGGCCGAATGACTACTAGGTTGAGAGCGAGGAGGTTGCAAAGGGAAGCGGAAAACCCTACATCCGTTGTTTCATCTGCACCAGATAGTGGGCAGCCTGGAAACAATACATCCGATCTGCCAAGGCGCTCTTCAAGCCCATTTCACGCAGAAGGGATGGATTTATTGCGACACATTGCCTTCGCTGGTCTTGAAGACTCAGAAAGGTTTGCGACTGCTGTCAGTGAACTTAGGCGAATTGCTAGGCCAAGCCCCTATGGGGCATCAACTTCATCAAACCCACCAAATCCTGAGCCTGTTGATGGAACTCATATTGCCTCGGCACTGGCTGCAGATCAAGCTTCTAATTCAAGCACCATGGCTGTGATTCAGGAAGATGCGGCTTTTACTGAAAGTGCTGGAGAACCTAGTAATGCAGGGTCTTCAAGATCCCTGAGAAGAAGAAGAGGAAGTGATGCCTTAGGTTCTTTGGATGTGGATGGTGGGGACCTACATCAGAATAAGAGAAGGCGGCTGAACTAAGCTGCAGCTAAAGTGAAGCTACCAGGTTGCAGCAATATTCCAATTTGCTTGGTGTGCTCTTCTCAGTTTAGCTTTTTTACCTCTTTGGTAGGTAATATGTGCTCTGCGTGGTATGAAGTTGTTCATCTGCTACTAGTTTACTAGGTAGCGCTTAGTTGGTTGCCTTAATTCCATCCGGCCTGTTTAATTTATCCGATGGCTCAAGACATGTATACTGAGGAAACCTGGCGGTTGTCATCAGATGAGTTTTCCTTGATAGTAAATTGTATGTGCAGATCTGTATTTTCTTGATGGTAAATTGTATGTGGAAATCTGTACTCCATGAATTTGGTCTCAAGCTGAGAAATAACACATGGACACCTGAGCTTATTTGTGGATAGCTTCTGATTTTACTGAACATTGAGCTTGACAGCTCTGTGATGAACATACAGACTTTTGCCCTGTTGCTCTTTGCAGCTGCTCTGTGGCTAACCTTGCCAGGCAATGAGGTACGCTGGTTGCAGAATCACCAGTCTTTCATTTTTCCTTTCTCATGCTCACTTTCTGTCATCTGTTTGTCTGAATTGTCTTTGTTACCCTATGAGTTTTTAGTAAATTTTCTATGCCAACTGTAGTCATATAATGGCTTATAGGTCTGTTTACACGTATTCCACGCTGCTGCTTTCTAGTCTTTCATTGATGTTTATCTGTTTGGCAAGGTCATTACCCACTATTTAGTTAAGACTTATGACTCTTTATTATGTTGGAGAAGATCTGTCACTTGCTATTGTTGTGCACATATATTGGCCTGCATAGTCCGAGAAATACCTAGTAGTAGTCTAGTACAAGAGAAAGAGGTGTATAGCACTGAGTCTGGTTTGTGGTTTAATTAGGGAGTTCGGATTCAATTTTTTAGGAGTTATGCCAGATTTGGAATAAAGCTCGAGACCTCCTAGGGCGATTCCCCGGCAAAATGTCCTTTGAATGAATATGCCCTTTCTGTGCTCATTTTTCCTTGTAGACCTTGATACATTTTCATTTTTCTGTGGCCTTTTTTCTTATTTTAGTGTGAATTTTATCAGCTGTCGAAACTAGTCATTTTCTCATAAGGTCCACAAACTCCCCCAGTTATGCCTTAAGCTTGTCTTCTTGGGTTTTAAGGTAGGTCCAAATCGACTATACTGCACTGGTAAAGATAAAAGGATGGAAGAAAAAGAGTAAAATATGGATATAAGTTCTAAGTTGAGAGACAAAACGAATATAATTTAGTCGAGTCATATTTAAGGAATTCATTGAAAATACTCTAACCCAAGTATTAGGCAGCTATTAGGCATGTAATCTGAAAGTTTGTGGACCCGGATGAGAATACATGACAAGTTCAGGGTTTGCTGATGGAATTCACCTTTTTTTTTTACCCGACTCTGTTCCATCGTGTCCATTTCTATAATTGGAATCGCATCTTATTATTAATACAGTATATAACAGTGCATTCATTTTTTTAATCTGCTATTGGTTCGATGCCTGATGATCTGCTTGAACTACTGAACACTGCGTCTCAGCCACGTGATCATCCGGTTGCATCAGGCATGTCCAGTATGATCACAGCATCTCCTCGGGCGCTTTCTCCATCCGGCGCAGCTGACATGACAAGGTCACACGTCACACGGCTCACAGCCAACCCCCCACATGTCCAGTGTTCACCCAGGCAGATCGTCCTCGGTCTGTCACCGCCTCACCGGTTTTCTGCTGCTGCTGCCGTAGGGCCGTGCTTTTGCCGCCGCTTGGGTCCTGCTGGCGCCCGCCGCGGATCACGGCCTACGCGCAGTGCAGGCAGCGCCACCGGACCTGCAGTCTTGCTGTGCCATTTGGTGGCAGTGGCGTACGCGATCGCTCTGCTCATCTGCTCACTGCTGGCAGGGGGTAGAGTAGCACTGGTGCTGGCTGTGAAGCGGTCGTCCCTGCTGTGCTGCCGCTGTGGTGCGTCGTTCTCGTTCGCTGGTGACAGGGACACTTTGGTTGATCCGTTGAATTTACTGAAAGAGATGGGAATGGCCGCTGTGCCCGGGACATGGCCAGTCGTGAATAAGTCTGCTGTGAATGAGTGAATGTGGCTGTGGCGAGTGGAGTGCCAAATGTACGGCATGAATTATATCCAGCTAAACTTTTATGTGGAGATGGATGCTAAATGGACACGAACTGGTTATTTAATTCATTTCACTTATCTAAAATAAGTTTTGGTTGCGGTCCGCTCTGCTTCTACTATAAGCACGGCTTACGGCCGGGCAGTGGCAGCTTCGACCAGAGGCCGACACGCCCGAGCCAAGCCACACACGGAGACCTTGACGCCTTCCTAATTCATCCTCCGTGCGCTCCATTAGAATTTAGGATTGGCACACGGACCACGTACCGTGTGGTCATGGTGCATTTTAAGTTTTCAACCATGTGGCGTGCAATTCTGCGAATGCCTGGGCAACACACGCGAATAAGAGCGAATGGCACAACTGAGGTGGCACGAAGTATAACATCATTAGCCAAAATATTATTCTATCCACCATTGTGTAGCCACAGCATCAGTATTTGAGTTCTAAGAGGACAAATCCCTCATGATGTCAAAAACAGGAATTAAACTCATCTCCTGCAGACACACAAAAAAAGGAGCAGCTCCAGTCTCAGGCTCCTCGTGCCAATGAACAAGGCTCACAAGAAAAGGGTGCATGTAAATAACTTCTGCAATTGCTTCTGCATGAAAAGAACGGGAAGAATTGCAAGTCTATAGAGGAAAGAGAAGCTACTTCGGCTGCCATGGCAAGTTTCTACATGGGCGAGGAGAAGCTGAACTGGATTCCAGTCTTCGAACTGTCATGCTCAGCTTGCTTTAGGATGTGACAATAGTTCACCTGGATAATAAAAATAGAAAAGATGAAGTTAATCTTGAAGCTGTCCAGTGGACATCCGAAGTATCAAAATCGAAAGCATACATGGGATAGGAAATATACCTCCACCCGGAAAAGTTTGGTAGGCAAAATAATGCCAACACCAGCAGAGCTCCGGAATGTGCGCTGAAATTCAGAAGCCGTGAAGTTCTTATACTCACCCTCCGACAATTTTGCAAGGTTTCCGGCAGTTAGGAATGCATGGCCATGAATTCCAGCATCTCTGAATATCTTGAGAGGCAGATCAAAAGAAAGGTCAGCAAAGGCAGACACGGCCAGATCACCTCCCAAGTAATCCCTTCCAGGGTCACCCGAGCCACTCTCCGGTTTATCAAGGACATGCCTCCGTGCCTCTGTTGGGCCAACTCCCCTTAATCTGAAACCCAGCAGAGATGACAGTCCGCCCAAGCTGCAAACTGGAGAAGAATTGCCTCCAAGATAAAACCTCTCTGGCACTGGTGAAGTCGAATTCATGAATCCCCCTCCAAGTGGTAAAATGACACCCGCTCCAACACCAACATTGAGAGCAGCATTATAAAATCCCAAAGGCACAGCACCACGCACATCAAACTCCTGAAAGCAAAGCCACCATAATATATTTGTAAGAAAGTGATGGTCAGAACTGAGAAGATCAGATGATAAAATTATATACTGATGCAATTATTACATAGTTTCACCCATGAACAGCAAGGGCCAGGCGAAAAAAGGTCAGGCAGAAAGGGCAAGAGAATAACCTGCCGAAAATATCTCAATCCTTTGCTATTCCATAGACCACCAACTTGAGAAGTTGACTGAAACGCATATCCTTTTGTTGGCCTAAGATGTGAATCCCTCTTATCAATCTTGTATATGTACTTCAATGCAGAAAGAAGATTATGCCCTAACTGCCTCCTTATGGCCTTTGATGAGACATGCGATGGATCAGTTAAGGTACGCCATGTAAGGTTATATGACAAGTCATGGTTCCTTGTTGACAGCAAACCAAATGAAAGGCCAAGTAGGCGCTCCTTGTATGATGAAAACTTCAGCCAATCTTGTGATGACAAAGATGCCCGGGCCATCAATGGTGTTGGTATTGATTTGAACCTCGGTAGGTAGACTCCAACACCAACCTCTGTTGTTTGGTCCCAACCAAAGGACCCTGATGCATCCCAGATGTCACCATAGCCAAACAAATTCTTCAACTTAAGTGACCCTTCCAGCGACCAAGATCTTGCCTAAAAGAGTAGCGAGCACAGTCACACATCGATTATGCAAACATCTCAGTTAGGTAGCAGAATTTATCAGAATGACTATACAGTTATGCATTTTCTATGTTTTTCTTATTTTAGTCTGCATTTCGCACTCTTATGATGCTAACAACACAAGCACAGTAAGCATTTTCAGCAGTAAAATTGCAGAAGATATTGGAAAAGAAAATTATTTTAATTGTACTGAAGTTTTGTTTTTGTATTAAGTACAGGATAAAAGTTAACAGCCTGAAAAAATATTAAACTACTTCACAAAACAAAATAATTAACCATACTGCAAAATATGAGGATGCAGTGAGATTGCTTATCGCTGACAAAAGTAACATTCATCCCAATCAACTTCTGGGAAAAGGTGTATAGCCAAGTTTCAGTGCAAATTGCATCACATGACATGAAAATAAAGTCAAATACAGCTGACTACAAGGAGATCATGATCTATGTAAGGCTAATAACAAGGAACAATATGGTTTCCAATCATGTACAGTCCAATATGGAAGATGGAAAGGAGTTCCAAAAGAAATTCCATGGTTATCCAAAGAGCAAAACCAACAGTCTCAATACCAGCTCCTAGACAAATTTTTGTAAATACATGTTCTTCTTACTTCCTTTTCATTTTCCTTTCTGTACATATTTTTTAACATATAGAAATATATATGCAGTAGGTCCTAATGTTGTCCTGTGTGCGCTAAAATAGAAGGAGATCATCAGCAAAAATTATATGCTGAGTTCCTACAAGGGCAAACACACAATCAATATTCATCAGCAAAAATTATATGCTGAGTTCCTACAAGTAAATTCACAGCTTGACTTAGCAGGAAAATTGCTCTCTCAGCCTGACAAAATATCCTCTGTCAGACTGCCAATGTATAACATAAAAGAGCACATGCGGCAAATATTAATGCATGCCAGAATATTTATCAGAAACGTAAATGGAGTAACAGGTCCCCACTATGAAGCTCAAGATCGGTCAAACCATAATAACACTAGTTTTTCTTATGTGTGTGTGGTTCAACCATACTAAAACAGTATATGCATGTTTTTCTGTGTGTATTTTTCTGCTCATTATTTAATTTAAACTAATGCAGTTTATTGTCACTGAACAGATAGCGATCACTGGCGGAGGGTAGTGGAGGCGAAGCTGGCCACTTGCCCCCCTTCCTGCGCGCCCATCACTGCATCAGTCTGTATTTGTGCTTGTCTGCATGCAGACTTTCTCAAGAGTAGTACGTAGTATTCTGTAGGCTAGTAGAGGTCTCAACTTTGCTGCAAGTGTCAGCCACACTGTGTTACTTCACTGGATATAGTACTATCTTAAATGCTTAACTGCCCCCCCTCTAATTGACTCCACGCTCCGCCACTGATAGCGATGGCTAAGAAAATAAAAACAAAAACAAAGGTGCACTAATTACTAGCCAGACAAAATACCTCTATGCCAGTGTATACCATGAAAGAACATATGCTGCAAATACTAATGCATGCTAGCATATTTATCAAAAACGTAAATGAAGTGACGGGCCTCCACTATCAAGCTCAAGGATGGTCAAACCGTAATAATACTAGTTTTCCTTAATATTGTGTGTGCAAGTTCAACTGTATTACTTATCTAAAAAAAATCAACCGTACTTCAATATATGCATGTTTTTTTTTGTACTTTCTGCTCATTATTTAATTCGAACTCATGCAGTTTATTGTTATTTAACAAAAGCAATAGCTAAGAAAATAAAAACAAAACAACGACGTACTAACCATTGATAATTATATATAGGTCATGAACTCATGATAAATGTTCATCAAACGATAATATCATATAACCTAGATGATCCAATATCCAACTGGTTCCAGCATGCTACTGTCATCAACGGGTTGAGATTATAAAACTAGATACAGAGTGAAAGTTAAGAGCCCCCATTTCATTACTAATTGACTTAGTAAGAGGATAGCCTTTTGGAGACAGGAGGCTTCGATGCAATGTTCCCAACTAGTAGGAACTCATGAGAAAGCCATACAAATGATCATAAGGAACACTCGGAAAGTCTGAACCGAAATTCATCACTGTACTAAGGAGTAAGGATGTGCTATTTTGGGAATCCGTGCTTCTCAGCTTGCTAGTTACTACTAAAAAAAAGGGTCTCAAAAACTTCCATAAGAATGAACAACTATATGAATCTAATACCTCACAACATTGATAACCATTACCCCATGCCTCAGCCAGACCCAATTTTACCATCCAATGCAGTACCTATACACTGAGCCAAGAGGGGATACCTCACCTCGGGCTTCGAATAGACGCCGGCGGTGCCAGTGAGGGGGTTGGCCGCCTCGACGACCTCGATGACGACGTTGGTGGTGCCGGGCAGCTCGGGCGGCCCCGCGTCGAGCGTGATCTTGACGGTGTCGAAGACGTCGAGACTGTGCAGCCGCGCGGTGGCGACACTGGCGGCGCGGAGCAGATCCTGCACGGTGGGTGCGGCGCGGAGCAGGTCGGCGACCTCCGCCTCGATGAGCTCGTCCCGCGTCTTGGTGTTTCCCTTGATGAGCACGTCGTGGACGCGGATGCCCACGGGGTTGGATGACAGCCGCCGGAACACGGACTGCACCCGCTCCCGCTCCGCCGCCTCGGCCGCCGGCCCGTCCAGCTCCTCCTCCTCCTCCTCCTCCTC
>Ga0182004_10003511_pt1 | contig 12466 bp, 10 predicted proteins | sample Sormic07211540_1_FD_120479 | JGI IMG/M metagenome (GOLD analysis project Ga0182004, IMG submission 120479) | Endophyte microbial communities from Sorghum bicolor roots, Mead, Nebraska, USA - 072115-40_1 MetaG | ecosystem: Host-associated > Plants > Roots > Unclassified | place: USA: Nebraska... | reverse complement strand
CTACCACCTGTTTGCCTATCATTTTCTCTTTTGTTTTGTTTGATTGTTAGATTCCATTTCTAAACAAGTGCTGTGTGAGACAGCTATCATATCAGCTGCTATGAGTCCCATCATTCTGTCCATTGTTGAACATCACTTTTTGCCCCCCTTTCCAGATTGAACTGGTTAATGTGAAGTTACACATGTACTATTAGCTAGAACTAGAGCTTGTGTTGTCATCTCAGTAATGATATAGTGCCAAATATGGGGAACTTATGTGTTTATTTCTGTACAGCATTTTATCCATCTCAATGATGACACTTTAATAGTGGCCATCAGCTTTTGTCAACCACATTTTGTATCTTTGATTCTCTCAGATCTACTTGTACTAGTGCTTTATGCGCCTTTCAAATTGTGACTTATCCACAAGATATTTTATCACTTATGGTTCTGTTAGTCTGTTCTAATTTTACTCTGCATCACATGTGTTAGTGTAATAGATAGGGGAAAACATCCTCTTCTTTGTGTGTAGGATTGTATTTTATTTGCTTTACCCGCAACTGCAAATTGTCTAGGACATGGTCGAACACTCACTGACCTTTTGGGAAATATGTACCTTGCAGGAAGAAGCTAGATCAGTTGGCCTGCTCCGAAGCAAAAGGTTAGCAAATTTGCTTGGTTGTTGCTGTGAAGGTGATGAGAGATTGCTTGTTGCAGAATACATGCCCAATGATACGCTAGCAAAACATCTTTTCCACTGTGAGTTCTTCGAAAATCTTCTATGTTTTAGTTATGTTTAGCATTACAAAACAATTTGCATTCATAATCTGTCGCTCGACTGTAGGGTATTGAGGATGATGCCATCACATTTATTAATTATTAAACTGTTTTTGCACAAGATCTTGCATTGCATCTATTTGTGAATTTTCTCTTTGAACTTCTAATGGGATCAAGACATCTAATACGTTGTTTTGACTGCCTGACAAGATTGATAGTGTAATTACCCCCATATTACTCTGTGCATTTCTCAGGGGAGTCACAATCAATGAAGTGGACCATGAGACTAAGGGTTGTTCTCTGTCTTGCTGAGGCTTTAGAATATTGCACCAACAGGGGCCGTGCTCTCTACCATGATCTCAATGCCTATAGAGCTCTGTTTGATGATGTGAGTATCATGTGATTTATTTTTTCAGCATGATCAGCAGTGGGTTCTGTAACACAGTTATGCTGTCTACATGCTGCAGGACTGTAACCCTAGACTTTCCTGTTTTGGCCTCATGAAGAACAGTCGGGATGGAAAAAGTTACAGTACCAATTTGGCATTTACGCCTCCAGAATACATGAGGACTGGTGGGTCTTACTTTTTTAATGACCTAAACCAATTTGGTTAGTAGCAATTTAATGTGAGTTTGATTTAATAATTAGTGCTGAGCTTCCAAGGAACTACATTGTATTATTCACCCTGTTATGTTCTTTTACATGTGGAACACTTGAAGCAAGTTATTTATAGAAGCTAAGGTACCTTTGCAAAGCTCGTTTGGATCTGCCATTCAATGGTGCATCTGGATACAGTGCAATTATATTTTATGTTATGATTTAGAACCATTTTTGTGGCAGGACCTATAGTAGATTTGAGCAAAACATAGCATGCACTAATGGTTTAATCTGCGAAGTAAACCTAATTGATACAAGTGATGACGAACATTTTTACAGAGCATCACACATGCAAATTCATATTTTGACGATTTGTCTTTGCTTGGGTTTAATGTTACCTTCAAAATTATACATGTAGATTGTACATTCAATTATACATGTAGTCTGAGCTATCTGAAAACTCTGGACCATTATTTTTGTGTAGATTGTACAAGAATATTAGATTATCTTTGTAGAAATTGTACAAGATTATAAGATCCTCTTTGTATTAACCTCAAGCCGTCAACATCTCATTCCTGTGTTTTTGTCTTCTGTTTTACCTGCAGGACGTATCACTCCTGAAAGTGTCATATACAACTTTGGAACCTTACTGATTGACGTTCTTAGTGGGAAGCATATTCCTCCTAGCCATGTAACAACATTGAGCTCTAATGCTTTGAGAAATGTCCTTGTTTTAATGTTTTAAGCGCTCTCTTATGTTGACTGATATGACAGCATCTACTAGCAATTTCATGTGAATATGACAAGCTCATAGTCCATAGAAGGCTTATTTAGCAAAAAGTTTAGTTACATTGCTTTCTAAAAAGATAGTTACGTTGAACAATGCAAAATCACTTTGTCTATAGGTTTCAGTCTTCACCTTCATTAAACAATGTGAGATAATCTCATTTTGGGTTATAGTTACTCATTCAAATCAACCTGCATGGCAGCATTGGTCTTATCTAGTAGACCATAAGAAGGGCAACCTAGTGTATAATTATCATCTTGACTATTTTGCACTGTGAGAAAGTGTTGTCTGATGACATACCTGTTTTGGAACAAAGTATAATGAGACAACAGTGACCGTTATATGCAACAATAACTATCATTTCACACAATTATATTCCTGATTTGTTCTATGTTCAAGGAAAAATCAGTTGTACCAGACTAATGATTGTGGAGCAAATATGTGCAGGCCCTTGACCTGATTCGGGACCGAAACTTAAATAAGCTCTTAGACTCATGTTTAGAGGGTCAATTTTCAAATGAGGAAGGAACAGAAATGGTGCGATTAGCTTCAAGGTGCCTTCACTATGAACCCCGTGAGCGACCTAATGTCAGGTCACTTGTGCAAGTATTGACTCCTCTACAGAGGGATGTCGAGGTGAATACTTTATCTTTCTATTGTTAGCATTCTTGAATTCAGGCTTGCATTATCTGGCACTATGTTGAGAAAAGTATGCAATGGGTTTGAGGGCCATTTCAGTCATTGTCTTCAGATAGCCCATTCATTAAATCACCAGACATTGTGTTCAGCATTTAGTCCATTCCTAATTTAGCCTGACAAAATAATTGAATTGCAACGGGTAATTTCAGTCCTGTCTAATCCAGGCCGTTTCAGCCTGTCTGAAGATAATGCTTTGACATCCTTGTTGACAATGTTTAAATCTTTTGCAGACTCCATCTTATGAGCTGATGGGCATTCCGCGTGGCGGTGCATCTTCTATCCAACCATTGCATCTTTCCCCTCTCGCCGAAGCTTGTTCCAGAAAGGATCTGACAGCAATACATGAAATTCTAGAAAAGACGGGCTACAAGGATGATGAGGGGACTGCAAATGAGGTTCATTTTATTTATTTATTTTCTTTAGAGGTTTAAAGACATTGTTTGTTCATACTTTAATACAACATTATCAGATACATTCAAACAAGCAAACCATTATGATATTTTTTTTTGCACAACAAAACATAGATAATACTTGCCGGTAGTCATTCTGATGCATATTAGATTCGTAGTCTCCTATAGCAACTTTATTTCATATGCAGATACTCTAAATACATAATCAAAACCTTATCTTACATTTCAGGATGTTCATTTGGTATAGTTGCATTTAAAAGCCCTTTGTATGCTATTTAATCTCAATCGCACAGATTACTTTGTGCTGGAATAATTTTTTGGGGTTCATCATGTGGTTTGAAATTTGACGTTTCTTCCATATATTTTTCAGCCAAATTGTTCATATTTGCTGCTATGTCATCCTTTTTTTTTTGTTCTTTTTTTTGTTTGTGCTCCAGCTCTCGTTTCAGATGTGGACAAATCAGATGCAAGATACATTGAACTCAAAAAAGAAGGGTGACAATGCTTTTCGACAGAAGGATTTTACTACTGCCATTGATTGCTATTCCCAGGTTTGATGTGTTCTGCCCTTTTATTTTATATGGATGTGACAGAGATACTGTGGAGTTGCATGATTGAATATGATTAGGAGTCATATAGGTTCAACGTCTTCCAATTTGTTCCCTATATTAAGACACTATTGGAAAATAGCTCTGGGCTACATACACTAAAAGTATTGATGTTCATGAGTACATTATAACAGGCATATCACAGTTACCTGAAGGCTGCTGCTGACCCGGTCTTTGTTCTTTATCATGCAGTTCATTGAAGTTGGTACAATGGTTTCTCCAACCATTTATGCTCGACGCTGCCTGTCATATCTGATGAATGGCATGCCACAGGAGGCATTGAATGATGCAATGAATGCTCTGGTAATATCTCCGACATGGTCAACAGCATTCTATCTTCAGGCAGCAGCACTATTATCACAAGGCATGGAGAATGAAGCCCAAGAAGCACTCAGGGATGGTTGTAGCTTAGAGCAAAGTAGCAGTGGTGGACATTGAGTGTGACAAATTTGTAGTCCCCAAAATGCACATAATTTCAGGTATATATATTCTTTTTAGAAATCCTACTTTTCTGTTGGGATCTATAGTTCTATGCCCTACTTTCCATATCATGCAAATAGCCTGCTAATCTAGGATTTCATGGTGAGGGTGTGGCTAGAGTTCCATTTCTTGTTTTGGGTTTTAAAATTAGTAACCTTGGTAACTTCTCGTCCTGTTTTGAGTTCTGAAGTTCAGTTTGTCGATTGGATTTCTTGGACATTTTGAGTTCTCGAGTTTGGATTTTGTAATCTAAGTAGCTAGTAAACGTACTTCTATATACTCCAAAGCTACATCTTTTCGTGACCAGAGGAAGTATTTAGCAAGATGGGATCAAATGGGGAGTCTGACCTTAGACCAGTTCTTTGAGAACTAACTGATGCCAGCCCAGTTTCAGTTTTGGCTGTTAAGGATAAAAGAACTGGTTAGTTCCGGGTGGTTTTTGAAACCTGAGCTACTGAGCTGTCATACCTGGCTTTTGCTCTGCAGCACTGTCCCCGAATCCCTGGGATCTCAGAGTCTTTATTTTTTTCTTCTATTGTCATGTTTGGATTATGCTACTTGCTTGAAACAGTACTGAAGCTGCTGCCTTGTTTTGTTTTGACTAGAATTGTCATTTAACACATGAAATTTTATCAAGTTCATCAATATGCTGCTGTCTATCTTAGTGGTCTCGAGAAGTTCCATAAGCAATCTTGAAGAAAGATGTTGACGTCACTATCTTTTCCTCGTCATTTTGTTTTGTGGTGCAGGTGCTTGTTTGAAGAGAGTATTATTGGCTATGGAAGCAGTTGTCAATTTGTCAATTTGGCTAGGGGTTCGTTAACCTTCAGATTTTGTGCGTGTGGAACGTCGTCCGTCGTCCATATCTTCAGGTAGGATGTACATATGGAAGAAAGCGACAACAGAGGCTCTGAAAGAGAGGACAAAGACATCCAAGGTGAATAAGTGCCGCAGACAGCAAATTAATGGGGAGAAGAAAGTGAAACTTTTTTCTTGGTCCTACTGAAACAAAAGAAGGAAACCGTAAAAAAAAGGGGGATTGCTGATGTACATGTACATCTTTGCTGGTGGTAGGTGCGTAAACCTGTACAGCAAGCGTTGTTTTTACCCTGGCTTTGTTCTTCGTTTCTTATGCGTTAGCTCCCATTGGTATATTTCTGGATAAGATAGTGGAATTCTTTTAAAAGGCAAAAAATGTCGGCGTTCTGGTTGTTCTATTTCTTCATCTTCATGACTTCAACGCTTGAACCCCTTGCTCCAGATAATTTTTGTGGGAGTACTAATGTGTGGTATTCATATGCTAGTTAACTGCCATCAGAATGTCTGATTGTTCTAGCGTACCGCTCGATTCTGTCTGGTATTTCGCAGCAAGCACTCAAGCCCTCGTAAGGGGATGCAAATCTCCCGGGCACGATAGCGGATCGGCATTGCCACGCTGGCTACGCTAGGTGGCCATGAAGCCTGCGGGCGCCGCGAAGCATAGGGGCTTGTTTAGTTGTCAGCATAGAATTTACGCACCGCATGCAGTTTGTTCATGTTTAGTTGTTAGTGGAGGTTTTTAGATCAACACAGTGCTCCATGCCTCCATACAGCATCATCTCTAGTGATTTAGTCGTATTTAGTCGATACGGATTTGCACAAGTAGATGGGTACATACAGTGGCGGACCCAGAAATAGTTCAAGAGGGGGCTAAATAACATAAGCAAAATTTTTTTTCTTGCTCAATCTAATACACTAAGGCCTTATTTAGTTTCAAATTTTTTTGCAAAATAAGAATAGTAGCATTTGTATTTGACAAATATTGTCTGATCATGGACTAACTATGCTCAAAAGATTCGTCTCGCAAATTACAGATAAACTGTGTAATTAGTTATTTCTTTTATATATATTTAGTGCTTCATGCATGTGCCACAAGATTCGATATGATGGAAAATCTGAAAAATTTTGCAAAATATTTTGGAAAATAAACAAGACCTAATAAATATATCTAATATTGATAATTCAATATTGATTCAAAGTGTTTAAAGACAAAGATTCATAAAATAAACATAGAAAAATACTAAATATATGGAGTCTTTTGCTAAAAAAAAACCTGTTAAAAAAAGTTTTGAGCCAAGAGGGGGGCTGCAGCCACCCCAGCCCCCCTCGTGCGTCCGCCAATGGGTACATAAAAATGAAATATTCTCATTCATAGCTTGATTAGAAATATGAATTCTTTACACGAACATTAAGGTACATGCAATGTAATGTATGCGACCAAACTTTTTTTTTACCATATACGATTTGTCTGTGCAGGACGATTAAACTCCAAGACATTGCTTACATTTATACTGATTCATAATGTAAGCAGCCAGAAATAATTTTACCAGATGTGATTTGTCTCTGTAGGACAATTAAACTTCAAGACGTTGCATACATAATTTATGCTAACTTGAGTTGTGCTATGTACAAGCAACCAATCGCTCTTGTAACAACTATGCCGACTACGATCATGTTGAATGCAGAACAACAGCGCACAGATGCCGAGCGAGATGTGTTAATTAGACTGATTAGGCCAGTCTCAGTGGGGGTTCAGTAGGATGTTATGCACATTTATTAGAGCGTCATGTCAGCAAAATTACACTTTTTGCATGAAACAAAGAGAAGAGAGAAGGAAGTAGTTTCACCATGGTGAAACTCCGCGGGCGTTGTTTCCCACGCGGTGAAACAGGATGAAATTCCCACTGAGAGCTAAATCGTTTCACCATCTTGCATGTGATCCAATCATTTTGCAGTAATTAAATGATTTGCCTAGTCTAGGAAACGTCAAGGTAAAACTCATGCATTGTGGAGGTTGTTTTATTATTCGTTTCATTGATGCCCTGTCAGCGGATTTGTTTTGAAAACAGTGCATTGAAACGAGCCACTAAGACTGGCCTTAGGGATGCAACATGGGTTATTTGAGAACTCGAGAAAAGTCATAAAAAATTAAACCTATTTGTGGGTTCCCGGACAACCCATCTTGCATTCCTAATCAGTCTGGCCTGTGGGAACAAGGGCAATGCTAATGCTATCCTTCAAGCAAGAACATGAGCCATGGTCGGGATACATTTGCATTGCTCTCCCTCCGTTCCAAAATAGCTTTTATTCTCATATCTCAAAAAACAACTTTAACTAAATATATATTAAAAAATATTAATATTTATAGTATATAATTAGGATCATCGAAAAGATCTCTGAATCTAGTTTTTTTTATACATTTACTTGAAAATAAAAATGTAATATGTATTTGTTTATAAATCTAGTCAAACTTATGATAAGAAAATCCAAAACGATAATTATTTTGGGACAAAGAGAGTAGAGTGTAAACAACACATCAAGACCAGTGTCCCGGGCCCACATGCACTAAGCGAGCTGTGGTGGATAGTGTAGTGTAAACAACATACCAAACTACGTGATCCCAAACCTCTTGGGTAGTGACACACTAATCTTAATCTGTTCATAACAAATCAGCGAACAGTATTTTCAGTCATGCCCTTATTAGCCAAGCGAATAGGGGTGAATACGAGTGCAACTAAACACTTGAACCAAGTAAAATATGGAATTACGAGTACACTAAGCACTTGAATTAATTGTAGTGGAATACGAGTAGAGCCAAATAAAGCCTTAAGCGAGTGAGACCGGTGTCGAGAGCCATCCATATCAAGGTTTGCTAAAAAAAGCAGTTTGTGAATGACATGACAAGACTTACTCGTTGTATCCTACCTCTAGATTCCACACTAACACAGAGTCTCCCAATCACGTACTCTTATCTGCTGTGTTGGCGCTTTTGCATAGCAGTTGGTAACCACTCCGGGCTCCATATATTCCTAAACCACACTACTACACCCTCTCCGGCTCCCAACCTCTTCGCGATCCAACTTCACTAACTTCACTATCACAATCACCCCAACACAGCTCGTAGCAGCTAAGCCATCTGACGCTATAAATGTTCTCTCCTCAAACTCAAACGACGCAACGCAAGCAAGCAGTCGAGCTAGCTAAGCTAAGCATCTCCCAGTCTCGGCACCTCTATCGCGCCGCCTGCCGCCCGCGCCTAGCTAGCTCCAACGACGCAGCAGCAACCAACCATGAGCACCAGCGAGGCCGGCGCCGCCGCGACCGTGATCCCCATCGACGACGTGGCCCGCGACCACGGCAAGGCCCCGGCCGTGGCCACGGCGCCTCCTCCTCCCGCTGCAGCAGCGGCGGTACCCGCGGCAGCGACGACGACGGCGCCTCGGAAGACGGGGGTCCCGTTCTTCCGGCGCGCCGACCGCGGCAGCCGGTGCGTGGCGCTCCTGGACTTCGTGCTGAGGGTCGCGGCCTTCGGGCCCGCCCTCGCCGCCGCCATCGCCACGGGCACCTCCGACGAGACGCTCTCCGTCTTCACCCAGTTCTTCCAGTTCCACGCCCGCTTCGACGACTTCCCGGCGCTCCTGTCGGTGTCGCCCGCCCGCCCGCCCGTCCATTCCAGTGCATGTCGATCGACTTGAGCTGACGACGAAGAACGCATGTTGCAGGTTCTTCATGGTGGCCAACGCGATCGCGGCGGGGTACCTGGTGCTGTCCCTGCCCTTCTCCGCCGTCATCGTCCTCCGCCCACAGGCCATCGGCTTGCGCCACCTCCTGCTCGTCTGCGACATGGTATCCCTTCCCTTCTCCCTCTCCGCCGGCACTCATCCGTCACACACTGCACTGCACACACGACGACACGCCGCTGATCAGCTCATCAGTCGCTGAGTACGTACCAAGTTCTTTCATGGTGCGTGGTTTGCTGCAGATCATAGCGGCGCTGCTGACGGCCGCTGCGGCAGCGGCGGCGGCGATCGTGGACCTGGCGCACTCGGGGAACCTGCGCGCCAACTGGGTGCCCATCTGCATGCAGTTCCACGGCTTCTGCCAGCGCACCAGCGGCGCCGTCGTGGGATCGTTCCTCGCCGTGCTCGTCCTCTTATTCCTCGTCATCTTGGCCGCCTTCGCCATCAGGAAACGCTGAACTCGATGATTTTCTGCCCTGTTAGGGCTGCATGCATGCGTATGCGATGTTGCTGTGTGTTTGCATCGTGCTATGTGATTTCAGCTGTGGTATGAGATATACTTGTGTAAGTGTACGTGAGCAGTGGCTAGTGGAGTGGAAGTGCTTGTGTATGATTCTCATATTTGTTGCCTGCAATGCAAATGCAAAGGTGGTCACAGTGTTCTTTAAAATCTATACGATATACTATATCATTCAACGTTCTTCAAGTTGGTTTGATTCGCTGATCGAATGAACTTAGGTCAAAACACACTGTTCCATTGTCCATATTGTTTTCTATTTTTTTGAAACTTTGTCTATGTTATTATATCATTGTTTATATGATGATGAAAAGGAATCATCATGAAAATAAAGTGACACGAATTTGATCCCTTAGTAGAGTCTGAGCGTTCATGTAAAACTCTTTTGACTCCGTAGGACGCTGCTAAGACGTGTTATGCTAAACTGTTCCTCTATATCTTAACATAGAAATGCGCAAACCATTGAGAAAAAAAAAATGACGTGAATTTTAATATGGGCTGTTTGTTGGATCCGGCGGCCTGGTTAGCCGGCCCTAAATGAAATCCAGCCCAGTTCAGTGGGGACTCGTATCGTACCAAACAGAAATGAGGCAGTCGTCCAACAAGAGAAGAGAAATCTCGCCGCCGCGCCTTATCCTCCACTCCGTCGTCCTCCATCCACCTTTGGCCGAGGAGGACGCAGGCGCAGCAGGTGGCGTCGTCTTCCCGGGCAATTCGAAAATCCGACACCACCATCCTGATGCAATTCCTCTCGCTCCCCACCGCCTCCTCGCCTACTCCCAGCCCCAGGCTCTTCAAGCCCGTGGCCTCCTCGGCCTCCTTCCGCCGCCCCTCTCCACCGACGCCTCCGGCCCCAAAACCCTCGCCGCCGCCCCCGCCTCCCGCAAACCCCCTAGCCTCCAAGCTATGGCTGACGAGCAAGCTGTCCCCACCGCCTCCTGCGCCAGCGTCGCTCGCGGAGGAGCCTGCGCCCCAGCCTCCGACGCCACCGTCGGAGCCGGAGCCGGAGCCGGAGCCGGAGCAGGAGGCGGAGGCGCTGCGACAGGAGGACTTCCGACAGAAGGGCAAGGTGTTCGTGGGGAACCTGCCGCTGTGGGCGAGGAAGCCTGACATCGCGGAGTTCTTCCGCCAGTTCGGGCCCCTGGAGAAGGTCGAGCTGGTGCGGGGCCACGACGACCCCGAGCGCAACGTCGGCTTCTGCTTCCTCTACTACGGGGGCGACGACCCGGAGGCTGCCGCGGCGCGGGCCGTGGAGGTGGACGGGGTGGAGTTCCGGGGGAAGTCGCTCACCGTGAGGCTCGACGACGGGAGGAAAGGGAGGGCCAGGGCGGAGGAGCGGGCGCGCTGGGTCGAAGCTGGGGTGGCCCGGGAGGCTCGCTCCCCGTGGCACAAGGGAAGGGAGGACGCGTGCCGTGAGTTCCGGAGAGTGCTGGAGTCGCGGCCCGAGGACTGGCAGGCTGTCGTCTCCGCTTTCGAGCGGATTCCCAAGGTGGTGGCTTCTCTGATTGATCACCTTTGCATTAGTATTACCCGATCTTATTTGTTCCTGTAAAATGCCATTTATGCAATTGCAAGGTGGTGTCACATGCTGAACATGCTGAGACGGGTGAACTTTTCCTGACTTTTTTTAGATAAGTTTTCATGTCTTTGGGCTGTGATCTGCAATCCTTCCTGGGATGCTCTGATAGGGTGCTTTGAATAGCAGACATCACCAGGAAAACATGCTTAGAATAAGCTTTGTTAGGATGTCACTCAATAGGTCATCTGCCACCTTAGTTGTAGAGTGAACTACAATGTTACTTGTTGCCTGTTTGATGTCATTTCCAATCATTAGCTGACACCAAAGTTCATCTCCAACTTGATCAGACAGCTTCAATGAACACCCTTCTTCCGACCCTTATTCAAGTACGAAGCCTTTCCTGAGTTCCCTTTGGAAATAAGTTGCTTCACAAGGCACTCTTTGTTTATATAAATAACATGTAACACATATCCCTTACATTTTTTATATAAAATTGCCCTATGACTTGTTTGAGATTTTGAGCTGGTGATCATTTAATTTGTTTTATCTGGACAATCATATTTCGATTTCAATACTGTTTTTGATTGGCATCTGGTAGTCATGTTTTAATAACTTCCTAGGAAAGTTCCGTACCTCCTTTACTCAGTTCTCAGGGCTCCAAACAGAATAGGTTCGGTCATTTCTTGGAAATTATGCTTAGAGTATAGAATTGCCTCAGTGTTAACTTTTCTCATTTGGTGGCACTAATTATAGTCTTATTTTCAACATTGATTGTTTAGCCATCAAGGAGGGAATTTGGTCTGATGGTTGTGTATTATGCCAAGCGAGGTGATAAGCATCACGCTCGTGCAACATTTGAGAACATGAGAGCAAGAGGAATAGAGCCCAATGCATTTGTCTTCACAAGGTAGGTGCATTGTTACTGTTGTTTAGTAGTAATTTATTGGCTTCTCTTCATCACAGGGTATGCACCATGGCTTCCTAAACTTGCACAGCTGGGCCAACTAAATTGACTCACCGAAAAGAAAATATCATATTATTACCGCTAAACTAATTTAAATAGGTCAACAGAGGTCAGGCACAGTACGGTTAGGTTATTTTTGCTCGCTATGTTTTGGAGTCCTGGTACAAGTTCAGAGATCCACAGTGAACTTCACTCCTGGTAATGCCACTGAACAACCTGTATAAATTGCTATCTGAATAAATGGTAATTTTAGCATGTAAAGACTACTTATGGAAAACGATCTTGCATGATGGCATCATGAGTAGCTAACCACGTGAAGAATATAGGCAGTAACCTATCAAGAAACTTTGTACCTGGTCACTTCTATACTTGCTTGACTATTTGAGATAAAAAAAAAGTTTGGCTGATAACATTATTGAGATACAAAGGGGGCTGTTCTAAAATAGGAGAGGGGGGGGGGGGGGGGGGGGGGAAAACTTGTTTTTTTTTTTTTTAAAATACCACGAAGTTTACGTTTTGAGAATGAGGGAAAAAATATTTTTACAAATTTTTCTTTGACCTTGTTCCCCG
>Ga0182004_10003510_pt1 | contig 12467 bp, 13 predicted proteins | sample Sormic07211540_1_FD_120479 | JGI IMG/M metagenome (GOLD analysis project Ga0182004, IMG submission 120479) | Endophyte microbial communities from Sorghum bicolor roots, Mead, Nebraska, USA - 072115-40_1 MetaG | ecosystem: Host-associated > Plants > Roots > Unclassified | place: USA: Nebraska... | reverse complement strand
GTTCTATTGGCCAAAGTCATGCATGGAAGAATGTACCCAGGTCAATCTTACTGTTCGGTTTCATGATATACAGACTGATTATATGGAGTATATGGAATTTCAAAAGTTCACTAACCAAAAATTTGTGGTTGATATGATGAAAAACTACATACATATTTACGCATCAAGAAGATCTCCAAGGGGAAAGATAGCAGAGGATTCTGCATGAACTGAGCTTTGCTTTGTTAAAATTTGTACAGCGCAAGTGGTAAAAAAACACAAAAAATTGCAGTTTGCATATCAGCCTATCAACAAAGAATAACTATGCACCATCACTCGTAGTCTATAATTTAAGCCCTACACATGCAAGGGGTGAGAGGGTTCTCCCATAGGTCATAGTGCGGGAAGGTGGGTTCGGGGAGGCCCGTTCGTGTCTGATGGGTGATCATCACGTCCTCCACGAAAGTCGCCCACGGCATGTAAGGGTCACCAAAGAACTTGGACATGAGACCCTTGTCTGGCTTGATTGACTTGAGCCTGTGGCGGCCCATGTAGCGACGGTAGCCAATGATCAGCTTGGCGAAATTGCCACCGTGGGTCATGACGAACACATCTGACTTCAAGCATACCAGGAAGTCCAACGCAGCAAGGCTGGTTACATGCTTCTTGAAAGGCTCCATCTCTTCCTTGCTTGCAAGATCTTCTTTGCTAACCTGCAGTTAGCAAAGACTAGGTCAGTTGTATGTACCTTGGTTAGCTGTTTCTTGGGCAGATTCTATAAATATTCATTGGTAACAAGAAGGTAACCATCTCAATTATACATATTCCTTTGAGAATCATTTGCATCCTGGATATATTTTAAATAGCAAAGGCAGGAAAAGAAAAACCTGCTAGATAAAGTAAACTTCAGAAGCACCTACCAGATTGGGGAACATATTCCTCAAGGGTGCCATTCTGTTGTTTCCACCATACACCTGCCCTGATGCAACATATATCTGAGTTTCCTTCGTATACCCCATCGCACGCAAAATAATTCCTATTTCCCCAGGCTCAAGGGGGCAGCGACCTTCTTTTCTCTTTTCTAGTGCTAGTGACCATAAGTGAGATCCATTCTGCAAGCAACAAGAGACCAGTATATTCAAACAGTGCATTCTCCAGTGAAGAAAGACCCACCATTCTTTCATAAAGCTGAAGAAAAACTGAAAAAATTACGGTATTAAAGAAAAACTGAAAGTTGACATCACCTTGTACCGCCTTGGCCATTGCTGCTGTCTGTAAGTAGCCATCATAGCTTTCTCCTCCCTAGTTCCAGCAAAATCACAAAATGAAAGGCCCACCATTCCTTTCTCAAATCGCAAATGAAGAGCCCTTCAGAAGCAGGTGTGATCGAGCATGAGATATCAATTTGTCAACTGCAGATAGCCAATTCTCAATAGAAGAGAGCGAACTAAGCTTACATGTATGGATTTAAACTTCCTGTTCGATTCCTCATCCTTGTTGCTAGCTTGTCAGCCATTTCTTCAATGTCAGGTAGAAACTTCAAAGCATGATAATTAACTCGGCACCTCAGTCGGTTAATCTCCGTTGGAACATTATCATATCTGAAACAGAATGCTTATACATAACTAACAAATCTAAAGATGTATCCAAAGGGTAGGACAATGGTTTACTCAATACTTATATTGCCATCTTGATGCTGTGATACACTTACCCTAACCTATCAACAAACGGCTTGATAGACATTATCTTTTTCTCTTTGATCCTTGGAAGCACATTGTCAATATAAAATTGTGCTGATGCATACTTTGGGACATTTTTCACAGTGCGCCTGTTACAACAAACATACAAAACCTTAGAGGCGAGAGTTACAAACAAAATCTCTAGCTGCATCAACTTTGCGTAAGCATAATAACTCTTGCAAAAACAAAGTGAACAATACAAGTCCAGCAGCAATTTCCAGTCAGGTTGCCCTTCTGGTTCATGAGGTTGAGGTGTAATAATCCTCACTAGCAATCATAATGCTTATACAATGACAAAAGGCAGTATCACCAATATCAGTATAAATCCTGTGTGTAATTTTTAGCAACAAGCTATTCAGTAGATAACAGTTAAGACACAATGGATAACTGAAAATGAAGCAACTAACTTTATACTAGTGAAAAGCTCATCCTTTTCTGTAAACCAGTCAGGAATATCTCGAACAATGCGCACATCCTCCTTCAAATAATTTATAAAATGGTCTACATCAAAGATGTCTTCGAATTTCCTGCACAGAGAGATAGAAGTCCTTAACTACTACAGGAATCACGAAAGAGAACACATAATGTAAACAAAAAGGGTAACCATAAGCTGTTTAAAAGGAAATCATAGTTCAGCACTTACGTTTGATCTTTCCATATCTGGTCCTGCTTTAGCACTGGTAGAATAAGTGTAGCATTCATTATCTTAGCAATTGCAACAGCATTACATATCTGTAAACAAATCAAATATCCCAACAAAATTAATAAATGTGCAATGCTACTAAGATAACATGAAGACAAAAATCTCTGGCAACAGAACGAATGAATGATGATCTTCTGAAACTCATATTAAGAACGAAACATCATAAAGACAAAATTATAGAGTAGAAGAAGTAGTTAGGTCAACATTTTCCATTTTAAGTCTAATAGCGACATAAGTCAGGAATTTACTCTTTCAAGGAAACTACTCAAGGGGAAAAATTGTGAAAGGCACATACGTACAGCTATACGTTGCTGGTTTAATCCACCCTCAGCGTGAATAAATATAAACCCAGAAGTTTCATTCTCTGACACGAGGTCTGCAAAATACAAATCAATCTGCTTGTTGTCAGGTTTGAACCATAGCTTCAAGTGAATGTGTCTTGTGCAGTTGTGCTAAGTTGCAGATTGATAAACAAAAACAATAAGGAGGAACTAACACAATAACACGATTTGGAAAGTCATAACTTGCAAAGTTAAAGTTCTTTCCCAAGACCAAGAGGGCGTGTATCCATGTATAATGGAGATCCTTAGACATGGTGCTTTCGTAAGAAAACCGGCAGGTGCTTATAAGGTCAATAAGGTGCTTAAGTTTGCTCTACAAGCTTAAGATGTGCTGAGAAGGTGGTTGAGCCTATTTAGACTCCAATTTGCTTCAGATAGATTAACTTCTATACGTATGTTTAATGCCATGGCAACATCATGTCTTTAACAGGAATTATTAGTATTTTGCAACTTTTTTCTCAGGATAATTGTTCTATTTAAAATTAACTCTGCCGTTATACAGATTGCTCATCCATGATTACTTTTGTCCAACCAGTGTAATTCCAGATGAAGAGTGGAGTGTCATCAACTATCATGGCTCACATCCAAGTCAATAGAAACAAATCAGGGTGATAAATACGGCAAACTAGGATATAACCAAAGCAGTCACCATATTAGCATATTATTTTTAGCTAGAACACTCTGATTTTGTACTTGCCTGAGACCTCATGGCTCTGACGCTCAGCACACGGCTTCCACGAAGTTGCTGCTGCATGAGGATTCTCCCACAGAGAGTCCCGCTGGCTGACCTACAGCATAAATATACCAAGCCAAACAAAATCGCATTCAGGCTCCAATCACATTGCATGCACAATCAGGTTCCCCTGAATGAATGCATTGCTCAAGTGAAGGCCTCTTTACCCTGGGGCAATGGAGCCGAATCCCCTCCTTGCGGCACAGGTACGGCGCGTTCTAGGGTCCAGAACCAAGACGAGCGTAAGCAGCGAGTTAGAGATCTCGATGAAACCTAACGAATATGATATGAGAGGAAGAAGCGATCAAGGAACCAGGAACTGACGAGGCGTGCCCAGACGGAAGGTGCGGAGAAGAGCGCAGCGAGCGCGAAGCAGGCGATTGCGGCGACGAGGATCCGGTAGGAGGCGGAGGCGGCGGGGGGCCTGGGGTCCTCGAGCGCGAGGAGGGAGCGGACAGGGGGCGGGAGTGACCACCTCTGGTGGGGGCGGAGCCCGTCCTTGCCGCCGCCGCCGCCGACGCGGGGGGACGCGACCAAGGGCGAGGACGCCGACGCCGCCTCGGCGTCGCGCTTGGATGGAGAGCTGGTGGCGCGGGTCGCCGCCGCCGCCGCCGCCGTGGCGTGCCGCAGCTCGGCCATGGCCCCGCCGCGCGGCGGGTGCCGCCGCTTCTTCTTTTCCCTTGCTCCTTCCGCGGCGGCGGCGCTAGTGTGTCGCGGTGGCGGTCTGGCGGAGGCGACGGCAGCGAACTGTTGGGATCTCCCGACTCACGAGTGAAGTGTGGCGAGGTCGGGTCGGGTTCGTTGGCCTGGGCCTGGCTGCGCTACCCGAACAGGTGTGTGCCACGGTCACCGACGCACCGGCTCGCCGCCTTCCAGTTCCAGATGTGTTCACTGTTTGCTCGCAGTTCAGGACGGCTTGAGCCTGCACAGGAAGCTCTTTTCTCGTGGAGGAATCCTTCTGAATTTGAACTGATTTATGCAAAATTTTCGCTGCCTAGAGCTTCAACATAGATTCGACAAGATGTACTCGTTGGTGCAGTGCTGCACCTCTGCTCGCCACATCTCCCGTGGCACGGTATAGTTTGTAGAGATCTCTTGTTTGTACCAGCCCAAAGAGGCAAAGGCACTAAACATTTGAGTCATCGCAAAATCTGGGAGTGACAGTTGAGGCACTGACAAAGTGACAATATTAACGCAATGATTTTGCGAAACAAATTATTCACAAACAAAGCGGAGCATCGGAGCAGATAGGGAAAAAAAAAAGGAACTCGATTGACTATGTAATATGTATATGAGCGGTTGAAGCCTGCATCTGATTCTGATGCTAATCTACAGTTAACATTTCATCACACGGGAAACAAAAACGTCGAAGACTATATTACACTAGAGGATTAGGACAACGCCGGTGCCCACTAGTCAGCTACAGCTAGGATCAGAACAAGAGGTACGGCTGCTACGACGGATCTTGCAACGACTGATTCCAGAGCTTTTTCCTCGCGATCAAGACTCGTTCATCACCTGTTGTGAGCGCATCTTTCTTAGGTCTCACCTCAAATGTCCAGTCATCCCATCTTAGCACTGGTAAAAGCTTCTTGATGTAGTTTATGACAGCAGCTTTGTCTCTGATGATGGCGTACCCATAAGGCCTAAGGATGCGGTCCATCTCGATCAGAAGATCCTCCAGGCTACATCCCTGTTTCTCTATCTCCGAAAATAGGAGCCAGGCGTGAAGGAGGTCGTAGGTGCGTGGGTACGTCGAGAATGATTCACACCTTCAGTTAAACAAATCGTAAATAAAGAAACTTCATCAACCATATGTAACAGCAAGTAAGGAAGAAGACACGGGACAATGCACAAGAAATTTCTTTCAGTGTTATCACCATATCAGGAAAAAAAATAACTACGGGAGAGGTTACAAATGGAAAGAAGCGTCTTTAAAAAAATGGAAAGAAGCAACAGAACAGGGCACCTGGATCAGATGTGTTGATAGGCCTCATGTTTTTTTCTTTTTTCTTTTTTTTTTGAGAGGAGGCCTCACGTTTCCAGTTTTGTGTAATCATAATAACGATCCAGGTAATTTTCTAATGGATAGAACTATGGCCTCATCAAGGCTCAAACACTCCATCCACACGTTCCAAAATATGACAGCCAAACTACCTCAATTTCTGAGGACCATGTTTATAACTGCAGCCACTATGCTAGTTGCAGAAATTAAAAACTACACACGGTTGCATCTTAGAAATCAAACAAGATAATATCACCCCTTTCTACACATGAAAACGAATTTATATGGACAACCATGAGAAAACAAGTTGACAATTTATATTTACGGCTAATTAATTGCAGACTAGTCATGCAATCAAACTGTTATCTGTATGCCACAAGACAAGACAGCACAAATGTAACAGTTCTAATTTCTAGATGAGCAAATTCCACCTTGAAACAATTAAATAAATAGATGGGAAGTAGTAGGCAAAAAAATCTTACCAATTGTGGATAGTCCCCATTAAACCACGATCATATATAACCTTCAGCTTTCCAGATTCCGTGAAAGGAACTACATTCATTACCCAGACATCCTTTTTCTTCAGAGATGCTGCAAACCCACCAAGGTTAGCACTCATATCCATAACATTTCTGAAGGAATCCTTCCGTATCTCAGACTTCATGTGCTTCCAGTACTGAATTACTCTAGAATGCCAAATAGCCTGCAAATAATATTTCAAGGTCAAATAGATCGCCATCAGAAAGGGGTATATGTACCCATGTTGGAAAACACTGGTGTTTCATACTAACTCACATTGTCTTCAGAAAAATTGTTTGAACTGATTCCAAGCTCTTTCAGGCAAGGTGGTGGTGCTGTGAGCCTTTGTGGCCAGGGAAGTAATTCGCTGCCTTTAGCCTTGTTAACTCCTGTTTAGGTGAAAAAACATGCCAAGATCAGATTTCCAGTGTGCTAAACTAAATAACCAATAGGGCCTGACACATGATTGATACCTGAGCTATTTGTATAGAATGACAACTAGGTTAACCATTTGCATACAAAAATATGCAAGGAAATACAATTTGTAGTTCCAAAACCAGAAGAACATGCCCGTTGAAACTTTTTTTTGAAAGGAACATGCCCGTTGAAACTCAACCAAATACAGAAATACAATGCTATGATTTTCAGATTACATATGGTTATGGTGGTTCGACACGAAAGATGTACAGAGTTTTGGAAAAATGGTACTGCAGGTTATATTGTAACAGTAAAAGTTCGAAAAAGTTAAAGGATGATCATTTCACCAACGGTGACCAGTAACTATGTGTTGTGACTGTGCTATTACAAATTTTAAGGTATTTTAAGGAAAGGCGCCAAAATAGGGCCCGTGGTGTGTCCCAAAAATAGTAGAAGGTAACCACCACACGTGAGTGGGCATCACCAACAAAACTTAAAAAATGGAGTAATCTATGAGATGTACTCATCTATATTTGCACAATAAAGGGGGAGAGAGCAAACCAACTTGGGTTTGAACCTATTGGTAGTTGGATGGGCAACCCGAGCAATGACATTTTGGCACCATGTATTTTTCTTCACATATAATTGATATAAAATTCAAACTCCACAAGGCAGTATAAACTATTATGGTACTTGGTGATCTGAGGGGAAATGAAGGGAGTGAACTTACTCTCAGAGTATGGAGTTTGGCATGCTTTCATGGGTACATTCCAAGCAGCATCTGGATCATCATCATGTTCGCACATGGGGGGGAGTGTTCCAGGCTCTCTCCTCATAAAGCATCCATTAGTCAATGGTTTAGCCCATATCACTGTCTGGTTCTTCTTAGATGCAACGCGCCAGCACATCCTTCGAGCAAGGTCACTCATCTGTCTCCATATCTTCCTGTTGAAGGGGTCCAAAGCATAGGCCTCCGGTGATGAATACACAAAATATCCTCCAGGCCTTAATACCCTATCCACTTCCAGCAACAAGACCCCATCCCTCTGCAGCCAGTCAATCCGACAACGCGAGCAATGTGCCATTTCGAATGAGCGGCTTGGGTATGGCAGCCTCCTTGTACCCAACACACCAAGGGTTGCCGGGATCCCTCTCTCAAGGGCAAACTGAATTTGATTTTCATGCACGTCATTGGGAGCGAGAGACATCGCAAGTATATCATGCGAAAGAAGGTAAGCGCCAAAGCTGGCAACCCCACAGCCGACATCAAGCACATTCCTGATGTTCCCTCCATTGTTGAGCTTGCCATTTGGAAAATTCAGCATCTATCACGATTCACGACAAATAAAAAACATTGGTCACATTAGCCTACGATAGCAACCGTGTGCAGGAGATTAGCCTCAGGAATATCTCAAACCTGCGCAAGGTGCACAATATACTTGTCAGCGCCAGTGTGGAAGTGGGTGCCCCCACCAGGGAAGTTGATCTTATCGCCATTGACGACCATCCACCGCTGGTCTGACTTCTCAGCAGCAAGGTGCGGGTGGGGTATGTTGGCCTTCCAGACCTCGTCCCTGCTCCTCGGCCACCTGATGGGCACCTAGGCAAGCATCGTGCGCACATCACATCACATCAGCGTGAGCATGAGAGCAACACAGACAAGGTGCAAGTGCAACACAGCACTCTGCAATGTAAATACGCGGTGGCTTCTGCCTCACCTGGTAGCCGTGGGGCGGTGGGATGAGGCAGTTGAGGCGGCGCGACGCCGGCGGGCAGTGGCGCTCGTAGTGCTCCATGAGAGAGAGGTTGAGGCGGAGCCGGAGCTCGTAGTGGAGGCGCCGGTCCAAGCACGGGATCAGCTCCGAGTGCCGCGCGTCGCACACCTGTTCGATTTCGAACCCCCCACGACACACGCACGCGGGGTCAGCACACTCAGCCAAGCACAGAGACCGCCATCACGACTCCGTTAACGAAACAAGCAGAGAGGCGCGGGGGGTGGGCGGCCGCGGTGCGCACCGGGATGGAGGAGACGACGAGGTCCGCTGGGAGCGCTTCCGTCCCCTGGGCCCGGAACCGCAGCCGGAGGGGAAGGCGAGGGTGCGCGCGGCGGATGGAAGGGGCGAACGCGGCTCCGTAGAAGAGGCAGAGGAGCGCGAGCGCGACGACAGCCGCCGCGAGGAGGGACGCGAACGCGCGCCTGCCGAGCGCGCCACCCCCGCCTGCTCCCCTGCCCTGCGGCAGCGGCGGTGGCCTCATTGCCGTTCCCGTTCCCGCTCGCGCCGCGCGGCGTGATGTATTTTACCTCACTGGTCGCCGCGCGGCGTCGGCATGGGTGGTAGCGGCGGCGGAGCGGGGCAGCGTTCTGGGGCTCACCTCACGCACGCGGGCGCGGAAGGCGAAAACGCGTATTGGCGCCGTAGGGACCAGTATAGGGAAGCAAATGAGAGCGGCGGATTGGTGGGAGCAGGATGGCAGGAGGCGCGGCAGCCGGCAGGGAAGCCGGAAGCGGGTGGGGCCCGGGCCGCGGTCCCGTCGTCACCCGTGTGTGAATGCGTGGCCGTGTCCTCCTCGGCTCCTCGTGAGGCGGGCCGCTCAACCCGCTTCGGCTGCTCGCACCAGCCACGAAACGCTGGGAGCCCACTGGGCCAATCGAGAATCCGCATTCCCAAGCCCACTTTAGGCATTACTCTCCTCCTCGTCTCAGGCACCGGCACCGCTCCCTCAGCGTCCCTCACAAGCCGCTCCCAAAAGCCCAGAACCCTCTCCTCTCGAGAAGCGCCGCGGCGGAGAGAAGCCGCCGGCCGCCGGTCGAGGACCCCGTCGCGTGCCTTGCTTCCTCGACGAGCCATGCCCATGGTGAACGGAATATTTGAGTACTGGGGTTCGTGTCGTACGCCGAGATCTTCCCTTTTGTTCTCTTATTCTCCGATCGCGCCTGCTTTACTGGATATCATATTAGGGTGCATCGCCCTGCTTGTATTGTGTGTCTGTCTCGTCGTCTGCTAGTTTGTGCTGGTAATCGGGGATGCTGGATCCAATGTAGAAAGAGCGAGAGGTTCGATCAACTTGTTCATCCCCTAGGGTTCGTAGATGACCTTTGTGTGATTTTTCTTTTGCCGTGTTTGTCTCGGTCTGTTGATTGGGGAAAGGTTTTGGTTGTTTCCTAGGTGGGTCTGGTTCAGGTTAAGACGACGTGTCTGCTAGCCTGCTACTGCTATTCAGTAGTATGCATTGCTGCTTCCTTCTGTAAATTTCCTTGATTGGTGTGGTGTGATTCAAAGTCTCGTAAAAGCATGAATTAGGGATGGGTGATTATTAGTTTATGCAGCCATTGCAGCAGCCATTACATTGTGCTTTTGTGGGCTTAACATTACATTTACTCCAATGCTCCTATTCAATAAACTTTGGTTACATTCTCTTTGACGATATATTATATAAATGCAATTGATGTTATAATTGGATATTAGCACTGTCAATGGCCTTGCTCCCTTAGAAGAAATCTCTTACTTCCTGCAATTTGCGATCTCAATAGTTTACCTTATTGTGGATACTAAAAGGTATGCTAACATTTCCAGGAGTTGTGGTCAGACCTGGAGCGACAGTGAAGTGTGACCCAGGAGAGTTCTATTGCCATGTTTCACAGGTTGGTTTCTACTGGTAATAATCACTCTTGCTCTATCTTGTTTTTGGGCGGTTCCTGTTTTTTTTTTTTTTGACTTTTCAGTTGTTGGTCTTTTTTTAAGATAGCATTACAGGATAGCAAGGGGAATGAGGATGTCAGAGTTTTTGTGAAGGCTGATGGCAAAAAGTTTCTAATTGGAACACTATCAGTTGACAAATACCCTCAGTATACAACTAGTTTGGTGTTCGAGAAGGAGTTTGAGTTACTACACACCTCAAAAACCAGCACCATCTCTGCCCTTGGCTACAAATTTAGGCATTGCAACAGAAAATATCCTTTCTTTTTACTTTCTTCAATATTTTCAAAGAAGCTTGAACACAAATTTCTGTTCCTTAACCGCTTCTCTGTCTTTTATCACATATGACAGCGAAACAAGTACTGAAGAGGGTAATGCTCTTGTTCTTTCGATATTGGACATCCCTTTTCTTTTATCACTTGGTATAAGCAGCATAGTGATTGATGTTTCAGGTGATGAATCTAATGAGGAGGTTCCACAGGCTATTCCATTATACCCTAACGCAGATGGTACATCCTTGTTCTACATTAGCAATTTTATTTTTGAAAGTTAAGATTGTGTTTCTTCTCTCTGCGTTATGACTGCACACTTATACATGTTTAGCACATTTATCCACTATCCTCATTGTATATGTGACAGAATCCACTAAATTAGATAATATGGGCTCATATTTCTATCCTGGAAGCACTGACTTGCTTAACAATTGTTTACGTTCAGATGATAAAAGCAAAGAAAGTAAATGTGGTGTGGAGAAGCCTGCTGCTACTGAATCCTCTAAATCAAAGGTTAGCTTGGAGGAAGCAAAGGTTCCTGACAAGCATAAAGCTGATGTTGGTGGCGATGACAATGATGAAAGTGACGAAGATGTTGATTCAGAAGATGGTGAATCGGGTGATGATGAGGTTGGTATAAGTGAGATATCATTTCCTCCATGTTTCAGTGTTTTCTCTCATTTCTCTAGATTGTTTTGTTGTGATACCAGTATAAAGAATTGAGTAAACAGCCAAAGTATAAGTCATTTTGTTGTATCACTGAAGATAACCTAGGTATTCATCTATTGTGAACCAAATTTCTTATGTATACGATTATACTTTTTTTACTATGTTTATTATATACTACTATTGGTTTGGGTCTGTTATCCACTTCCTGAACCATTTCTACCAGCACTGGATATCACGTGTATTCTGACCATATTATTCTTTTGCTGACATGGTTGATGCTCAGAGTTCCAGTGATGAGGATGATGGTGAGAGCTCAAATGAAGATGATGATGAAGACTCTCCAAAGGTGTGATCTTCTTAAGCTGATTTTTTTTACATTCTCCTTAATCTTTATTTTGTATGATATCCTGATATTGGTTTTTTTATGCAGAGTACTAAACGCAATAATAGGCCAGCAGAAACACCCTTGAAGACACCTCCAGGGAAGAAGGCAAGGATCACAACACCATCTATGGGCAAAAAATCTGGTGAGAAGTGTTACATTGGATCGCAAACTTGTATAGCTGTATAGCTCATAGTTCTTTTGCATGGCACCGGAATCTCACTTTGTGATACTTTGCAGTCAGTGATGATGCTAAGAGAAGTAACCACGTCCATGTTGCAACCCCTTATCCATCATCGAAGCAGGTGAAGACGGCTCGCTCGATCATTGACAACTCTAAGCAATCCACTGGCTATGCCTGCAAGTCGTGCAGCAAGTAATTTCGCGCCTCTTCTATCAGAAATTTTTCCAACTAAATGTAGTCATTCATTCTCATACATGGACGTCCTTTTCTGTTGTGTTCAGGACTTTCTACTCCTCTGTCGGTCTGGAAACTCATTGCAAGGTGAAGCACAGTGCGTGTAAATGAATAGCATTCATGGACTAGGGTGTTAAGGAAGTTCGTTATCTGGCAACTGAATTGTGGGTTGGAAAGTGTGTTTCATTCGTTTACTGCTATGGCAGGATCACAATGTCTGATGCCTATTGGTCTTCTAGAACATGTTAGTGTACTGCTAAGCTACTGTTTTATCTGCCCAGATTTTTCTGCCGAATGGCTAATTGAGATTTTCTGGACGAATGATGTCTGGTTGCACTTGCACCTTGCGTGTTCTAGCTTGTAGCGGGTGTTGAGAATTTTAAGATAGAATCCCTCAGGCCTTGTTTAGTTTGCAAAAAAATTGGTTTTTGGCTACTGTAGCACTTTCGTTTTTATTTGACAAATATTGTCCAATCATGGAGTAACTAGGCTCGAAAGATTCATCTCATAAATTACAGATAAACTGTGCAATTAGTTTTTATTTTCGTTTATATTTAATGCTCCATGCATACGACCAAAGATTCAATGTGAC
>Ga0182004_10003509_pt1 | contig 12470 bp, 14 predicted proteins | sample Sormic07211540_1_FD_120479 | JGI IMG/M metagenome (GOLD analysis project Ga0182004, IMG submission 120479) | Endophyte microbial communities from Sorghum bicolor roots, Mead, Nebraska, USA - 072115-40_1 MetaG | ecosystem: Host-associated > Plants > Roots > Unclassified | place: USA: Nebraska... | reverse complement strand
CCATACAAAACAAGTAATATTTTTCTAGTATATCAGGGCACTCTCAATGCTAGAAATTACATGTAGTTTCTATACGTATTAATTTTTATAGACACTATATATAGAAACTATGACGACCCCAATGGATAGTTTCTATAGAATATTTTTTTACCCAATCACATTCATTCTTTCTCCATTCTTAACCAATCATATCACTTCATGTCTTGGATTTTGTGTAGATATGGTTTCTAAGGCCTTATTTAGTTCGTAAAAATTTTTGGATTTCGACACTGTAGCACTTTCGTTTTTATTGACAAACATTGTCCAATCATGGAGTAATTAGGCTTAAAAGATTCGTCTCGTGATTTACAGATGAGCTGTGCAATTAGTTTTTGTTTTCATGTATATTTAACGCACCATGCATGTGCCGCAAGATTAGATGTAATAGAAAATCTTGAAAATTTTTAGAAACTAAACAAGGCCTAACTTAGAACCAGTTTTTATGATTTTTGCTCTCTCTCTTCAATAACTCTCTTGCCACATCAGCAAAAATACTTAGATGACACTATAATTAATGTCTATAGAAACCACGATGGTTTCTATATTGGGAGTGCCCTCAGGGCATGTAAGACTCTATCACAGAGTCCAAGACAATTAATTACATTTTATTTATATTTTTTTTGCTGATGTGGCAACATATTTATTGAAGAAAGAGTTAGAAAAAAATAAGACTCCAAGTCTTATTTAGGGCACTCACAATGCAAGACTCTATCATAGAGTTTAAGACAATTAATTACATATTATTTATGGTATTTTGTTGATGTGGCAGCATATTTATTGAAGAAAGATGTAGAAAAAAATAAGACTCCAAGTCTTATTTAGACTCTAAGTCCATATTGTTTGAGGTAATAAATAATATTAGACTATATGATAGAGTCTGCACCGTGAGTGCCCTTATTAAGATTGAGCTATTAGCTTCTACATTAGGTTGGTGGTCAAAGTTTTGGACAATTAAGTACGACATGGGAATTTGGTGCACAGTGAAAAAGGCAAAAAAATGAGATGCCCATATACTTATTCTTTTTGTTCTTTTTTCTTGATGACTGCTATTTTATATCACATTCCTCGCTACTTTATAACAATATTTTAGATAATCTTTAATCAACAATGAACAACTCGCAAGAAAGAGAGTGGTACGGTTTATTGTTCTCCTCTCGGAATCAATCAATAAAATTGAGTTAGTATTGTCCAGGTTAGCAGTATTTTTTTTTTGAGACGGTTAGCAGTAAAAGTTTTTAACATTTGACTGTAGCCTTAATTTCCTCGGTTGTGGTATTTTTCAGCCTAGTGCTGATGCTGTTTTGCTCCATGTTCATCACTGCAAACAGAGTGATGTTTTTCTAGTAGCATATGTCAATGAGGTCGTATAGGGCATAAATAATTAAGATTATGGCCCTGTTCGCTTGAACTCATTTGTCGAATCTGCCAGTCATTCAATTTATAACAAATTAGTAAACAATATTTTTTGTCATGATTTTTCATTTGAAGCGAAAAGACTCTATATTTCTAGTTTCTACTCTAGATTAATGGTGAAAAAAAATCATATTTAACTACAACATAGTAATATAAGTATATAACATCTATTTGGTGCTGAATTAGAGATAGTAAAATATTAAATTAAATTATAAATCAATAATGAATATGTCTCAAGGAATATATATCACAATTAATATGGAACGCTCATGTCCTTATTTTTCTCCTTCATCTTTTGATTTTTAGCGACTATTATTGTGTCTCAGGTTCAAGATGAATATAGGATGGTGATAAATTGTTTCTAGATATAAATTTTATATCAACAATGATCAATGAATAATTCTTGAGGATCAAATATCTTATTCTCACATTACCGTTGTCCCTGGTCGTCATTATATCTTCGCGCTACCGCTGACTACTATTTTGTCGGCATTCGTCATGGTAGCTAAATAGTACCCCTCTAGATATATTTCATTACGAATCAAAAAAGATCTTCTTAGTAATACAGTAAGTATTAATAAACTCCTCGTATTAATTTTCACAAAACGGGTTTCCTCTATAACTATGAACCCAAAATAAGATGGTTAAAACTCATTGGATGGGCATCCATGGCATATGGCTCCCTTGAGGCCGTGAGACGCATCCATGGCATGTTCACCGGATTCACCTCGTGGTGTCGTTTCAGTCCTTTGATGATGTGCCTTGGCCACCTGTGATTTTGCTCCATAAAAACACCTGCGATTTTTGACGCGGCAAAAACTTTTGGTAGCCCTTTCCATCCCAAAATTACCTCCCATTTGTTTCAACGCTAGTAGTTGGCGCGGCCCTTTCCTTGGCCGTCTTTTCTTTTTCTTTTCGACGCCCCCTTTTTCTGCGCCCACCGACACTCCTCCTCTCCTTCTCGGCTTCTCCCCCAATTTTTCTTTAAAAATCCCCCGCTCGCTAATCCCCTCCCCTCCCACCGACGCTGCCGCCCGCCGCTGGCACGCATTCCTGCTCTGCTCTCCTCTCCTCTTCGTCGGCGCGGCGCGGCGCGGCGCTCGGTGAGAATCACTCGGATGGAGATCTGCTGCTAGAGCGAGCGGAGCTACCGGTCAGTATCCTGCGGTTTCGTCTTCGGCGGAGGAGGAGGAGGGGAGGAAGCGATGGAGGCGAGCGCCGGGCTGGTGGCCGGCTCCCACAACCGCAACGAGCTCGTCGTCATCCGCCGCGACGGCGATCCCGGGGTACGTGCGCGCGCTTCGATTCCCGCCTGCCTTGCGAGAGGAGCGAGCGTTACGGCGCTGATTTTTTTTTTTTTGTTGTTGTTTCTATATGTGTGTGTGCGTGCAGCCGAAGCCGCTGCGGGAGCAGAACGGGCAGGTGTGCCAGATTTGCGGCGACGACGTCGGCCTTGCCCCCGGCGGGGAGCCCTTCGTGGCGTGCAACGAGTGCGCCTTCCCCGTCTGCCGGGACTGCTACGAGTACGAGCGCCGGGAGGGCACGCAGAACTGCCCCCAGTGCAAGACCCGATACAAGCGCCTCAAGGGTGGGTCTCCCCAACTCCGTCCACCGAAATGCAGCTCCACCCTGGCGCAAATGAATTTACTCGGGGGGCGGCTTTCGATGATTCTTCTCTAGTCTCAATTGCTCACTCAACTCGTCCTATGTGTGGTGCGGGACTTTGTTTGCAGGCTGCCAGCGTGTGACCGGTGATGAGGAGGAGGACGGCGTTGATGACATCGACAACGAGTTCAACTGGAACGGCCATGACTCGCAGTCTGTGGCCGAGTCCATGCTCTATGGTCACATGAGCTACGGCCGTGGAGGCGACGCTAATGGCGTGCCACAACCTTTCCAGCTCAACCCCAATGTTCCACTCCTCACCAATGGGCAGATGGTACTGTTACTGCCGAATCCAAGTGTCACTGTTCCCTTTGCCACCTCCTTATGGGGGTTATTGGTGTGCCAATGGCTCAATTGCTTGTTTCTGGTGTGATTGCAGGTCGATGACATCCCACCGGAGCAGCACGCGCTGGTGCCTTCTTTCATGGGCGGTGGGGGAAAGAGGATCCATCCCCTTCCTTATGCGGATCCCAGCTTACCTGGTATGGATGATCATCATCCTAAACTTGGTTGTGGTCACGGTGTCCTGAATTTAATTGATTAACGGTTGTTGTGTTCCAGTGCAACCCAGGTCTATGGACCCATCCAAGGATCTTGCTGCATATGGGTATGGTAGTGTTGCTTGGAAGGAGCGGATGGAGAGTTGGAAGCAGAGGCAGGAGAGGATGCACCAGACGAGGAACGATGGTGGTGGTGATGACGGTGATGATGCTGATCTACCACTGTATGACCCTCAAAACTTGTTTGGTCCCTGTTAGTTTTATTCCTCTTTAATGCTTTATTATGCTATTTGGTTGCATCTATTTGTTCAAATCAATTTCCAAAATAGTCCATGCCTGTTCAGGATACCATTTTTTCCCTTTGTCATAATTGTCACACAAAAAAGTAATGCTTCAATTTCTTAGTAAAATGAAAGAAACTGGTGGATTCATATATTTTAGTTTTTCCTTTGTTTGCATGAATGAGGGATGGCAGTGCACGATAGGCCAGTATAGTCCGTGCTCTACAAAATTTAACGTGTTTGCCTGCATGTATCTTTACTACATGTCACTTTCCATTTGGTATTTTGAGAAGCAGATCTTTGCTCCTGTCTTGCTACGTTAGACCGAAGTGCTAACTTTTAGCTGAATTTTTCTTTCTTTACCAGAATGGATGAAGCAAGACAACCGCTGTCCAGGAAAATTCCGATTCCATCAAGCCAGATCAATCCATATAGGATGATTATCATTATTCGGCTTGTGGTTTTGGGGTTCTTCTTCCACTACCGAGTGATGCATCCGGTGAATGATGCATTTGCTTTGTGGCTCATATCGGTTATCTGTGAAATCTGGTTTGCCATGTCTTGGATTCTTGATCAATTCCCAAAGTGGTTCCCTATTGAGAGAGAGACTTACCTAGATCGGCTGTCACTGAGGTTAGTTGCTGTTGCCACCTGCTAATATTTGGGTTCTCTTCCTGAGTTCCTGTTGTTTTGTGACTAATTGCTTGTCTGGATAGGTTTGACAAGGAAGGCCAGCCATCTCAACTTGCTCCAATTGATTTTTTTGTCAGTACAGTTGATCCGTTAAAGGAACCTCCTTTGGTCACAGCAAATACTGTTCTGTCTATCCTTGCGGTGGATTATCCTGTTGATAAGGTTTCTTGCTATGTTTCTGATGATGGTGCCGCAATGCTAACGTTTGAAGCATTATCTGAAACATCTGAATTTGCAAAGAAATGGGTTCCTTTCTGCAAAAGGTACAATATTGAACCTCGTGCTCCAGAGTGGTACTTCCAACAGAAGATAGACTACTTGAAAGACAAGGTGGCAGCAAGTTTTGTTAGGGAGAGGAGAGCAATGAAGGTGCCTTATTTGTCCTTTTCTTTAATGTGTTGTCCGCTATCCTGTTTGTTAAGAATATGATAATTAAACCAAGTTTGGATTATTTTCAGAGAGAGTATGAGGAATTCAAGGTCAGAATCAATGCCTTGGTTGCTAAAGCACAGAAAGTTCCTGAAGAAGGATGGACAATGCAAGATGGAACCCCCTGGCCTGGAAACAATGTTCGTGATCATCCTGGAATGATTCAGGTAAGCCTTATGGTTTGTTGCTACGTAGTACTTATTGTGGCATGCTTCAAGCATCTATTTATTTCCTGTCTCTTATCACCAAGACAAGAGAAGTTAATTCTTCTGTACAAATAGGTCTTCCTTGGCCAAAGTGGAGGTCTTGACTGTGAGGGAAATGAACTGCCACGATTGGTTTATGTTTCAAGAGAGAAACGGCCAGGCTATGACCATCATAAGAAAGCTGGTGCTATGAATGCATTGGTAATTGTTACATCTTTGGATCATTTGTTTGTCTTCTATAAGCTATATGGGATACAATGGGTTTTCAATTACTTTTGTTTGTCTGTATCACAGGTCCGAGTCTCTGCTGTACTAACAAATGCTCCATATTTGTTAAACTTGGATTGTGATCACTACATCAACAACAGCAAGGCTATAAAGGAAGCAATGTGTTTTATGATGGACCCTTTACTAGGAAAGAAGGTTTGCTATGTACAGTTCCCTCAAAGATTTGATGGGATTGATCGCCATGACCGATATGCTAACAGGAATGTTGTCTTTTTCGATGTAAGATTTGGCATTCACATTTCTGAGATGTTCTGTTGTCTACACATTTCTGAGATACATATTTTCCTTTATGAATGTTTTACTAACATTTGTGTTGTGCAGATCAATATGAAAGGTTTGGATGGTATTCAGGGTCCGATTTATGTCGGTACTGGATGTGTATTTAGAAGGCAGGCATTATATGGTTATGATGCCCCCAAAACAAAGAAGCCACCATCAAGGACTTGCAACTGCTGGCCGAAGTGGTGCTTTTGCTGTTGCTGCTTTGGTAATAGGAAGCACAAGAAGAAGACTACCAAACCAAAAACGGAGAAGAAAAAATTATTATTTTTCAAGAAAGAAGAAAATCAATCCCCTGCATATGCTCTTGGTGAAATTGATGAAGCTGCTCCAGGTAACTGTGAGCTTTCAAAGAAGCACTTGAGTTATTCTTGAAACTTCTCCATTTTTTTTTTGGAGGGGAATACAGTAGGGGAACCCCCGAAACTTCTTCATTGTGATCTCTATCTAACCTTGTGCTGTTCCCTGTAGGAGCTGAGAATGAAAAAGCTGGTATTGTAAATCAACAAAAATTAGAAAAGAAATTTGGTCAGTCTTCTGTCTTTGTTACATCCACACTGCTCGAGAATGGTGGAACCTTGAAGAGTGCAAGTCCTGCTTCTCTTTTGAAAGAAGCTATACATGTCATTAGTTGCGGTTATGAAGACAAGACAGACTGGGGAAAAGAGGTAAAGTCTAGAGCTTGTGGTTATTGGTTGATGAGTCAAAACATATGCTACTTATTTAATCATATGATATTTTTCTTTTCAGATTGGCTGGATTTATGGATCAGTTACAGAAGATATTCTAACTGGTTTCAAAATGCATTGTCATGGTTGGCGGTCAATTTACTGCATACCTAAACGGGTTGCATTCAAAGGTTCTGCACCTCTGAATCTTTCAGATCGTCTTCACCAGGTGCTTCGTTGGGCTCTTGGGTCTATTGAAATCTTCTTCAGCAATCATTGCCCTCTTTGGTATGGGTATGGCGGTGGCCTGAAATTTCTGGAAAGATTTTCCTACATCAACTCCATTGTGTATCCTTGGACATCTATTCCCCTTTTGGCTTACTGTACATTGCCTGCCATTTGTTTATTGACGGGGAAATTTATCACTCCAGAGGTAAATAAAAGCTTATTCAATTATAGTTTTGTATGTTGTGGAATGCCTGAATCTTATGTTCACTGTTTCATCTGCTGCAGTTGAATAATGTTGCCAGCCTGTGGTTCATGTCACTCTTTATTTGCATTTTTGCTACAAGCATCCTAGAAATGAGATGGAGTGGTGTTGGAATTGATGATTGGTGGAGGAATGAGCAGTTCTGGGTCATTGGAGGTGTGTCCTCGCACCTCTTTGCTGTGTTCCAGGGACTTCTCAAGGTCATAGCTGGTGTTGATACAAGCTTCACTGTGACATCAAAGGGTGGAGATGATGAGGAGTTCTCAGAGCTGTATACATTCAAATGGACTACCTTATTGATACCTCCTACCACTTTGCTCCTATTGAACTTCATTGGTGTGGTTGCTGGTGTTTCCAACGCAATCAATAACGGATATGAGTCATGGGGTCCCCTCTTTGGGAAGCTCTTCTTTGCATTTTGGGTGATTGTCCATCTGTATCCCTTCCTCAAAGGTTTGGTTGGAAGGCAAAACAGGACACCAACAATTGTCATCGTGTGGTCCATTCTGCTGGCTTCAATCTTCTCACTCCTTTGGGTTCGGATTGATCCTTTCCTTGCAAAGGATGATGGTCCACTTCTTGAGGAGTGTGGTTTGGATTGCAACTAGGATGTCAGCACATCAGCTCCCCCAATCAGCATATGCTTGAAGAAGTATTTTTGCCGGTGTTTGTCCCCATATTTACAATGTCCCCTCTGTAGATAAGAGACCGAAATGTCTTGTGTTTCTTTTGATCCATGGTGGAACCTCAACCTAATATCTGAGATATACTGGGGAGAATGGAGGCTGCGGCAATGCTTGTGCAGTTGGGCCGTGGAATACAGCATATGGTGTTTGATTGTGCAGCATTCTTTATTACTTGGGCACAAAATTGATCGGGTGAGCCGAACAGTAAGGTGTTTTGATTCTGCACTGCTCCCGTGTACAAACTTGGTTCTCAATAAGGCAGGCAGGAATGTGCATCTGCCAGTGGAACAGAGCAACCTGCACAGTATTTATGTAGCGAATTATGTATGCCTGCTCATTGGAGGGCTTGTTCATTACATGTTCGTCTATACTAGAAAGACAGTATTAGTATTAATCTATATAATTTTATGTAAAGGCGTCTGTTTTTTGTCGTGTACTGTAATCGTTGGAGTTGGTTTTGGGAAATTTTCATAGAAAGGTTGAATGTGATAGATACAGAAAATGTAATGCCGTGCTATATGGTTATAGAACGATATATCTTTTATGGTTCTATGCTAGTGTATTGAATAACTCCAGAGATCGGGGAGCTACGCTACGATCTTGCTTCAGTAAGGTCTGTACTCGTGTCCTTAAATGCTGGATTCACTCAAATATAGTACAATACTACCTCTGTCCAAAAAAAATATGCAATATGACGTCCGTACTGGTCAATTGTTTTTAAGTTTAACTAAATTTGTAGTAAATAGTATTAGCATTTATGTTTCTAAATAAATTTATTATAAAAATATATTATATAACTAATCTAATAGTACTTGTTTTGTATAAAAGAATCTTTATATATATATATAAATTTAGTCAAAGTTTAGACTGTTTGACTTCTCAAAATCTGAGAGTTTTATTTTTTTTTGGACGAAGGTAGTAAGTAGGAGTGCAAACCGTCAGATATACAGGTAGATAGCTACAATATTTATTAGATATAAGATTTGAATATAGATAATGGTCAGTGTTAGATAAGATGTTAATGAATACAATACTTCTTGGATTTAGATTAAATAAGGATAATGGTCAACGTTGTTGGATAAGGTGCCAATAGATATTGACATCATGGATATGGGGTTTGAGCATTTGGATACAAATATAGTATTGAGTATTGAATATCCGGACTCAAATATGGATGAATATGAATTTCAAATTGATTTGAACTTATATACAAATGGAAAATATCTATATCATTTGCACTCCTAACCATAAGCACATTGTTTACAAATTTAGGCAATATACTACTCAGTAAGTGGACATATAAGAAATCCTAAATATGAAACATCAACTATTCCATAGCATGCAATTGTTTATCCTAGAGCTATGCCCCCCATTGATTTGTTGCTTGCATGGTTTTGAGGGATTGAGGGAAAAACAATAGGAAAAGAAGATTGAGAAATGAGATTTGTTAGAGCTATTTTTTCATCTCATTCCTCTGCATGATAGGTTATAGGGAAAAGGAATTATTTTCTCAATCTGGTGGAGATGCTCTAAGTAGAAGTGCAAACAGTTGGATAAACAGATAGCTACAATATTTCTTGGATTTAGATTCGAATATATATGATGATCAACTATGTCGAATAATATTTCAATGGATTCAATAATATTTTTTGGATTTAGATTCGAATATGGATAATGGTCAACTATTTTGAGTATTTGGATATGATATCGGGCATTGAATATCTAGATTCGAGTGTTTGGATGCAGATATGATATCTTGTATCGAATATCTAGACTAGAAGGATGAATCTAAACTCCAAACAGATTCAAACTTAGATACATATGAAAAAAAATCTGTACCATTTGCACCCATATCTATAAATACATTATTTACGAAATCAGGTAATACTCAATATATAAGAAATCCTGACTACGGAAACATCAACCATTCCATAATATGCAATTGTTTATCCTAGAGATACGAGTTTGCACTAGATCCGTTGCGTACGTGTTATTTTTTATTTTGCTTCGAGGTCAAATAGCTTGATAAACAAAGGAACAAGTTTGAGTAGTGAAGTCAGTACGTATATATCAAGTATTTTAGGCATCTTCCTTCTAAGATTTAAGAGGTAAAATCATTTTTTTGGTTTGTATATTAATTAATGAAACAATGTAATGAAATAACTTTCTTTTTTACCGATCGCTCTTTTACATATGAATGACCTGATTGAACGTTCGTACTTCATTTCAGTATTTCCCGTGACTATTCAGCATTAAGAGCGTTAATGCATTCCTACTTAAATACTACTCCCGCCGTCCGGAAAATAAGTGTTGCTATGATATTCTTAGCGGATAATTTTTTTTTAAATTCAATTAAGTTTATAAAAAATATTAGCAACATTTGTATCTCAAAATAAGTTTATTATAAAAATATGTTAACAATCTATCTAGTGATACTAACTACAATATGTATTATAATTATTAATATTTTTTTATTTATACTTAGTCAAAATTAAAAATGTTTAACTGCTCGGAGCAAGTGTTTGTAGCTAACCCTTTATAATAATACTCAGGTGTATACATGCTGTCCGCATTTCTTAGATATCGTTGAGATTTGAACGCCTCATTTATTTAGATATTTTAATTCACATGATAGCATGAATGAGCAGGTAGAACATGTGTGCCTGCTATGACAAGTTAACTCCCGTCACGACGTACGGTATGGCCTGTTCCCCACCTAAAAAATTTTCATCCATCCCATCAAATCTTTGGACACATACATGGAACATTAAATATAGATAAAAAATAAACTAATTACACACTTTGGTTAAAAATCGTGAGACGAATCTTTTAAACCTAGTTAGTCCATAATTAGCCTTAAGTGCTACAGCAACCCACATGTGCTAATGATAGATTAATTATGCTTAATAGATTAGTCTTGCTGTTTCCAGATGAGTTATGTGATTTGTTTTTTTATTAGTTTGTAAAAACCCCTCCCGACATCCTTCCGACACATCCGATGTGACACCCAGAAAATTAGTTCCAAAATTTTTTGGAAAATCGACACTGTAGCACTTTCGTTTGTATTTGACAAATATTATCCAGTCATGGATTAACTAGGCTCAAAAGATTCATCTCGTCAATTCCGACCAAACTATATAATTAATTTTTATTTTTGTCTATATTTAATACTGTATACATACTTCTGAAGATTCAAAATTTGTGGGAAGTAAACAAAGCCTAGCGAAACACAAGGCCACAATTAGAACTCAGCAGCGCTAAGCAAAAGCACAGCAAGAAAGCACGTCAGCTTTCCTACCAATGCCGCCCTTGACCTGGCCGCCGCCGCGTCCTTGACGAGGAAAAAGTCGCACGCACCTTATCACCAAAAGTCACCCTCATAATTTTCCGAACAAGAAGCGCGTGTGCGCGAGCCGGAAGCAGCCGGAAACCGGATGGAAATGGCATCGAGCCGGCCAGCCGGGCGCGTGCGATCCTGCTGTCAGCGCGCACGCCACCGAGCGACCGTGTCGTGCCCTCGGTTCTTACCCTTTCCCTCCTGTCCAATCCTCGCGTGCATCCACCACCACCAGGGCATCGGGCAGGGTATATGTCCAAGTCGCTCTTCGTCGTCTTCGCCTAACTGTTATATTGCCACCGGCGCCGCCCTCTCCTCCTCCTCCTCCTCCTCGGGTGTGCCGCAGTTCGTTGCCCGATTCCCACCCGCCGATCTCTCTCTCTACATCTTCTCCACCTTCGTTCGTTCGTTCGCACAGGTGCTCCACTTGCTTTCTTTCTGTTCTTGTTTTTTTTTTCTTTATATCGTGAGAGAATTTCATTTCAGTTCATGGGAGTTGGTCCTTCAATTCTAAATTATGTGTGAAATCCGGTTCCTCAATTCAATTCCCCACAGGAACGGTTGAGCACAAACGAGCAGCCACTCTCGAATCCCGATCGCGATTACTCGCCGCGGCATCAGTACTCCCAGCCGCCACCATGAGCAGCGGGAAGCGATCCTTCTTCGCGCCCAAGAAGAAGGCAACCAACCCGTTCGATTCCGGCTCCGACGACGACAAACCGCAGCGGCGACCGGCGCGGGCTTCCTCCGTGCCTCCCCCGGAGTCGGACGAACAACAGCGAGGGGGCTCCTCTCTCTCGGGCAGCGCCGGCGGCGACAGGGCCGGGCTCTTCTCCTCTTCCTCGACCAACCATCACTACCGGAACGACTTCCGCGACGCCGGCGGCCTGGAGAGCCAGTCCGTGCAGGAGCTGGAGGGCTACGCGGCGTACAAGGCCGAGGAGACCACGCGCCGCGCGCAGGGCTGCGTCAGGATCGCCGAGGAGATGCGGGACACCGCGTCCAAGACGCTCGTCACCGTCCACCAGCAGGGGCAGCAGATCCACCGCACCCACATGATGGCCGTCGACATCGACCAAGATCTCTCCAGGGTAACGACAGCCTTTTTTTCGAATTTCTTCTGTTCGTTTGCGGATGCTAGCTTTTTAGTTCTGTTCGACTGAAGAGAGGGCTAGTCACTGTTCTTCCAAATCCAGATAGTTTCAGAAATCCTGAAATCCAACAAGAGGGGGTGCTAACTGACTAATTTACAGAGGGGAATTAAACCTGCAATTGCCAACATTTTCACTAGCTAGGATGAAACAAATTCTTATACTAACGAGCCTAATTCTGCTCAAGTAGGGGATAATTGCACAACACTCCCAATTTCAAACCAGAATTGGACAGTCCCTGAAATCTGCTCATGTTCCGGCTAATAACTATACAAGTAGTTTCTACAGGGGAGACTGGGTTAAAATCTGGAAGTACTAACAATGGCATGCTTGCTACTATGAGCT
>Ga0182004_10003508_pt1 | contig 12473 bp, 14 predicted proteins | sample Sormic07211540_1_FD_120479 | JGI IMG/M metagenome (GOLD analysis project Ga0182004, IMG submission 120479) | Endophyte microbial communities from Sorghum bicolor roots, Mead, Nebraska, USA - 072115-40_1 MetaG | ecosystem: Host-associated > Plants > Roots > Unclassified | place: USA: Nebraska... | reverse complement strand
TTGCCCCCCCCCCCCCCCCCAAACAATAGCTGTTAACGTGTGTGTAATTACCACGCGAGCTGTGGGACTACTCGATTCTTGTTGTAAAATCTCGAGAGCATCATCGTGAATTCATGGCTGTAATAGTTCCACCATTTTCATGGCACCAAAGACCTGTGTGTGCTCCTGGTCTGTTACACCCTGGTGGCCAACCAGACAACACAAGTATTTGCGGGAAACGCGCGCCGGCCGCCGGGATTACAGCGGACGCCAACCTACGTCCAAACAGAAAGTCGCCACAGGATCCAGGCATCAGCAGCATCGAGCAGCCAACCTGCTCCCACTCCGCATCAGCATCACCTCGTCAAACGACCGACGACCTGCAAATGCCAATCACTTTTACCCGCCCCGGCCGTCATCTGTCACTGTGCCGGTCACCTGCCGTCCTCCACTCCAACAAAGCTGCTGCCTGCCAATCATTCAGCTGCAGTCACGCACTAGCCTTCCACTGCACCGGCCGCCCGCTAGGCCACTGCAAGCAGTAGCATCAACTGCTCCTCGACGGGAAAAGAAAAGAAAATGGAATGTGTGACTGTCTTGTCGTCGGATAAGCGAGGTTTTTGCCGGAATCGTCGGTTGGTTTGGCCACTTGCTCCTCGGCAGGCAGTTGCCGTTGCCGGAGCCCGTAGGGAAAAGCTAGCTGCCTCTGTATCTGCCTAGCTCTCCTGCTCGGTGCATATAATCGTCCGGCCGGCCATTAACGCCCAGCATGGCCATGGCCTCCTAAATAAAGCAAACTCACTTCCTTCCTTTGCTAATTAGCCTCTGTACGTGCCCAGCTTGGCCTCTCCAACCACCACCGTTCCATTCCTGTCCGTCGACATGGCGGCTTCCTGCCGCCGTGACGAGCCGGCGCGGAGCTAGCCACCGCCGACGAAGACAAGGCGTCAATGGCCAAGGCATCCTTGCTGCCTCTGTCGCTGCTCGCGCACGCCGTCGTCCTCGCCGCCTGCTTCTTTCCGCCCCTCTGCTGCACGGCGCGGAGCCGCACCGAAAACATCTCGGCGATCGAGGTCACGGTCCGCGCCCGCGCGTCCGAGCTGCTCCACGACGCCGCCAACACGAGCCGGCTCGTCGACGTGCCCCTCCCGGCCAACCTCTCCGCCGGCGCGGGAGGCGGCGGCGTCCGGGCCTGGGCGCTGCGCGTGCGCAGCAACAAGCTCTGGGCCGACGGCGTCAACGCCACGGGCTTCGCCATCCCGCCGCGCGTCGTGCCGGCGCCGTTCGCGCGCCGCCTCACCGTCGTCTTCGAGCGCTTCGCCGTGGGGAACTCCTCCGCGTTCTTCGCCGCGCCGCGCCGGTACGCGCTGGCCGCGCCCGTGGCGGGGCTCCTCGCGTACGACGCGTCGGCGGGGCCCGGCGCCCGTGTCTCGCTCCGCGCGTTCGGCGCGCCCGTGCGCGTCGAGTTCAAGGACGACCTGTCGACGGACAGAGGGTTCAACGCCGCCGCCGCGCGGTGCGTGACGTTCGCGGCCAGCGGGGAGGTCATGGCCACGCACGCCGTCGCCGCGCCGGGCTCCGCGTGCGCGGTCACCGGCACGGGCCACTTCGGTATCGCGGTGCGGCTGCCCGAGACGCCGCCGCCGCCAGCAGACCCGGCCGTGAGGGCCAGGTGGTGGGCGTGGACGATGGGTGTCGGCGCCGGTGGGGTGCTGGGAGCCAGCGTGTTGGCGCTCTCTGTGGCCGGCGCGGTCAGCTGGAGCAGGAGACGGCGAAGGGAGGAGATGGAGCTGCGGGCGATGGCCGGAGAGGAGCTCGGGAGGATGACGGTGCGCGGGAGCAGGATGCCGTCGGCGAAGGTGGTGAGGACGCGGCCGGAGCTGGAGGAGCACAGCCCGGCGTGGTAGCGGTAGGCGAGCTCCTCTCCGGGGACGTTGCACCAGCCGCCGCTGGCTCAACGTACTGCTTGAGGATTCTAACGTTTCCTTCTTTGTGTTGCCACCACCACCACCACGCATGGTGTGTCCAATCATCGAACTTTCTTGCAATTTTCAATGTAAAATCTTCTCTTGTAGATTCCGCGGCGCAGGAGACTTTGTTGTACAGCTCGATGTACATTATCCAGGTTATTAACAAATGTAAATGGAGATAGATATTTATACTTTTTGCGATGAACTAAATATTTCTAGATTTTTGCTATTGTACAACACATTTGCAGTAAAAGAAAAGGCAATTTCATAGTACATGGAAATACTTCATTTACTTACATCGTTGATATGATTATGTCGAGCTAGTATAATATTTTCTCCAGAACTAAAAATGAAAGAATTTGTGCCGATTAGTAAATTTGTGAACTACATAAGCCAAGGGGCGGATTCACAGCCTGGGCTTGGGGAGCTGCAGCCCGGGGCGTGGCCCAAGTTTTATGGGAGCAGCTTTTCAGCCCACCACCCGCATCTCGCAGTCGCAGTCGCAGGCGATCTTTGGACTCGTGTGCGCGGTATCTCTGTTGCGAGCCGCCGCTGTCGAAGACACGAACCCGACTCCGAGACGCGACTGAGCCGGCGGTCCGGCCGCCGCAGTTCGCGCCTGCGCGGCTGCTCCTGTTGGCGCGAGTGGCGACCGGCTTCCACTTTCTCCTCTTCCTCTCCATGGCGGGGAGCAGACGTGTGACGGTGTGAGGGGCTGATGGCCTGACGCCGTGACTGAAGCCGGCCGGCTCCAGGAAGGCAGGAAGCCTCGCGCCGCCGCATGCCCCGCGTCGGCACTGTGTGGCAGTGCGCTAGTGCAGCACCACCCTGACTCCTCCTACTTGAGCTTGCACAGCGAAGGTAAGATCTAGGGTCTGTTTGCTCAATTTCGAATATTCCGATGAATGCCAATGCATTGCATTGGTCCTAAATATTGCACTGCAGTTTGCATTTTGCAAGCGGTAGCATGGTATGGCTAGTGAGATTTCTAGCCTTCACGTTTCTGGATCCGCCAACTGAGCCAAGGCATGGCACACGCTGTGAAAACAGAATTACCACCAAGTTGGTTGGCTTGGCTCCAGTGACTGATGAATATACATTAAACATGAGCAAGAAAGAGCTGAAAAGTCATTATTTCCCCAAAATTATATACACACTTTCGGCTTATATTGGGAATGTAAAGTATACACCATAAAGTTTGAAGCCTTGGAATAGCCTATCGCCTAAGCATTTTTCTGAACAATGCAGTATCACGGCTGCAGACTTGATGTGCCTACCACCCATTTTGCCTCTTATTAGCTCGCTATTGCAGCAAATGAATGCTGAAGGTTTCCTTTTGTTCCTTTTTAGGGACAGGTTTCCCTCTGTTCCGCTTGAAGGGCAGCAATTTGACCAGAAAAATAGAAGCTGCCCCAAAGTCCTTCAAAATGTCACCTGAAAACTACTAGTACTAGTTAACAAAAGCACTTCCTGAAAGTGCCTGATACCTTTTCTTCATATACTTCAGAAGAGTTCTTCGCATGTCTGAGCACAGGGTCTTTGTATCTTTTTACAAGGCTGCAGCGAGTGAGTAAACGTACACTGTCACGATTTCTCCTAAATATTTCCATTCGATGTGTATGACCAGTACTCTTTGACGAGCTCACGGAAAAGAGATCCTTCGGTTTCGATGAGCTTCGTAGGTTTGTCATACTCCACTACTTTCCCTGAGAGTAAGTTGAACATCAGATTAGCATGAACTTTGCATGTAAATGCTGCAATACTATCTGGAGACAGATTTTCACAATCTAACAAAACTAAACAGAAAATAGTACAATGAAATGCCAAGATAGTACAGTTCTGATTTATTTTTTTAGGTCTGGCACAAGTTGCAAAGTTGGCATTCATAAATCAAACCAGAAAAGATAGTAATAAAAAATATATATAAGAAAATTAGTGTTCTCCAGTATCAACAACATATTGTTTAGATCTTTCAAAAAAAACAATATATTGTTTTAGGTATAATATATCTCCAGATTCCAGATCTAGTTGTGCTGATTCATTAGCCTGTAACTATGAGTATTGTTATATCTCTAGCAAGTTCAAGAAGAAAACATACCATCACTCATTGCAAGTACCATATCGCAGTCCATAACAGTGGGTATACGGTGCGCGACAGTGATAACAGTGGAATCTGTAAATTCTGTCCTGATTGTTTTCTGAAGGATAGCATCAGTAGCATTGTCTATAGATGCTGTGGCCTCGTCGAGAACTAAGATACGGCATCTCCTTAGAAGTGCACGTCCCAAACAGAAGAGCTGCCTTTGACCCATGCTCCAGTTAGAACCATCTTCCACAACTGTACAACGAAGTCTCAGTCAGAGAATTAGACAATTGCATATGTCATGCTATCTAAAGAATATTACTCATATTTGCGTGTCTGTGATTCTATGAATGAAAATCCCATATTTCTTATGGAAGTCAAATATATGATTTCCCCTTAAAAACGTAAGTCATTTATTTTACTTTGACCTCATTGGGGCATTTGGCTCAGTTCTTCTTTTTTTTCCCAGAACAAGTGGTGTAGATTATGGCAGTGCAATGTAAAGGGAAGGGGAAAAAAAGGAGTTTTAAAGCATATCATAAATGCCTTAATTTGTCAAGCATTATGGGAAACAATATATAGATGTAGCAAGAAATCCTATACCAAGTGAGTCCAATCCCTGTTCCTTCTCCCGGACAGCTTCAAGAAGCTGACATTTGCCAAGAACCTGCATCACAGTAGCAAGTAATCACTGTAGTGATTCTTTTGAAGTTTGAGCTGGTATATACACCATCAAAAAGGGAGATAATTCTCCCGCAGTTAGCAGAAAACAAAGGAGACAGATAACTTGTTACCTATTTCCTATGATTCAGTTTACTCGTCAGGTAATTCAAAATATGTTCTAAAATACTCTTCAAAAAAAAAATATGTTCTAAATTTCTAAAGTTACTGGGCACTATATTATATTTACTGTGTTGAATCTTCCCAGTAAGAGGAAGGGACCTCATTATTTCAACTTAACAAGAAGTTCTTACAAATTAGCACTTTTTCCATGGTAAACTAGTATGAACACTGAAACTCTGTTTTCTTTTCCTTGTATACTAACTGTAGCAAAGTCACATGATCATTAGATTCCAAAATGAATAGCCATGTTCATTACAAGATAACTTACCTCCCATATTTGTTGATCCGAGAATTGGCCAAGAGGGTCTAGATTATATCTTATGGTTCCTCGAAAGAGTGTCGGATCTTGCGGAATGATACCCAAACGTGAACGCAGGTCATGTAAGCCTATTGTGGTGATGTCTATAGAGTCTATAATTATTTTCCCTCCAGTTGGCTCAACAAGACGAAACAACGCACCAATTAAAGTTGTCTTTCCACTTCCTGTTCGGCCAACTATACCAATCTTATCTCCACCGTCGAAAGTGCAGGTGATTCCATGTAGTACAAGAGGAGCATCTTGCCTGTATCTAATCTGTTGAATGAAAATCATTCATGTTCTTTTGCTAGAGTCTAGGACACAAAAAGGTTTCACTGTAATAGGTAAACATGTAAATGTATACTATTGATTACCTTCAAATCTCTAAGGTCTACCGTGCCAACTTGGGGCCAGTCTGGTGCTGGTCGATTTTCTTCAATAATCTCTGCTGCTTCACTTGGTATGTCCATGTACTGGTTCACTCTTTCCACAGAGATGATTTGACTTGCTAGCTGGCACTGGTTTTGGATAGAGAAAACAAAGGACATATTCAGGGATAGGCCGTAAGATAATGCCATTCCCACAAAGCCTGCATATGTATAAATTGGAGCAATTAGTGTTTCTGATGACAAACTGAAATGTTCATAGCATGAACAATACCGAATGTGTGTAATTTTGGTTTTAACTTTAAGTCACACACTAATCTCTGTTTTCATTTTTCAATCCTTGGGCTCACATGTCAGCAATGTTTGTACAAAATCAAGAGCGGTAAAGAAATGCTTCGCATTATTCACCAAATATCCTGCCTGTCATTTACTTGTGATTCAACATTATCGAGTATAGACAGAAAAACCTTAACATTTTATGGCTTGACTTTAGGAAGCTATGAATACATTGCAAAATTTTCCTTGCTGTAAATTGAACGACAGGTCAAATGCAAGATGCATTGAACTGTCACAGAACTTGCTCACTTTATTAAAAAAAATTGAGGAAATTTATTAAAAAAAACTTTGGTCTATGTCTAAAAAAAACTAGACCAACCTAGGAGGAACTAGGTGCCATTTTATTAATAAAATAGACACCTAAATTCGCCTCAACAAGGACTTAACTTGGGTGGTCTAGGCATACATTCACACCCTCGATCAACTGAGCTAGGTCAGCTTCCTGCCCATTGTCTATATAATTGTGGTGAACTGGTAATACTTGCAAGACGCAACTTATGTAATTGCTCACCAGGGCTAAAAGTTCCTTGAGGAAGAAGAGCCATGACAAGGGCAGAAAAAGAAAGCACTGCAGCACTCATGATCTCCAAACGTTGAATCAGCCATTCAGTCGCTGCAAAATTATAGAAATATGGACCAGCATTCTTGTCAACAAGTTCCAAATTTTTCTCAAAGAAACGATCTTCTTCCTGGAAGGCCCTTATTGTTATAGCCCCTGCAATCGACTCGCCCAAGTGATTAGCCAGAGCAGATTTGGTAGTGCCATTGATCCTCATCAATTCCTTAGATGAGGCTAAATAATACCTCTGCATGATCAAGCATATGAGATTTAACATTTCAGTCAGCTAATGGTAATTATAAACGTAAGGCATTAATTGGTACATACATGATATAACAGCGAAACTGTAGCCAACAGAACCACACAAAATTACCTGCAATCTGATTGCCAAAACAATCATTGGCACAGAAACGAACAGAACTTGCCATGTAACAACAGCCAATACTCCTAGATTGCTATATGCATTTATGCCGGCACTAGCACTAAACATGAAGGCAAATGGAATGTCAAGGTCAACAATACTCAGATCTGAAGAAACCTGCATAAAAGATTTGCAAGTTCATCAATAGAAAATCTCCAAGTATAAAATATAATTCAGTCACAAAAAAAGTATAAAAATAGATTTTTGGTTTATCATATTTTTTTTCTTTTTTTCTTTCTAGTTAGTTTAAAGAAGATTGTTTTATTGCTGGGAGATACATCCATAGTACAATTAATATGTAGCAGGTGCAAGTTGAACCCTGATAGGTTGGGTGACAAGTTACAACCACCCCCACTACCCAATATATCTCAAGGAGATTAACAATTTGTTTTAAGAATCCTTACCCGGCTAAGTACCCTTCCAAGAGGGGTAGAATCATAAAAGGACATTGGTGCACGGAATAATGAGTTCAGTAACTGAGAAAATAAGGATCTTGATGTCTTGACCCCAAGAATAACAACTACTAATGATCTAAATAGCAAGAAGAACACCGTGAAGATTCCAATTGCAATGTACACAGAAGTCAACTTAAGTGTACTAACATCAGGATTCTCGACATTAGCAGCCATCCATGAATTCTGTGATATTTGGCCACATACAAAAACTATATGGCAAAAAATACCCAGAGAGGCATACAAGAAGCCTTTATTCTGACGCAGGTAGAGAATATAAGGCTTGAAACCAGTATCACCCATTTCTCTTTCTTCTGTCTTGATCAGTTGATCTGTTGGTGACGGCTTCACAGACTCTATGTATCTGCTTCCACGAATATCAATTGTCTCCTTCATCGATATTTCATTTGCTCTATGGGGGGGCACTTTGTTTAGATCTGAAACACCAATAGTGTCTTTATGGGCATTTACAAGGTTCTGAAATTCTTGACAATATGCCAATAGATCATGGTAAGATGCAGAACGAATAATTTCGCCATCTGACATTAACTGCCAAAAACAACCACTCGTTTGAGATGACATCAACAAAAAAATATGATCACTAAAATACATATAAATAAACATGGAGGGACTAATATCTTTGCATTGCTTTTTTTTCCTGAAGTGTTTCTTCAGTTCTGAAATTAGCAACTTATGATGCTTAATGAATGACATTTTTCATTTTCTATAACAATATGATTTGTAACAGAATAGTGTTCGATCATCATCAAGAAAGTTGAAACACTAAAATCATCTTAGGTGTGAAAGCATAAAGAGAGATTTGGATAACATAAGAAAACATACCAGAATAGAATCAAATACAGGCAGAAAATCTACTTGGTGGGTCACCAAAAGAACAGTCTTGTCTGATAGAGCTCCCATGACATATTCCTGTCAAACAAATAAAGTTTTTAAAAACAATCTATGATAAATATTGCAATTCAAAATTGTAGTTTGACACTTACATTAAAGAGACTTGTTGCTGTGTGGGCATCCACAGCGCTGAAAGGGTCATCAAGAAGATAGATGTCTGCATTTTGGTATAATGCACGAGCAAGCTGAACACGCTGCTTCTGACCACCACTAAGATTTACACCCCTCTCCCCGATTTGAGTACGGTCTCCATATGGCAACATTTCAAGGTCCTTTACTAAAGAACACGTCTCAAGTGTTTCTTGGTATCTTTGCGTGTCCATCGAAGACCCAAAGAGAATATTGTCTTGCACGGTTCCAGTTTGGATCCATGCATTCTGAGAAACATATGCTATTTTCCCGCAAACTTGGATCTAAAAATTTTAATTCAAAGAAAACAATTAATATACTTTATTTTCTTAATTTAGTAATATCGTCAAGCAAAACTATAACAACTTTGTCAAACATAAGATACTGTTGTCGCAGGCTATATTTTGAGAAAGAAGTTAGAAACCAAGGTTCTGAAGTTTTTTGAAGAAAACTAAGGTTCTGAAGTGCACATAGCCATATTATACTGCTTAACTATATGTCAATTGCGTACCTGCAATTGAGTGTTAAGTTTATGAAGGTTACAAAATATTTTCCCAATTAAAAATACTATATACAGGTATCATTATCTAGGAGGAAACGAAATATATCATAAAAATTTACACCTATATAGTTTTATATTCCATAATGTGAAGATTATGAAATGCATACCGTGCCTTCAGTTTTCGGAACCTCTCCAAGAACTGCGGCCAACAGTGTTGACTTTCCTGATCCTACCTCGCCACATATTGCAACCTTCTGTCCAGCTTTGACTACCAAATTTATATTCTTTAGAGTTGGTTTTGACAGGTTCTCATCCCATGAGAAACTACAAGAGTTCATCACTATTGGATATTCATCCCCCACACAATATTTCTTCCTAATCTGTCCATTCATCTCAGGCGCATCAAGAAACTTTGTTATCCTGGTGAAAGCAACTTTAGCTTGTATCACAACTCCAATCACATCTGGTATCTGCCTAATTGGATCTTGAACAAGGCGCAGAGTGGCCACAAATGTGAAGACGTTGCTAGCATCAAGAGGAATTTTCAGAAGATAGCATGCCAGGAAGGTTGCAGCCGAAACCAAAATAGGTGATGTCCAAAACAGGAAACTGTTGTATGCTTTCCTAAGCTGGAATGCTGAAAGCCATTTGATTTCAATCTCCCTTAACCCCTCAATGACCTTCTTGAAATGAGTCTCCCATGCATAAAGTTTCAAGACTTTCATATGAATTAAGGACTCTGACATCGCCTTCAGTCTCACATCTTGTGCTCCCATAAGTTTACTCTGAAATTTGTGTTGCAGCTTGGCCAGTGGAGCATTGCAAGCTACAGTGACAATTATGACACCCAGTGATGCAATTGTAGCAAGACCAACTGCATTATACAGAATCACTAGAGCAATGCAAAGTTGGACACCTGTTGTCCACGTCTGATGGAACCAGTATGGGAATTCACCAATCCGGTAGGCGTCGACAGTGACATAGTTCATGATCTCACCGGAAGAATGCTTCAATTTTGCTGAGTTTGATAGCTGCTGTTGTTTCTTATAGATGGCAGCTGATAGGAATGACCGCACCTGGAGTCCTAACCTCCGAGTGCGGAAATACCACTGCCTCTGTGACAAAGATTCACCACATTTACAAATGAACATTGTTACAGCTAACACGTAACCTTCATACTTAAATGACCCTTTCCCAAGTGAAACATTGATGAATGCTTTCAAAAGCAATGGACCTGAAGATAATGCAAGAACCTTGAGCAATGCAAAGAGACCTGAGACCAAGATTGCACTTTTTTGACAAGAAATGATAGTCCAAAAGATTGACGGATTGCCATGTGCCTGCAACTGCTTCTTCCTGTTCAGCTTCTCCAGAAACATCATGTACTGGCTATATGCTCGATCTGAGGGACCTAAAAGTGGCATATCTTTCTCCTCAAGGGGCTTCTCATAACCCATCTTCATCATAGGATTTAGCCACCAAAATGACATCACGCTGAAAAAAACAGCTTTAGCAAATGGGGTTACATGACTCTGAGAATCGGCCCTGCCATCATCAACAGTCTCAGTGTTCAAGGGCTTATATAAAGCACTTTCAATTCCTCCATCACCATCTTCCCTGACGTGCCAAATGCCATAAACAAGGAGTAGCAGTGCACCTGGTAGGAATAGAACATCTAAACAAGCCTTCACGGTTAGTACTTTATCTACAACCATGTGAACAACCGAGGAACAACAAATAAAACCAGCATATATGGCCAGCATAACTGACCAAACGCGGAGAAATTTTGGTCCAAAGAAATGTGCTCTGATGCTGAAAGCAAAACTGACAAGGATCAGACAGAATCCCTGACATAAGGTCACCATCCACCAATGTGGAAGGTGAACAGAAGCATGCTGACTGAAGTTCCTCCACAGCATCCACAATGCAAGGCCAAGATAAATGAGACCCAAGCAGACATTGAGCACTACACCAGCCAACTGCAGTGGCGAACTGAGCGCGACAAGCTGCTGTCGTGCAGATGCCCTGCTCTTTGTAACCCTGACGAGTAGCTGGAGCGCAAGAACGATGGTGATCAGAGTAGAAATGCCAATTGACAGAATATGATTCGTGCAAGTGGAGGAGTCGAATATGTCCTTCCATCCACATGAGGCTACGGCTTGCTTGGAGCAAAATGGGCTCCCGCAAACGCCCATCGTCCAAGAACCTGGTGAATACATGTTAAAACAATCCCTTAGAAAACTAATGTTAAAGAATAGAGATGGCAATTCCGTTTTTGTTTTTGTTTTAAGAAACGGCATTCCCATGTTGCAGCAGTATTTATCGGTGACGCCATGAGAAAGGTGAAAAGAGAGCTAACTTTTGAGGAAATCCATGCGTCCAATCTTTACTGCACTGATGATGCGTGGGTCATGTCCAATCTTTACTCTGCTGATGCCTGGGTCAGATCCCCTTCAAAGTTCAGGCCCCCCTCTGTAACCATGAACAAGGATGTAGTCAGAGCAAAGAACAGACTAAAAAAAACTCATGCGCATGAACAAACTTAATTTGAGGAACAAAACTGATGCAAGGCAAATATTGTTGCGTCAAGGACGTTGGTTGTACGGTGTTGGCAAGGTTCTTCATGATCAACCGTGAATACAAGGGAATAAATAAATGAATAATAACTGCAATCAATATTCTTCATGATCTACTAACATGAAAGGAAAAAAACAACGCATCCATCTTTTCCAAACAAAAATATATATATATCATGCATCCATCTGTAAGATCATCATCATGAAACCAAACTGCCTCAGCACTAAAGTAAAAGATGAGAAGCCAGAGTGGAAGAAAAAAAAATCCATACCAGGACAAGAAGAAAAATCAAACGGCTGAATCACCTCATCTCCCTTGACGGTCCCCAAATAATCCAAATAATTAAAAAAAAAAGTGGAGAAGATCACACCATGCACTAGCATCTGGCACCGACGAAAACCCAACCAAAACCCCCAAACTGGGGGGACACAAACACAAACACAAACACAACGATCCCCGAACTCCTCCCCTGGAGACGCCACACGCCCGCGAGGCCGCGAAGAGACGAACTGAAGAAGCAAATAAAATAAAACCATGGCGCAGCAGGAGAAGCAGGCAGAGAGACCGATCACTGAACCTTTCGTCCACCCAGCGAGCGGCGTTTATCCCATCAACCAAGCGCGGCAACGCTCGGCTGTGCGTGTTCGTCGTCCTCGATCGTGCGCAATAATGCGCCGCCACCAGTCGGCGATGAGAGGCTCTCTGAGTCCCAGACTTCTCACTACTGGAGCTGTAACAGTCTGCTGACTCTGGTTTGGTCTGCAGACGTCTCTCCGGACCGGAGCCTATAGAAGGGGCGTGGATGCTGGGACGCCTCCGTCGTCATTACTCACGTCGCCGCGCTGGGGCCAAGTGTGTGTGTTTACTTTAGTAGTGTTTGGTTGTAGTATTTTTATATTATTTAGAAATTAGTGTTCAATTATAGACTAATTAGGCTTTAAAGACTGGTCTCGTAAATTATTTTTTATTTATATTTTTAGTTTAGTAAGTAATCTATATTTAATATTCTATGCATATGTCTAAACA